>Ga0209258_100064_pt1 | contig 293837 bp, 275 predicted proteins | sample Araplaol_mTSA_r2_FD_184281 | JGI IMG/M metagenome (GOLD analysis project Ga0209258, IMG submission 184281) | Arabidopsis root microbial communities from North Carolina, USA - plate scrape CL_Col_mTSA_r2 (SPAdes) (version 2) | ecosystem: Host-associated > Plants > Roots > Endosphere | place...
CGCTCACCGCCGCGGAAACCGGCCACTTGGTGTTCGGCACGCTGCATACCAGCTCGGCGGCCAAGACCATCGACCGCATCATCGACGTGTTCCCCGCCGGCGAAAAGCCGATGGTGCGCTCGATGCTGTCCGAATCGCTGCGCGCGGTGATTTCGCAGACGCTGCTCAAAAAAGTGGGTGGCGGCCGTATTGCCGCGCACGAAATCATGGTGGGCATTCCCGCCATCCGCAACCTGATCCGCGAGGACAAGGTGGCGCAGATGTATTCATCCATCCAGACCGGCCAGCAGTACGGCATGCAGACGCTGGATCAGATCCTGCTCGACCTGGTGAAGCGCGGCCTGGTGACGCGCCAGCAGGCGATCGGGTATGCGAAGAACAAGGAAGTGTTCAAGTGATTGGGCAACGCCCCTATAGGAGCACGCCATGAGCGAATTCGACTTTACCTCGTTCCTCAAATTGATGGTCCACAAGAAAGCCTCGGACCTGTTCATCACCGCCGGCGTACCGCCGTCGATGAAGGTGCAGGGGCGCGTGGTGCCGATCACGCAGAGCCCGCTGTCCGCGCAGCAATCGCGCGACATGGTGATCAACATCATGACGCCGGCACAGCGCGAGGAATTCGAAAAGACGCACGAGTGCCAGTTTGCGATTTCCGCGCAAGGCGTCGGCCGTTTTCGTGTATCGTGCTTCTACCAGCGCAATTGCGTAGGCATGGTGCTGCGCCGGATCGAGTCGAAGATTCCCACCATTGAAGAACTGAGCCTGCCGCCGGTCATCAAGCAACTGGCGATGACCAAGCGCGGCATCATCATCTTCGTGGGTGCGACCGGTACCGGTAAATCGACCTCGCTGGCGGCGATGGTGGGTTATCGCAACCAGAATTCCACCGGCCACATCATCACCATCGAAGACCCGATCGAATACGTGCACAAGCACGAGGGCTGCATCATCACGCAGCGCGAGCTGGGCATCGATACCGACAGCTGGGAAAACGCGCTGAAGAATACGCTGCGCCAGGCGCCCGATGTAATTCTGATCGGCGAAGTGCGTACGCGCGAAACGATGGAGTTCGCGATCAACTTTGCCGAAACCGGCCACTTGTGCCTGTGCACACTGCACGCCAACAACGCCAACCAGGCAATCGACCGCATCCTGCACTTCTTCCCCGAAGATCGTCGCCAGCAGTTGTTCATGGACTTGTCCTTGAACTTGAAGGGCATCGTGGCGCAGCAGCTGATTCCCACGCCCGACGGCAAGGCGCGTCGCGTGGCGATGGAGGTGATGCTGGGCACGCCGTTGGTGCAGGACTACATCCGCCAGGGCGAGATCCACAAGCTCAAGGAAGTGATGAAGGAATCCGGCAACCTCGGCATGATGACCTTCGACCAGAGCCTGGTGACGCTGTACCAGGCCGGCGAGATCAGCTACGAGGATGCGCTGCGCCACGCCGACAGTGCCAACGAAGTGCGCTTGCGCATCAAGCTGGCGCAAGGCGGCGATGCGCATACCTTGTCGCAGGGCTTGGAAGGCGTGGAGCTGGAGGAAGACAAGTCCAGCCAGAATGGATTGGGCGGGGGCTTCCTGCGGCGCTAAGGCCGTAGGCTGGGATGATAATCCCAGCACTTATGCGGTTTAGCGAAGCTGGGATTGTCATCCCAGCCTACGCGGTGATATCCAGCAACAAAAAAGGAGCCAGCGGCTCCTTTTTTGTTGCTGGCTTTTGTTACGCCATCACTTCAATTCGGTATGCGTGGTGATCACCAGACCCTGATCTTCCATCCGCACCTGCATGCCAATCGCCTTGATGCGCGCCGCTTCTGACTTCATTGCCTCGAACTGCGCCTTGGTGCTGGCGAGTGCAGCTTTCGGGTCCTTTGCATTGGAGTCGTCAGGAGTCAATGCAGAGCTCATCGCCGCGCTGGTTTCGGCGCGCTGCTCCAGCAGGTTGATCCAGTTGGCGTACATGTCGCCGTCCAGATGCGTACGCATCAATTCGCCGGCATCGCCGCCGGGTTGCTGCATGATGTCGGTGAGCTTGCCGTCCTCACCGGTGCCAACGGCAACGCCGAGCGATTTGCCACCCATCGCCGCCCAGCCGGACTCGCTCAGCGCATTGGTGAGCTGGGTGGGCAGGGCCACCGGTTTGTTGTCGCCGTTGAGCTTCAAGCCGTTGAGCATCGGACTGGTCATCTGCGCCATCGCCAGCAAGCCGGCGGGATTGTTGGTGCCAATCACCACACGGCCCGCCACCTTCGGCATGCCGCCGTTGGGGTTGGGTGTGTAGCTGTCCAGCGCCACGTGCAGGCCGAGCAGATCGCCGATCGGCGGCACCGCCGCTTTCTGCGTCGCCTCACCCAGGCTGCTGAAGGTGTCGTTGAGGTTGTCCAGCATCGGGCAGGTGAACGGCTTGTCCGCCACCGCTTGTGCCTGCGCGCTCCAGAACGTGCGCAGCTGCTGCATTGGCAACGCCAGGCTCAGTTCGAACGGGGCACTGGGATCGCTGCCGAGGCCGGGCAGTTCCACCTTAAGATTATTGAAGGCACCGACGATGTCGTTGGCCAGCGATACGTCGAAACGCATGTCGCGATGCTTTTCGTCCAGCGTGGTGTAGCCCATGCTCATTTGCGGCACGCGCGCCGCGATGCGCGAGGCTTCGCTCTGGCAGCTGGGCGGCAGCTGCATGATGTTCGCCACCGGTTCGCCGGTCTTGGCTGACTCGTTTTCCGCGCGCATCTTCTGCAACGCCTGCGCCAGGGGGTCCTGTCCGCCAATCAGCAGCGGCAGCAGGCGCGTCAGATCCATTTGGCCGACCGCCCATTTCGCGTAACCCTTGGACTTGGCCAGATCGGCAAGGCGATCGGTGTCCTGCACGCTTTTCGCCGGGCGATCCAGGCCCAGTGCCTGGCGTAGCAGCGGTTGCCCCGCATCCTGAGGCAACAACGCGAGCACGGCCTGCTTGCCGACCACGGCAATGATGAATTGCAGATGCGAGACCGGTGCGACGTAACGCTGATAGGTCTGCGTACCCAAGGTCACGACGTCGAACTTTTTGCCGTAATCGTTCTGGATCTTGGCCACGAAACTGTCGAACGCTTTGGTGTCGGCCAACTCGACGCGCAGCACCGGCGACAGGCCCTGACCATAGAGCGCCATGTAGCCCTTCGGATTGACGCCCGTCTCCTGGATCACCTGCTCGGCCGTCTTGCCGTCGAATTCGGTGGCGAGCGTGCGCAGGTATTTCGCCATGTCCGGATCTTTGTCGGCGAGCTGGTCGGCCTGCGCTTTCATCTGCACGACCTGGGCGGGCAATTCCGCGTCCACCTGGGTCAGGATGGCCTGGCGCGTTTCGTCGTCCAGCACATCCAGGTTGGCTAACACGTAAGGGGTATCCGCCGGCACGAAGGCCAGGGGGGCATCCTTGTCTTTGTGCGAGCAGGCGGCCAGCAACAAGCCGGAAAACGCCAGCGCCAGCGCGCGCTTGAGTCTACGCATATTCTTCCCCGGGGGTGTCGATTTAACGGCGGCATTATGCCTGCTTTGGCGTGTGGCCGGTGTGGTTTGCACGCGTTCTGTTGCTATTCCCCCGGGGAGGGGAGTGATCAACGCGCCAACATCTCGCCCAACACGGCCATGCGTACGAACACGCCGTTGCCCACCTGTTCGAGGATGCGCGATTGCGGGCCGTCGGCCACTTCAGGTGCGATCTCGATGCCACGGTTGATGGGGCCGGGGTGCATCACCAGGCAGCCGCGCGCGGCCAGTGCCAAGCGGCGGACGTCCAGGCCGTATTCGCGGAAGTAGGCCGCTTCGTCCGGCAATTCGATGGTTGCCATGCGCTCTTTCTGCAGGCGCAGCGTGATCGCCACGTCCGCGCCTTCGATCGCCTGATCGAAGTTGTCGTAGAACTTGCAGGCGGGGAATTCCTGCTGATCCGGCATCAAGGATGCCGGGCCGCACAGGCGGATTTCCTTTGCGCCCAGCTTGCTGAAGGCGTGCACGTCGGAACGCGCGACGCGGGAGTGTTTGACGTCGCCGCAGATCACCACGATGAGCTGGCTGAAGTCAGGCCGGTGTTGGCGAATCGTCAGCGCATCGAGCAAGCCTTGCGTAGGATGCGCACGATTACCGTCACCGGCGTTGATCACCGACACGCCGCTCATGGCATGCCGCACCAGCTCCTCCGGGGTGCCGGACACTTTGTGGCGCACGATGATGGCGTCCAGATGCATCGCTTCCAGCGTATGCAAGGTATCGAACAGTTCTTCGCCCTTGGCGGTGGAAGAGAAGCCGATATCGAAGTTGATCACGTCTGCGCCCAATCGGCGTGCCGCCAACTCGAACGACGTGCGCGTGCGCGTGGACGGTTCAAAGAACAGATTGAGGATGGTGCGTCCGTTGAGCAGGTTGAGCTTGCGCGTACCGTGTGCGCAGGCGTCGCGCATGGTGATGGCGCGATCCAGCAGCCGCTCGATGCAATCGCGCGGCAGGTTTTCTAACGTGGTGAGATGGCGCAGGCGTGAGAACATGGCGAGGGTCTTTTAAATGTTGTTATGCGGCTTCGTGCAACCAGCGTTCTAGGATCACCGCCGCCGCTTCCGCATCGAGTTGCGCGGCATCGCGGCGGCGCTTCAAACCGGCGGAACGTGCATGTGCGAAACGCTCCGCGGCTTCAAGCGAACTGTGGCGTTCGTCCACCATCGCTACCGGCAGCTGATAGCGATCACGCAGGCGTTCGGCAAAGCGGCGTGCACGCTTGCTGGCGGTTTGTTCTTCGCCGTCCAGTGTAAGCGGCAGGCCTACCACGAAACTGTCGGGCAGCCATTCGCTGCGCAGGGTATCGAGCGCAGGCCAGTCAGGTGCGTCGTCGCGCATGGTAACGGTGGCGATGGCGCGGGCACTGGCAGTGACACGATTGCCGACCGCGACGCCGATGAGCTTGCTGCCGACGTCGAAGCCAAGCACGCAACTCATGCGTGGCCCGCGTAGCCAGGGAGTTGCAGCGGGTCGATGCCGACCAGGCCGGCGGCGGCGCTCCAGCGTTCTTCGAGCGGGGTGTGGAAGATCACGCGTTCGCTTGCATCGGCGGTGAGCCAGGTGTTGTCCTTCAATTCCTGCTCCAGCTGGCCGGCCCCCCAGCCCGCATAACCCAGCGCCATCAGCGCCAGGCGCGGACCTTCGCCAGCCGCCATGGCCACCAGGATGTCGCGCGAGGTGGTGACCGACCAATCGCCGTTGATGCGATAGCTCGACTCCCAATGCCCGTGTTCGCGATGCAACACGAAGCCGCGCTCCTGCTGCACGGGACCACCGATCAGCACCGGCGCATCGGCCAGCTCGGGATCGTTGCAGGGGAGCTTCATCTGCGCCAGCACGTCGCCGAATCGGTACTCGGAAAGCTGGTTGACCAGGAGACCCACTGCGCCGTCTTCGTCGTGCTGGCAAATGAAGGCCACGCCGCGCGAAAACGGGGGCTCGGTCAGGCTAGGCATGGCGATGAGGAACTGGCCCGCGAGGGACTGGGGGGAGTTGATCTGCATGGTGGCCATTGTATGCGCTGTGCGGGGTGGCGTCTGCGGCAAACAAGTGGGACAGAATGGATGCAAACCCAACACTGCTCGTGCGGGCCGGCACGACAGTATCGCGCTTGGCGGTGTTACAGCGGCGTTATTGCAGCTGCATCCACGCACCTTGGCGTAGACGCCTGAGCCGCGCAGTCACCGTGTCTTCAACACATCCCCAGGCTGGAACTGCCAGGTGCGCGTGATGTACAGGATGTCCACCTTTTCCTTGCTGTCCGGCGGCAGCGGCGGAAACGGTGCGCACAGCTTCACGATTGCAATGGCTGCTTTGTCGATGACGCTGTTGCCCGAGCTTTGCGTGATGTCGATGTTGTTGAGGCTGCCGTCGCGGTTCAAGCCGACCGTGAGGATGACGTCGCCGTGCAGATGCTGCTCGCGCGCCTGCTGCGGGTAATTCAGATTGCCGACGCGCTCAATACGGTCCACCCAGCCGCGCATATAGGCGGCGTAGACGTATTCCTTGGTATTGGCCGAGATGAATTTTTTGTGCGGACGCTTTGCATAGGCCTGGGATTGCTTGCGAACTTCCGCCGCCAGCTGCGCCGCCTCCTGGGCCAGGCGCGCTTCATCGGCAGTCTGTTGGCTGTCCCGGGCATCCTTGGCGTTATCGCTATTGACGCTGAAATTGGACTGGCCAGTGGTGGTGAGCATGCGTTGATCGGTGGCCTGCTGCGGCGAAGGCGTCGCCGCGGTTACCGGCTGGGGGGCGGTGCCCTGGCTTGGCGTGGGCAACAAGCCGGAAAAGGGTTGCGAGGGACGCTCCGACTTGTCGCTTTCGCCACCACCCTTGTTGTTGGCCTGCGCCAGAAAGTCGGCCTTGTCCGGCGCTTCGTTATTGGCGACGTTCACCAGGGTCACGTCGAGCGTGGGGAGCGCCGGGCGCGTCGCCACGTAGCTGAAGCCGATGCCGAACAGCAGCAGGCCATGCACCAGCAGCGAAAAAACGAAGGTGGCCCCGAACTTGTTGTCGCCGGGGCGGCGGGCTACAGCATTCACGCGGGCGTGGTCTCAAGGGCGTCGAACAGCATTCCCGCGATATTAAGCCCGAATTGTTTGTCCAGTTCGCGCGCGCACGTCGGCGATGTGACGTTGATCTCGGTCAGGTAGTCGCCGATCACGTCCAGCCCCACGAAACGCAAACCCCGGCGGCGCAATTCAGGACCGACTTCGGCTGCAATCCAGCGATCGCGATCGGACAGCGCGACACCTTCGCCACGCCCGCCGGCAGCGAGATTGCCGCGGAACTCGTCGCCCTGCGGAATGCGTGCGAGGGCATAGGGCACCGGCTCGCCGTCGATCATCAAGATGCGTTTGTCGCCCGCGCTGATCTGCGGGATGAATTTCTGCGCCACCGTGAATTGGCGTCCCTGGGCATGCGAGTCACCCTGCACCAGCGTTTCCAGCATCGAGTTGAGGTTCTTGTCGCCGGCTTGCACGCGGAAGATGCCGCGCCCGCCCATGCCGTCCAGCGGCTTGAGCACCGCATCGCCGTGTTCGGCCACGAAGCGGCGCAGCTCGGCCGGGTCGCGCGCGACCAGGGTAGGCGCCATGCATTGCGGGAAGTGCAGCGCGAATACTTTCTCGTTGCAGTCGCGCAGCGCGCGCGGATCGTTCACCACCTGCACGCCGTCGCGCTGGGCCACGTCCATGACCAAGGTGTCGTAGACGAACTGCGGATCGACCGGCGGGTCCTTGCGCAACAGCACAGTGTTCATCTCGCGCAGGTCGGTCCAGTGGGCATCGCCCAGGCTGTACCAGCCGGCGGGGTCGTCCTTCACCCGCAGCGGGCGCAGCTTGGCCCAGGGGGTGCCGCTGCGGAGGGCCAGGTCACCCTGTTCCATGTAATAAAGCTGGTGACCGCGGCGCTGGGCTTCCAGCAACAGGGCGAACGTCGTGTCCTTGGCAATCTTGATGCTGCCGATGGGATCCATCAGCACGGCGACCGAGCGGGGCATGGCGGTTCCGTTGGCGAGTGGGGCGTGCATGTTCGCCGAGGTGGTTAGGGCGCCACAAGAGTTAGGGATGCGCAAAATTTGGGCAGGTCAGGGACACTCTTTTGTCCGAAGGTGCCACTCTGGGTCTTCTTTCACATTTGTGTTCGCGATTTTGGTGATAAGCCCCACCACCACAACGTTTTTTCCTTGACGGAAGACCGCCCAGGCAGTAAACAGCAACGACGGAGCGCCCGACGCAGATCGGGTACCGAAGAACAACTGAGCAGAACTTTTTCATCTGCGTCTGGGGGTGTGGCCCGTTTGCTGCATGTCCGGATGACGTACCTGAGCCTGGGGCAGGCAGCAGGGGGGGTTAAGTGAACTTGAACGTAGCTACGAACGGCCTGGCTGGTCTGAAGGTCATGGTTATCGATGACTCCAAGACCATCCGCCGTACGGCGGAAACCTTGCTGAAGAAAGAAGGATGCGAGGTGCTCACCGCCGTCGACGGCTTCGAGGCGTTGGCCAAGATCTCGGACCAGAAACCCGCCATCATCTTCGTGGACATCATGATGCCGCGACTGGATGGCTATCAGACGTGCGCGCTGATCAAGAACAATCCGCAATTCCGTTCGACGCCGGTGATCATGCTGAGCTCGAAGGACGGCTTGTTCGACAAGGCACGCGGCCGCATTGTCGGCGCGGAGCAATACCTCACCAAGCCGTTCACCCGCGATGAACTGCTTGGTGCCATCCACCGACATGTCGCCAGCACGGTATAAGGCCCGTGAAAGCAAGCTCTAAAGGGGGAGCCGTGGCCAACATTCTCATCATCGACGATTCGCCCACGGACGTGCGGGTGTTCTCCACCATGCTCGAACGGGCAGGGCATCGCGTCGATTCCTGCAATAACGCCGAGGACGGCATCGAACGCGTGCGCGCGACGCGGCCGGACCTCGTGATCATGGACGTGATCATGCCAGGCATGAACGGCTTTCAGGCCACGCGCACGCTCACGCGCGACCCTGCCACCGCCGACGTGCCGATCGTGATCATCACCACCAAGTCGATGGAAACTGACCGCGTGTGGGGCATGCGCCAAGGCGCCAAGGCCTTCATCACCAAGCCGGTGAACGAAAAAGACTTGCTGGTATGCATCAACGAATTGCTGCCGAAGGCGGCATGAGGCGGGCATGAGCGTATCGGCCGCCCAGTCGCCCTTCGAAGTCCTGGCCCGCTACGAGCGGCTTTCGCTGGCGCATGCGTCTGGTACGCAGGAGCGCTTCGAAGCGCCCGGCTTGTGGCGCGGCATCGGTTACCGCGCTGGCAATTCCTTATTCGTAAGCGCCATCGACGAGATCAACGAGCTTTTGGCCGTGCCGCCGCTGACGCCCGTGCCCGGCACCAAGCCGTGGCTGCTGGGTGTGGCGAACGTACGTGGCAACCTGATGCCGGTGGTGGACATGGCGCGCTTCCTGTTCAGCGAGCGCACGCAGCATTCCGAACGCGCACGCCTGCTGGTGGTGCGCCAGGGCGGCGGCAGCGTGGCCTTGCTGGTGGATGAAGTGTTCGGGCAGCGCACGGTGGACGCGGAACAACGCCGCGGTGCCGAGCGTGAAGACGATCCGCGCCTGACGCGCTTCGTCGAGGACCGCGTGGAAGTGGACGGGCAGCGCCTGGCGCTGTTCAGCATGGGCCGGTTGGTTCGCGCCCCCGACTTTCGCCAAGCGGCCGCCTGATGGCGCGCAGCTGGCCGGCGCGCGTTGCGCACGGGGCAGGGGTAAGGGCTTCGGAAATTCTTGACTGGCACGCCAAGCGTGTCGGGTGCAGTAGACGGATGAGGTGAAGAGCATGAGCACTACAGGGGGCGTCGGCAAGGAACGGGGATACACCATCCTCATCGTCTTGCTGGTGGTTTCGATCGGCTTCGCAGCCGTCGACTTCGTATTACTCAACCTCAAGAACGGTGAGGACCGCCAGGCGATCGCGCTGACCACGCAGATCCAGGTGCTGTCGCAGCAGACCGCCAAGTACGCGCTGGAAGCATCCGGCGGTAACGCGGACTCCTTCGCCGAGCTTGAAAATGCGCGCGACGCCATCGATTCGGCCGTGCAGCGCCTGGTCAGCGGCGACACCAAGACCGGCATGAAACCCTATGCCGACAAGAACGCCACGCCCACCGGCCGTTCCGTCAGCAAGCTGGCCGACGCGTGGAAACAGCTCGACGGCGACATCGGCAAGATCCTCTCCAACAAGGCCGTGGTGCTCGATTCGACGCAGCGCGCCGATGACCTTTCCAAGCAGCTGCCGCTGCTCAACTCCGATATGGAGCAGGTGGTCGGCATCCTGCAGCAGCGCAAGGGCAGCAGCGCCGACGAAATGCTCGGTGCATCCCGCCAAATGCTGCTGGCCGACCGTATCATCCGCCGCGTGCAGGAAGTGCTGCAGGGCGGCGATTCCGCGCAGGCGTCCGCCGATGGTCTGTCGCGTGACGCGCAGAGCTACGGCGAAGTGCTGCAAGGCCTGTTGCAAGGCAACCAGAGCATGGGCGTGCAGCAGTTGAGCGACGCCAACGGCCGCAAGATCCTTTCGCAGATGCAGGGTGACTGGAACAAGCTGAGCGACCCGGTCGCCAAGCTCGCCGCCGCCGCCAACAACCTGGCCGAAGTGAAGAGCGCCGGCAACCAGGCCTCGCTGGATTCGCAGAACGTGCTGTTGCGCGCGAACGACCTGGCCGAACAGATCGGCCAGCTGCCGATCCGCCGCCTGTTCCCGAACGTGGGCTGGGGCGTGGTCGGTGCGCTCGGCGCCGTGGCCTTCGCCGTGTTGCTGGTGTTCCAGCTGGTGACCGACCAGCGCCGCCGCTTCCGCGAAAGTACCGAACTCAACCAGCGTAACCAGGAGGCCATCATGCGCCTGCTGGACGAAATGGGCTCGCTCGCCGAAGGTGACCTGACCGTAAAAACCACCGTGTCGGAAGACATCACCGGCGCGATCGCCGACTCGGTGAACTACGCGATCGACGAGTTGCGCACCCTGGTGACGACGATCAACGAGACCTCCGAGCAGGTGTCGTCCTCCGCGCAGGAAACGCAGACCACCGCACGCCATCTGGCGGACGCGGCGAAAGCGCAGGCGCATCGCATCAGTACGGCGACCACCGCGATCAACCAGATCGCAAGCTCGATGGACGACGTGTCCAAGAACTCCGCCGAATCGGCCGACGTGGCCGAACGCTCGGTGCAAATCGCCTCGCGCGGCGCCGAAGTGGTGCGCGAAACGATCTCCGGCATGGACTCGATCCGTGACCAGATCCAGGAAACCTCCAAGCGTATTAAGCGACTGGGTGAGTCCTCGCAGGAAATCGGCTCCATCGTGGAACTGATTAACGACATTGCCGAGCAGACCAACATCCTCGCCTTGAATGCCGCCATCCAGGCGGCGTCGGCAGGTGAAGCGGGCCGCGGTTTCGCGGTGGTGGCGGACGAAGTGCAGCGCCTCGCGGAACGCTCCGCGAGCGCGACGAAGCGAATCGAAACGCTGGTGCAGACGATTCAGTCCGATACCAACGAGGCGGTGAACTCGATGGAACAGACCACCGCCGAAGTGGTGGCCGGTGCCCGCAAGGCGGAAGACGCCGGTAGCGCACTGGGCGACATCGAGCGCGTATCGCACGACTTGTCCGCGCTGATTCAAAACATCTCCGCCGCGGCGCGTCAGCAGTCGATCGCCGCGACCGATATTTCGCAATCCATGAATGCGATTCAGGAAATCACCTCGCAGACGTCGCAGGGCGCAAGCCAGACGGCCGAATCGATTGGTTACCTCGCGCAACTGGCCAGCGATCTGCGCCGCTCGGTGGCGCACTTCAAGCTGCCAGGTTGATAGGTGTTATCGGACCGGGTGTTATTAGGCATTCACAAGAGGGCAACCTCGACGGTTGTGTCTAGCGCCAAGAGCGCAGCCGCTGAGGGGGGCGTATGAGACTTCAAGACCACATCGATTTCACCACGCTCCAATGGGTCAAGCCCGAGCTTGACGAGACGCTTGCGCTCGCACGGCAGGCGCTGGAGTCCTACGTGGACAATCCCGGCGAGCGCGACGTCATGCGCGGCTGCGCCGACAACCTGCACCAGGTGCAAGGCACCTTGCGCATGGTCGAGCTGTACGGCGCCGCGATGGTGGCCGAAGAGATGGAAACACTCGCCATCTCGCTGCTCGAAGACCACATCCGCAATCGCGAAGATGCTTACGCCGCGCTGATGCGCGGCCTGATGCAGCTGCCCGATTACCTGGAACGCCTTTCCAGCGGCCACCGCGACGTACCGGTGGTGCTGCTGCCGCTGCTCAACGAACTGCGCGCCAGCCGCGAGCAGGAAGCGTTGAGCGAAGCGGCGCTGTTTACACCCAACCTCGAAGCGCCGCTGCCCCCACAGGCACCGGTCGCCGCCGCGTCTGGCGACGCCCAGCGCCGCAAGAGCGAGGTCAACGAACTGCGCCTGCGTTTCCAGCAGCAGTTGCTGGCCTGGTTCCGCGGACAAGGCGGTTCGCAACAGCTGGCCGGCATGCGCAATTCGCTGCTGGCGATCGCGGCGCGTTGCAGCACTGTGCACGGCCGGCGCTTGTGGTGGATCACCGCCGGCGTGCTGGAAGGCCTCGATCAGGGCATGCTCAAGGCCCAAGCGGCCGACGTGCGCCAGCTGATCGGCAAGGTCGACCGCAGCATCCGCCAGTTGATCGAACAAGGCGAAGAGGGCCTGCAGGGCGGTGACGCGGATGACCTGGCGCGCAAGCTGCTCTACATCGTCGCGCAGGCCAAGCAGCGCAGCCCGCATATGCAGCAGCTGGCGCAGACCTACAACCTCGACAGCCTGATGCCCGACGCCACCGAGGTCGAGCATGCGCGCGGCTCGATGGCGGGCCACAACCGCGCCTTGCTCGATTCCGTTGCGCGCGCGCTGAAAGACGACCTGCTGCGCGTGAAAGAAGCGCTGGATCTCTTCCTGCGTCAGAGCGATGCCGATCCCTCGCAACTCGGCGCACAAGCCGAAGTGCTGGAACGCGTCGGCGATACGCTCGGCATGCTCGCGCTCAACGTGCCGCGCCGCGTGGTGAACGAACAGCGCCGCGTGCTGGAAGAAGTCGCCAATCGCCTGCGCAGCCCGGATGAAGAATCCCTGCTCGACGTGGCCGGCGCGCTGCTCTACGTCGAAGCCTCGCTGGACGATCACATCGAAAGCCTTGGCGCCGAAACGTCGCCGGAGGAAGAGGAACACAAGGTGGCGATGCTGCCGCGCAGCGAGGCGCGACACATCCTCGCCACGCTGATGAGCGAAGCCGTCGGCAACACCGGCAAGGTGAAGAACGGCATCGTCGCCTTCGTCGAATCCGGCTGGCAGCACGATCAGCTCGACGGCCTGCCGAATATGATGGACGAAGTGGCCGGCGCCATGCGCATGCTGTCTTCGCCGCGCTCGGCGCAGATCGCCGAAGGCGTGGGCCGTTTCATCGGCAACGAACTGTGCATCGACAAGCGCATTCCCAGCAGTGCGCAGATGGATCAGCTCGCCGACGCGCTGGCTGCGCTGGAGTATTACTTGGAAGCCGCCCGCGAACATCGCGGCGGCCTGGAACATGTATTGGACGTGGCCGAGCACAGCCTCGGCGGCCTGGGTTACTGGCCCCCGCCGTTGCCCAAGGCTGCGCCGGAAACCGTGCGCGAAGCCTCCGCGCCGGCACCTGCGCCGGCGGATGCAGTCGCGTCGGTGTCGTCGCCGTCCGTGCAGAGCGAGCACGCACTGAACGAATCGGTCAGCGTGGCGCACGGCGAAGACGCCAGCGCGCTGTTCATCGGCAGCAGCGAAACGCCAACACCTGTTGCGCACGACCTCACCGGTTTGCACCTGGTCGAAACCGAAGCGCTGTCGCACGCGCCGATCGTCAACGAAGGCGAAGACTGGGTCGAGATCGAAGAAGAAATTGAAGAGCAGGTATCCGGCATCGATCCGCTGGCTGCCACCGCCGGCTTCCAGGCCAGCACCGACGGCATCGACGACGACATCCGCGACATCTTCCTGGAAGAAATGCAGGAAGAGATCAACAACCTGCGCCAGGCGCAGCAGGCGTGGATGACCGATCCCACCCAACTGCCCGCGCTTACGCCGATCCGCCGTTCGTTCCACACGCTGAAGGGTTCCGGCCGCCTGGTCGGTGCGGCCGCGCTGGGCGAATTCGCCTGGCGCGTGGAGAACATGCTCAACCGCGTGCTCGACGGCACCGTGCAGCCGCACTCCGGCGTGCAGGCGCTGGTCGGTCACGCCATCGAGGCGCTCCCGCAGCTGTATTCGATGTTGAAGGACGGCACCGTTCCGACGGCGCCGCTGACCGGCATCATGCAGGCGGCCGATCACCTGGCGGCCGGCGAACAGGCCAGCATGGAACAGTTCGCCACCAGCGGCACGCAGACCGTGCGCCGCGTGGTACGCCGCCGTGTACCGCGCGTATCGCCCGAGACGATTCCCACCGCCACGCATACCGATCATTCGGCTGCGGCCATCCTGCCGTTCGAAGCGCCCGCGCCCATGGCGGAGGCGATCGAAGCGCCGGTGTTGCCACCGGTCGACCCGGTGCTGCTGGAGATCCTGCGCAGCGAGGTAGCGCAGTACCTGCAGACGATTCGCAACGCCGTGACCTTCGCCCAGGGCGACATCCCGGTCGAAGATGGCCTGCTGCGTGCCGTGCATACCTTGCACGGCGCCATCGCCATGGTCGACATTCCGCTGTTGATCCAGTTGCTGTCGCCGCTGGAAAGCCTGCTCAAGCGCTTGCGCGCAGCGGGCGAACCGCTGTCCGGCGAAGGCGTGCGTTTGTTGCGCCAGAGCGCCGATGTGGTCGACGAGGTGATGGCGCAGTTCGATGCGCCGCATCCGCAATTGCCGGATGCCTCGGCGATCATCGCGCGCCTCACCGAGCTGCGTGACCATCAGCCCGAACCGCAGATCGCGCACGTGGTGTTCGAGTCGCATGCGATCGAACCGGTGTCGTTCGAATCGGTTGAACCGCCGGCATCGGTCGCGGCGCCTGTCGAGCATCTGCAAGCAGAACAGGTGGAAGATGAGCCGGCGCCGGTTGCGGTTGAACTGCCAATCGAAACGCCGATCAGCACGCACGAGGATTACACTGCCGAACTGCTCGAATCGCTGGCTGCCGAAGAGCCGGAGGAAGCCGAGCCGGTGGCGGAGCATCATCGCGAACGCGAGCCCAGCGCCGAAGATGCGGAATTTGCCGAACTGCTTGCCAGTCTCGAAGCGCTTGACCCTGAGCATGCCGTCACGGTTCCGGCAGCTGACGAACCAGCCGCGATCGAACACCATCTGGACGTCGAGCACGAAACGGCGAACGAGCTGAGCGACGAGGCGCTGCCCGAACAGCCCAGGCACGACGAAACTGTGCATGCGTTGGTCGAAGAACCTTCGTTTGATGCAACGCCTGCGATCGAGCCCGAAGCAGTCGAGCCTGAAACGGTCGAGCACGATATCGAGCATGCTGCCGAGCTGCCGGTCGAAGAATCGATCGCAGAAGCGCCGCAGCACGAAACGCCGGCTGTCGAACCCGTTACCGAAGCGCCGCACCACGACGAGCCGAATGTCGAGCCGATTGCAGAGGCTCCGCATCACGAAGCGTCGTTCGAGGAACCGGTTGCGCAAACGCCGCAGCACGAAGACGTCGTGGCGGTCGAACCGCCATCACACGAAACGATCGAACACCAACCGGCCGAACGCGTACCAGCCGGCGAGTTGATGAGCTTCCATCACATCGACCCGGATCTGCTGGAAATCTTCAGCGAAGAAGCGCGCGAGATTCTCGACGAAGCCGACAGCACGCTGGCGAAATGGCATGCCGAGCCGGCCGACGTGTCGCACATGGCAGGCTTACTGCGTGCGCTGCACACCCTCAAGGGCGGTGCGCGCATCGCGGGCGTCACGCCAGTGGGCGATCTCAGCCATGCGCTGGAAAGCTTGCTGGAACGTTCGCACGGCATCGACCCGAACAAGACCGCGCCGCTGATTGGCACGCTCGAAGCCGCCTTCGACGAAATGCACGGCCTGGTGCAACGCGTATCGCAGGGCAAGGCGATTGCCTACCCGCACGCGATGATTGCGCGCTTGCAAGGTGATACGCAGGCGCACGAGCCCGAAGCCCCCGTCGCCGAGGCTCCGGCGCCCGCGCCCGTTGCTTCTGCACCGGCCCCCGCGCCTGCGCCTGCACCGCAGATCAGCACGCAAGAGCTGCCCTCGCTGCTCCCGCTGGAAGACGAGCTGCACGGCGACGACGCTGGCCGTACCGCGCAGGAACAGATCCGCGTACGCGCGGAACTGCTCGATAGCCTGGTGAACCACGCTGGCGAAGTGGCGATCTATCGCTCGCGCCTGGAACAGCAGGTGTCGGCATATCGCTTCAACCTGGTCGAACTCGAACAGACCGTCTCGCGTCTGCGCAGCCAGCTGCGCATGCTGGAAATCGAAACCGAAGCGCAGATCATCGCGCGCTTCCAGCGCGAGCATCGCGATGCGGGCTTGGCGGTGTTCGATCCGCTCGAACTCGACCGTTTCTCGCAATTGCAACAGTACTCGCGTGCACTGGCCGAATCGGTGTCGGACTTGGTCTCGATCCAGGGCATGCTGGACGACCTTACGCGCCAGGCTGAAACGCTGCTGATCCAGCAGTCGCGCGTCAGTTCGGAACTGCAGGAAGGTCTGCTGCGCACACGCATGCTGCCGTTCGACACCATGGTGCCGAACTTGCGCCGCACCTTGCGCCAGGCCGCCATGGAAGAAGGCAAGAGCGCCCAGCTGTATGTGGAAGGCGCGCACGGCGAAATGGATCGCAACCTGCTCGACCGCATCAAGGCGCCGTTCGAGCACATGCTGCGCAACGCCGTTGCGCACGGTATCGAGACGCCGGAAGAGCGCCGCAAAGCGGGCAAGCCGGTAGAAGGCGCGGTACGCATCCGCGTGGCGCGCGAAGCCACTGAAGTGGTCATCCGCGTCAGCGACGATGGCCGCGGCCTCGACCGCGAAGCGATTCGTAACCGCGCCATCGAGCGTGGATTGATCCGCCCGGATACGCGCCTGTTCGATGACCAGGTGCTCGCCCTGATCACCCAGACTGGCTTCTCCACCGCCAGCACCGTCACCCAGCTCGCTGGACGCGGCGTGGGCATGGACGTGGTGGCCAGCGAGATCAAGGCGATGGGCGGTTCGCTCGCCATCGAATCGCGTCAGGGCGAAGGCACCACCTTCGTGCTGCGCCTGCCATTCACCCTCGCGGTGACGCAGGCGATCCTGGTGCGCATCGGCGAATCGAGCTTCGCTATCCCGATGACCTCGGTGCAAGGTGTCGCGCGCATCAGCCCGGATGAACTGGCGCAGCGCCTGGCCGAAGAAAACCCGCAATTCGACTACAACGGCGAGGATTACGCCGTGCACGACCTGGCCGGCTTGCTCGGCTTGGTCCCAGGTATCAGCGACGAAGAACAGCTGCCGCTGCTACTGACCCGTTCGGGCGAACTGCGTGCGGCCATCCGCGTCGATGCCGTGATCGGCTCGCGCGAAATCGTGGTGAAGTCGGTTGGCCCGCAGGTGAGTTCGGTACCGGGCATTCTCGGTGCGACCATCATGGGCGACGGCTCGGTGCTGGTCATTCTCGACCTCGCGCCGCTGGTGCGTCATGGCCTGGCACGCCGCGAACAGCGTCTGGCCGAGGGCGTGGAGTACGCTACCATTGCACCGGTGGTCGAAGAAGAGCGCGTGCGTCCGCTGGTGATGGTGGTCGACGACTCGATCACCATGCGCAAGGTCACCGGCCGTGTGCTCGAACGCCACGAATACGAAGTGGAAACCGCAAAGGACGGCCTGGACGCGCTGGAGAAATTGCACGAGCGCGTGCCGGACCTGATGCTGCTCGACATCGAAATGCCGCGCATGGACGGCTACGAACTGGCGACGCAGATGAAGGCCGATGCGCGTTTCCGCCACGTGCCGATCATCATGATCACCTCGCGTACCGGCGAAAAGCACCGCCAGCGCGCGTTCGACATCGGCGTGGAACGTTACCTTGGCAAGCCCTACCAGGAAGCCGAATTGCTGGCGCAGATCAGCGAAGTACTGGAGCAACACGCGCAGGAGCCTGTGAATGAGTGACATCAAGAGCCTGCCTTCTCAGGCGCAATACGAGGCACCCGGGGTATGAAGGAAGGCTCCGTCGCGGCCGCGTTGCTATTCGATGACGTGGAGCTTGGTGGTCATCTGCGCGCCGCACTTTCCGAATACGGCGCACGTATCGCGCACGAAGGCCCGGTAAGCAGCTTCGACGTGGTCAAGCTGCGCCAGGCCGGCGTCAACGTGCTGGTCGTGAACCTGGACGATTCGGTGGACGACACCGCGCTCGACCTGATCTACGAACTGGTCGCCGCCGGTGACATTCCCGTGGTGTTCAACGACGCCCAGGCCAGCCGCGGCCTGGACGGTTGGGATCGTGCGCGCTGGGCGCGCCACCTGGCGGCGAAGACACTCAACACGGACACGATTGATCCGCCGCGTCCCGAGAACGCACTACCGGTGGTGCCGCCGCCGGCCGCTGCGCCGGTTCAGCCCGAGCCGCACATGGATTCGGTCGCGCTGGCTGAGCCGGAACCTGCATGGGCGGAGCCCGAGCCTGTCTTGGCTTTTGCGCCAGCAGCCGAGCCCGAACCCGAAGCGATGCTTGAGCATGCGCCGGAAGGCGAGTTCGAGCTCGCATCTGCATTCGAACCTGCAGCATCGACCGATGCACCGCTTGCTGATTCCCTGCAGCAACACGACCACGCAGCGACACCGGCAGAGATGTCGGAAACGCTTGCGAACGAACTGGAAGCGCTGCTTGCGACCGGTGAGGCCACCGAGCACACACCGGAAAGCGAATTCGGTTCCCTGAAGTTCACTGCGGAAGACGAGCTGCCACCCTTGCACGATGGCAACTTTGGCTGGCAGGACGAAGAACCCGTCGCGCAAGAGTCACACGAGCACATTCCGACGGCAGCTGGCTTCGCGCCGGCCCCCGAGCCCGCGCCTGCGCCGTCACCGGCGCGTATGGAAACGCCGGCGTTCAACATCAACCTGGATCACTTGTCGCTCGCCTCGCACGACGAGGAGTTCACGCCGCCCGTCATTGAAACGAAGACGCTGGCGCAGCAGACACCTGCCGCGCCGGAATGGGGCTTCGTGGAAGAGAGCGAGCACGCTGCAGAGCCGCCCTCGGATGGCAAGGCATCGTTCGGTGTCGAGAAGATCAGCGCCACCGATTACCTGGCGCCCGATGTGGAATTGCCGGAAGACCAACCTCCCGTCGAACCCCGCATGACCCTGGAACTGGTGTCGATGGAAGAAGCCATCGCGCCCAAGGAAGAATATCAGCCGTTCGAATCGCACCTGCACGAACTGGATACCGCGTTCGCACGCTTGCTGGTATTGGGTGCGGCACGCGACAGCGGCGCGTCGCTGGGTGCTTTCCTCGCCGCGTTGCCGGGCGATTTGAAACTGCCGATCCTGCTAACCCAGCATCACGCGCAGGATTCGCTTGAGCAGCTGGTCGCCTCGCTGATGGCCAGTTGCGATCTGCCGATCAAGGTAGCGACCGCCGGCATGCGCACGCGCAGCGGCGAAATCGTGGTGGTGCCGCGTGGTCAGCAGGTACGCATTACCCGCGATGGCCGCGTGGATGTGAGCGCCGCCAACGACGACGTCAGCGGACAGTCGCCCTCCATCGACAGCAGCTTCACCATGGCCGCCAGCGTCTACGGACGCGACGCGCTGGCCATTGTCTTCGCCGGCCAGGCCAACGATGCCGTAGCCGGCGCGCAAGCCATTCACGATCGCGGCGGACAAGTGTGGGTGGAAGCGTCCTTCAACGATCACTACACAGATATGGTCAACGGCGTGATGGCCGAACGCCTGGCCAGTTTTTCCGGTTCGCCGCAAGAGTTGGCGGTGCGCCTAATGGATGATCTGAACCGTTCTGGACGGGTGGCATGATGCCCAGAAGGCCCGCAGGGTGTGTTGCGCGGCGCAGGGAAGACTGGCCGTCTTTTCAAGCCGCGCGGCGCAGGCTGCGGGCCTTCTGGACATCACCCGGAGGGCCGGCCCTGTCTGTCCGCATCTCTTCGGTCCATCGTCTCGACAGACGGCCAGTCTGCCTTCAACGATGGCCCTGTGATCTGCGAACAGACAGGGCCGGTGACACCCGTCCAGAATGGTTCAGAGCATCCAATGAGGATTTCCGATGAGCGAACAACCCTTACCCCGCGAAATCCGCTGCGTGCTCGTGCCAGTCGGCAACCTGCGCCTGCTGCTGCCGAATGCAACCGTTGCCGAAGTCATCACCTTCGCCACGCCCGAGCCGGTGCCGGATGCACCCGAATGGCTGCTCGGCCGCATCGCATGGCGCGGCTGGCGCGTGCCCTTGGTGTCATTCACCAAACTGGCCGGCGTCGAAGAAGGCGATGCTGAACTCGCCGTGCGCGTGGCTGTACTGAAGGCGCTGGGCGACAACCCCGACGTGCCGTTCGTAGCTGTGGTTACGCAGGGCTTCCCGCGCCTGACCACGCTCAACTCCGAACTGATCATCCCCACCCACGACGGCAAGCCACTGCCGCGCGGCGTGAAAGCACAGGTGCTGGTGCGCGATGACATCGCTGTGATTCCGGATCTCGAAGGCATCGAGAGCGACGTCACGGAATTGCTGCGGCAGGCGAGTTGATCTTTGTAGGCTGGCATGGAATCCCAGCTTTCCTGAGCGTCCCGACGCTGGGATTTCATCCCAGCCTACAAGTCGCCGTGCAAGGTTTGCAGGGCTGCCAGCGCTGCCAAGCCCGCTGTTTCCGTGCGCAAGATTCGCGGTCCGAGGCGTAAGCCCTGGAAACCTGCCTCGCGTAATGCCGCAACGTCGCGCTCGCCCAAACCGCCTTCCGGACCTACCACCAGGAGCCCGCCGGCTTGCCCGAAAGGGACCTCGCGCGCCCGTAAGGTGCCTTCCGGCAGCAAGGCCAGGCGTTGGGCATCGTTGTCCTCCAGGCTTTCCAGCCAGCCCTGCAACGCTTGTGCAGGCGCCACCTCGGGAACGCGCACCCTTCCGCTTTGCTCGCACGCACTGGCGGCGACCGCGCGCCAATGCTGCAGGCGCTTTTCCGCACGTGCGGCGTCCAGTTTTACTTCGGAGCGCTCGGTGAACAGCGGCACGATGCGCGCTACGCCCAGTTCAGTGGCTTTCTGCACGATCAGGTCCATCTTTTCTCCGCGTGCAACGCCTTGCGCCAGGGTGAGTCGCAGCGGGGATTCGTTCGCAACTTCTTCGCGGCTGTCCAAGCGAACCACCACGTCGCGTTTGCCAACGTTGACCAGTGTAGCTACGTAATCGAAGCCGTCGCCGTTGAAGACCGTCAGCACGTCTCCCGTGTTCATGCGCAGCACGCGCGCCACGTGCTCGGCGGCTTGCGCGGGCAGGGTGAGTTCGGTAGCGAGTACCAGTGACTGTTCGACGTGGATGCGGGTGGTGCGCATAAGCTTTCGATCGTTGCGAAGTGAATGAGCATAGCGCTTGCCGCGCCGCTGTTCAGCCATCTGAATGATGGGATCTTTATCGGCGCTTGCGATGAACCGAAGCTGGGAGCAGCATGGACTCACCCCTGCAAAAGCTCGCGTTTTTCCCCATATGGCGAGCATGGAGGTTCTCATGATCAAGCTCATTTTTTCCACCGCCCTGCTGGCCGCTACGACGGCCGCTTTCGCCACACCCCAGAACGCCCCTTCGGCCAATCAGCCGCAAGCCAATACGCCATCTGCCCCGACCACGCCCGCCAAGCGCTCTCCGCTCAAGCCGGGGGATCGGCAATGCATTCGCGATACCGGTAGCCTGATTCCAGCCAAGAAAGGCGAGTGCCTGCCGGTCGCAGGCAGGTCCTACAGCAAGCAGGATATCGACAACACCGGTGAAACCACGCTGGGGCCGGCGTTGGAGAAGTTGGATCCAGCCATCACGACGCGCGGCGGCCACTGAGATTGCGCAGCCGGCTTTGCGGGTTGCCAAGAGCCACATAATTCCCAATGGCCATCATTCCCGCGAAAGCGGGACGTAGCGCGAAGAACGTCCGAAGGACGGCCTCGGAGGGGTAAGCGAAGCGCATCATCCATCTTGCTCTGATGCATCCCGAAATTGGTTTCCCGCTTTCGCGGGAATGACGGCCTTTAGGAGCGTTATGCCACCGCGCGTGCAATACCCGCACTCGCCACGTCGACAAGATGATCGATCTCACCTTCATTCACCACATAAGGCGGCATGAAGTAGATCACGTTGCCTAATGGCCGCAGCAGCGCGCCATGTTCGAGTCCATGCAAATAAACCCGCAAACCGCGCCGTTCCTCCGCCGCAAACGCGGTTCGTGTCACCTTGTCGGCAACCAGCTCCACTGCGGCGATCATGCCGTGTTGCCGCACGTCGGCTACATGGGGATGATCGCGCAGCGGTGCGAGCCGTGCGGCGAGGTGCGCCGCCAACACGCGATTGCGCTCGAGCACCGGCTCGTCGCGAAAGATGTTCAAGGCTTCCAGCGCGGCACGGCAGGCCAGTGGGTTGCCGGTATAGCTATGCGAATGCAAAAACGCCTTGCCTGCGTTGTATTCGGCATAGAACGCTTCATACACGTGGTCTGTTGTCAGCACGGCGGAGAGCGGCAAGGTACCGCCGGTGAGACCCTTCGAGAGGCACATGAAATCCGGTGCGATATGCGCCTGCTCGCACGCGAACAGCGTGCCGGTGCGTCCAAAGCCGACGGCGATCTCGTCCGCGATCAGATGCACGTTGTACTGGTTACACAGCGCGCGCAAGCCGCTGAGATAACTCGGGTGATACATGCGCATGCCGCCGGCGCATTGCACCAGCGGCTCCACGATGACCGCGCAGGTTTCGTGCGCATGGCGTTCCAGCAGCATGCGCATCGCTTCCAGGCGACGCGTGGCGACATGTTCGGGCGATTCACCAGGTTCGCCTTCGTAAGCATCCGGCGAGGGCGCGAGAATGGGCGTGAGCAACAGCGGCGCATACGTCTTGCGATAGAGCGCCACGTCGCTCACCGAGAGCGCACCGAGCGTTTCGCCGTGATAGCTGCCGGTCAGCGCGATAAAGCGTGTCTTCTCACCATGGCCCTGGTTGAGCCAGTAGTGAAAACTCATCTTCAGCGCCACTTCGACGGCAGCCGAACCATTGTCGGCAAAGAAGACCCTGTCCAAGCCCTGCGGCGTGATCGCGACCAGCCGTTCGGCCAGTTCGATCGCCACCGGATGCGTAAAGCCGGCAAAGATCACATGTTCCAGCGTCTTCGCCTGCTCGGCCAACCCCGCTGCAATGCGCGGATTGGCGTGGCCAAACAGGTTGGTCCACCAGGAACTGATGCCGTCCAGATAGCGGCGCCCGTTCGCATCGATCAACCAGGCGCCTTCACCGCGTACGATCGGCACCATGGGCACCTGTTGGTGATCGTGCATCTGGGTGCAGGGATGCCAGATATGGCGGAGATCGCGCTGGGCGAGGGCGGCGTTGGCGTCGGTGTGCTGAGTCATCCGGCTATGATCGGGGCAGTTGGTGTGCCGCTCAAGCACAGATGGGTCGATCGATGAAGCGTTGGTGGGTGAGTTTGGCCGTGGGTGTGCTCGTTCTAGCGGCTGGCCTATGGTTTCTTCCGGCGAGCTGGGCCTTGCCGTTGCTGCAGCCCCAGCGGCGCGGCGTACACCTGGACGATGTCAGCGGAACGCTGTGGCGCGGGCGGGCAGGGCAAGTGTCGCTCGCGAACGGCACGCAGCTGGGCAGCCTTGCCTGGACACTCTCGCCCCGTGCGCTGCTCGGCGATATCCACCTGGGGCTGGATCTGCGCCAGCCGCAGTTGGAGCTGCAAGCGCAAGTACATCGCGTTTCCCCCACGCAGCTCGATCTGCATGACGTCAGTTTGCAAATGAATATGGCCATGCTCGGCCCGCAGCCGTGGTTGCGCGGACAGCCGCAGGGGCAGCTCGATCTTGAGGTGCCGCAGGCACAGCTGCAAAGCAACTGGCCGATGCAGCTGGATGCCACCGGCACCTGGTCGCATGCGGCCGTGCGCACGCCGCAAGGCAAGGTTCCGTTGGGTTCGCTGTCATTGGCGGTCACCGGAGCGTCGGGCGTCATCCAGGGCACGTTGAACGACGATGGCAGCGATCCGGTGCAGACGGCTGGACGGCTATCTTTCAGTCCGCTGGGCTGGGATGTGGAGCTGCGGCTTATTCCTCGCGGCGATAATCCAGCCTTGATGAGCTGGCTGCACAGCCTGGGCCCGCTCACAGCGGACGGCACGCTCGAACTCCGCTATCGTGGTGGTTTGGCTCAATGGAACTCTGCGGCGAAGCGATGATGAGTGAACAGCGATGGGAGGCGGCGCTGAACGCCGCGCGTGAAGCGGCGGATGCAGCAGCGGAAGTGATCCGGCACTACTGGCGCCGCGGCGTCGACGTGGAAATCAAATCCGACGCCACGCCGGTGACGATTGCCGACCGCGAAGCCGAGCAAGCCATCCGCGCCATCCTTGCGCCAGCATTGCCGGGCGCGGCGATCTACGGCGAAGAGTTCGGTCTGGATAACGACAGTGCGGAGTTGCTCTGGCTGGTCGATCCGCTCGACGGCACCAAAAGCTTCGTGCGCCGCACACCGTTTTTCTCCACGCAGATCGCACTGATGCATCGCGGTGAATTGGTGCTCGGCGTATCAAGCGCGCCGGTGTACGGCGAAACGATGTGGGCCAGCCGCGGTGACGGCGCTTGGTTCAATGGCGAGCGCGTGCGGGTTGCGGCTACCGCGGAGATGGCGCAAGCATCGATCTCCACCGGCAACGTCAAGACGCTCACCGGCGATGCGCGCTGGCAGGCGCTGGGCCAGATGATCCGCGACAGCAATCGCATCCGCGGCTATGGCGATTTCTGCCATTACCACTTGCTGGCACGCGGCGGTCTGGATCTGGTGATCGAATCCGACGTGAACATTCTCGACGTCGCCGCGCTGGCGGTGATCGTGCGCGAGGCCGGCGGCGTGTTCACCGATCTGGAAGGCAAGTCGTTGAATCTGGAGACGCGCAGCGTGCTGGCCGGAACGCCCGCCATGCATGCACAGGCGCTTGCGCGGTTAGCTCTTCCGGCGTGAGGGAGCGGCAACAAAAGCCGGTTACAATCCCACCCATGCCACCTCGCTACCCCATCATCCACGCGACACGCGACTCGGACACCAGCCGTTTTCTGCATGCGGAACAGGTGGACCTGGAATTCTCCAACGGCGAACAGCGCACCTACGAACGGCTCAAGGGTCATGGCCTGGGCGCGGTGATCATCGTGCCGATGCTGGACGATGAAACGGTGCTGCTCATACGCGAATACGGCGTGGGCGTGGACCGCTACGAACTCGGCCTGCCGAAGGGCCGCCTGGATCAGGATGAAACGGTTGAGCAAGGCGCCGATCGCGAGCTGAAGGAAGAAGTCGGCTACGGCGCGCGCAAGCTCAAGATCCTGCACAACCTCTCGCTGTCACCGGCGTACATGACGCACATGGCGCACGTGGTGCTGGCGCAGGATCTGTATCCGGAACGCTTGCAGGGCGACGAGCCCGAACCGCTCGAAGTGGTGCCGTGGAAACTCTCTGAATTACATACCTTGGTCTCGCGTGACGACGTCACCGAAGGCCGCTCCATCGCCGCGTTGTTCCTGGCGCGCGAATACCTTGCCGGACGCCTGCAACGCACGTGAGCGAACTCCCCGATTTCCCATTGCTGCTCGATATCGGCCTGCTGGCGCGTCGCGCTGGCGAAGCCATCATGGACGTCTACCGCGAAGACTTCGACGTGGAGATGAAAGCCGATTTCTCGCCGCTCACCGCGGCAGACCTGGCCGCTCAGAAAGTCATCGCTGCCGGCTTGGCGGAACTTGATCCGCCATTGCCCGTGGTATCGGAAGAAGCCAGCCAGCTTCCGTGGGAACAGCGACGCGAATGGTCGCGCTACTGGCTGGTCGATCCGCTCGACGGCACCCGCGAATTCGTGAAACGCAATGGCGAGTTCACCGTCAACATCGCCTTGATCGATCAGGGCAAGCCGGTGCTCGGCGTCGTGCTGGCACCGGTCACGGAAGAGTTGTTCGCCGCCGCGCGCGGGCATGGTGCATGGTGGCAGGTACAGCGTGACGCCGATTGGGAGCGCATCTCTACACGCACCTTGGCCAATCCGCCGGTAGCTGCCGGCAGTCGTTCGCACGGTGGTTCGTCGGAAGCCACATTGCGCCGCCTGCTCGGTGAGGAATATCAGCTGCATGCGCTGGGCTCGTCGCTCAAGTTCTGCCTGATCGCGCGCGGCTCGGCAGATGTCTATCTGCGCCGCGGCCCGACCAGCGAGTGGGACACCGCCGCCGCGCAATGCGTGCTGGAAGAAGCCGGTGGCGCCGTGCTCGATCTCCACGGCAAGCCGCTGCACTACAACCGCGGCGAATCGCTGCTCAATCCGGAATTTCTGGCGGTGGGCGATGGCGACATCGATTGGCCTGCCCGCCTGCACGAAGCAGGCTTGCCGTGAGTACGGCCACGCGCCATAGCTTGGCCGATCTGCTTGCCATCATGGCGCGCCTGCGTGATCCCGAACGAGGCTGCCCGTGGGACTTGCAGCAAGATTTCAGCACCATCGCGCCCTACACCATCGAGGAAGCCTACGAAGTCGCCGACGCCATCGACCGCCAGGATTGGCGCGAGCTGCGCGACGAGCTGGGCGACTTGCTACTGCAGGTGGTGTTCCACTCGCAGATGGCGCAAGAGCAGGGCTTGTTCGACTTCGACGACGTGGCACATGCGATCAGCGAAAAAATGTTGCGCCGGCATCCGCATGTGTTCGGTGACGTCAGCTATGCGGACCTCGACGAACAGAAGCGTGCGTGGGAAGAGATCAAGCACGCCGAGCGTGCAGCAAAAGGCGCACCGCACGACGACAGCGTGCTGGCCGGCGTCTCGCGCGGCCAGCCCGAATGGCAGCGCGCCCTGAAACTGCAGCAGCGTGCGGCCACGGTGGGTTTCGACTGGCCGGATCATCAACCGGTGATCGGCAAGCTGCACGAGGAATTGGCCGAAGTGGCCGCCGAGTTCGAGGCCGGCGCCGATCCGGCGCGGCTGGAGGATGAAATCGGCGACGTGCTGTTCGTCGCGGTAAACCTGGCGCGCCACGCCAAGGTGGATTTCGCGCGCGCCCTGAAGCATGCCAACGCCAAGTTCGAACGGCGTTTCAGGCGTATGGAGCAACTGGCTGCAGCCGCAGGTAAGCCGCTCGCGTCGCAAGGGCTAGCGGAGCAGGAAGCGCTTTGGCAGCAGGCCAAGGCGGAAGAGCGGCAGGTTGGGTTAGCCCGCACGCACTCAGACCATGAAGCTTGATGATTGCGGCGACCTGCTCCCTCCCCTGCGATAGTAGGGGAGGGTTGGGGTGGGGTTGCTTGAGCTTTAGCGTGCGGACAAATTTCGCGAAGAATTAGTGCCGTCAAGAGGCACGTTTTGATGCGTGGCTTGCGGCATCGCTAGATTCCCACCGCTCGCTGCGCTCGCACCCCACCCAAGCCCTCCCCTGCAAGCAGGGGAGGGAGCGGATTGCGCCAGCATCGGGGTGCACGCCTGGGTTAGCCCTAATGGCACTCACTCAACCCGCCCATCGTTCGGATACTGCGAAAGACCTTTAATCCGCGTGCCGACAAATGCCGGTGCGAGGATGTTTCAGGTTGGGGCCGTGGGGGCTGTTCGCGGCAGCTTTCAACCTTTTGCCCCCGCCGCGCATCTGAAACAGTCGAACCTAGCCGGAGATTTCCCATGCGTTACTTGCTCGCCCTGTTTGCACTGCTGCCGCTGGCCGCCATTGCCACAGACTGCCGCTATACCGCCCCGCGCAATCTCCACGATGATTTGAACGGCGTACACCGCGTGCAGATAGAACTGCACAGCCATGACCTGCATCTGGCCGGCAGCAACGGCGCCGGTGGCTTGCAGATCAATGGCCGCGCTTGCGCATCCTCGCAGTCCGCCCTGGACAACTTGCAGGTGACCTCGCACCGCGAAGGCGACCAACTCATCATCGATGTCGGCACGGATCACTCGTTCAACGTCGGCATCTTCGGCAGTTCCTACGCCTATCTGGATTTGCAGGCGCAACTGCCGGCCAATATGCCGGTAAGCATCCACACCGGTTCGGGGGACGTGTACGCAAGCGGACTGACGCAGCTTGATACGCACAGCGGCTCGGGTGATCTGCACATCGACCACATCGCCGGCGAAGTCTCCGTCACCAGCGGCTCAGGCGATGTCGAGCTTTCCGATATCGGCAGCCTGCGTGTGAGCTCCATGGGGTCGGGTGACATCAAGGCGCGCAATGTGCGTGAAGGCGTGAACGTCGGCAATGTTGGTTCGGGCGACATCACGCTGGAACACGTGGGCGGCAGCGTCTACGTGGGCACGATCGGTTCGGGCGACGTGGTGGTGAAGGACGTGCACGGGGATTTCACCGTCGGGGCCAAGGGTAGTGGCGATGTCACGCACTCCGACGTGATGGGCAAGGTCAGCGTGCCCCGCGAGGATTGATCAGGCGCCCTGCAAGCGCATCACCAGATAAACCAGCACGGCACAAACCAACAAGAAGGGCACGGATACCTCATGAAACAGCCGCATCCCATGCGGCTGTTTTGCCAGGCGCAAGGCAATCAGATTCGCCAGCGACCCGATCACCACGCCAAAGCCGCCCACGTTCACCGCAATGGCCAGCGCCATCGCATCCTGCGCGCGGTTGAGCAGCAACACGGTCGCTGGCACGTTGCTGATCAGCTGTGAACTGACGATGCCGCTGAGATAAAGCGCCAGCGGCTGCTTGAAATCGATCTTGCCCAGCGCGTGATCCACCACTGGCAAGGCTGCGAAATGGCCGAGGCCGAGAAAGATCATGGCGAAGGTCGCCATCAGCAACCAGTCGATGCATGTGAGCGTGCGCCAGGAGAACAACGCGAAGGGGACGATCAGCAAGAGCGCTCCCAGCGGTGCGTGGCCGCTCTGCATCATCAGCACCATCATGCTGAGCGCGACGATCGATAGCATCGCTAGCGAGATCGACACTGGATGGCCATCGAGCTTGTCAGCTTGGAGTTCTACACGTTCTTTCGGCAGCCAGAACCACGTCACGATCGCAACCAACACGAACATGATGGCCGCCGTCGGCAACATGTGCATGATGAACTGCAACAGCGGAATCTGCGCGTGTTGCCAGATCAATAGATTCTGCGGATTGCCGATCGGGCTTAACGTGGAGCCTGCGTTCACCGCCAGCGCTTCCAGCACGACCATGCGCAGGATGGGCAGATTGGACAGGCTGCCGATGGCAAGCGTCAGCGGCACCATCAGGAACAGGCTGACGTCGTTGGTCAGCACCATCGACAGCACGGCCGTCATGCTCACCAGCAGCAAACCTACGCCGCGCAGCGAGTGCATATGTGCGACCAGCATGCCGGCCGCACGCTGCACCAGGCCGCTGTCCCGAATGCCCTGGATGGAAATCATCAAGCCCAGCAAACCGCAAAGCGTGGGCCATTGCAGCCAGCCCTGGTAGCGCGACCACGGCTGCGGATCGATACAGGCAAGCACCACCGCCAACACGGTGAACAATACCAATAGAAATTCGTGCTTGAGGCGCTGGAGCCAGCCGTGTTTGCTTACCACTCCGTCAACCCTTCCAGCTCATATAGCTTTTTCCAGCTTGGGCGCGCACGCACCAGATCCGCGAGCCGCTTCACCGCCGGCCATTCGGTCGCCGGACGCGGCATGTTGCGCGACCATCGCATCAGCATGGTGAGCATCAGATCAACGCCGGAGCATTCCTGCCCGAGCAGATAAGGTCCATGCGCAGCCAGATGCGCATCGATGCGCTCCCACAGGCTTTCGATCTTGCGCTGCACTGCGGCGCGGATGTCCGGCGGCGACTCCTCGTGACCAAGTTCTTGCGGATAGAACCACAGCCGATACGTGGACATCAGCGAGTTGCTGAGAAACACCATCCACTGCAGCCATTGCTCGCGTTCCGGCGTGCCTGGCGCGGGAATCAGTTTTGCTTCCGGATGACGTTCGGCCAGGATGGTGAGCAATGCGCCCGATTCGTACACCGCACGGCCATCGATGATCAGCGTGGGCACCTTGCCACCCGGATTGAGGTGCAGATACTCCTCGGTGAATTGCTCGCGTTTCGCAAAGTCCACCAACTTCAGCTGATACGGCGCACCGATTTCCAGCAGCGCCAGATGCACGACCATGCTTGCGGTGCCGGGGGAGTAGTAGAGCGTGTACATGCGCAGTCCTGGACCATGAGGAATGCGCATCGTATCGCACGCGCGGCGTAGGTTGGGGTGAGGCAATGCCAAACCCCAACATTCCCGGATACATGCATGGCACGTTGGGGTTCGGCGATGCCTCGCCCCAACCTACTTACTCCGCGCGCAGCAATCGCATGGGTGGCGTGTGCGTCACTTTCCGCGTGCCGGCCAATCCAAGCAGCATCACCACGAAGGCAGCGACAAGCGCGGCGATGATCAAGGGCCACGGTTGCGGCATGAAGTCCTTGATACGGAACACGCTGCGCCCTAGCCACCAGCCGCCGACCATGGAGCCCAGCGCCGCAGTAATACCTGCGATAAGGCCAAGCAAGGCGAACTCACAGGCAGCCGCAACGCGCAGCAGGCCGCGTCGTGCTCCGAGGGTACGCAGCAGAGCAGCCTCATGGCGGCGTTCCTGTCCGCTCGTCGCCAAGGCTGCCGCCAGCACCAACGCACCGGCCAGCAGGCTGAAACCGAGCACCCAGCGCACCGCGCCCGTTACGCGCTGCACGATCTCGCGCACGCGGTCGAGCAGTGCATCGACGTCCACCAGGCTCAGGTTGGGATAATCGCGCGACAGTGCACCCAGCGCTTCGGCGTGGCCGCGTGGAAGATAAAAGCTGGCCAGCCAGGTGTGCGGCAGCACGTTCGCATGCGTGGGATCCATCAGCAGGAAGAAATTCACACGGAACGATGTCCAGTCCACGTGGCGGAAGCTGGTGACCTTGGCATCGACCTGGCCTTCGCCCACGTCGAAGCGCATGGTGTCGCCGAGTTTCAGCGCATACATGTCACGCCACATCGTATCGACCGACACTTCCGCTTGCGCCGGATGCGGATCGAACCAATGGCCGGCAATCACCGTATTGGCAGGCGGCAAATCGTCGGACCATGACAGGCGCAACTGGCGATCGCTCCATTCCTTCGCACGCTCGTCCTTGAACGTGAGCGTATCGATCGGATGCCCGTTGATGGCGGTGAGTTTGCCGACCGCCAACGGCATCATGTTGAGTTGATTGGCGCCGATGTGATCGAGCGCCTTGCTGAAATCGCTGCGCTGATCGTCCTGCAGATTGAGCACGAACCAGTTCGGTGTATCGCTGGGCAATTCCTTGCGCCAGCCATCCAGCAGCGCCGGTGCAACGACCGCCAACAGCAGCAAGGCGGTAAGGCCCATGCTCAATGCCGTCGCCTGCACGATGCTCAAGCCGCGCCGACGCGCCAGCGCCGCCATGCCAAGCCGCAGCGCGGGATGACCACCCGGCGTGATGCGTCGTGCAATCCACAGCAACAACGCGGCGAGCAGGGCAGCGACCACGGCAACACCCAGCAGGCTCGCAGCGAGAATGCCGGCAAGCTTGGCGGAGCCGCTGAGATTCCAGATCAAGGCCAGCGCGACGACAGCGGGGATGAGATACAACACATCGAAGCGGCGCAGGCGCCGCGCCACACTGGCGCGAAACACCGCAACCGGCGGCACGTCGGCCAAACGCACCAGTGGCGGCAGCGCAAAGCCGATCAGCACGGCGATGCCCATGCCTGCCGCCGCAAAGGCGGGCAAGATCGGCAGCACCGTCGGCACGCCCGAGAACAACTGGCTGGCTAACATCCACGCCGCTTGCGCCAACAGCAATGCCAACAACACGCCGAGCAGCGCCGCCGGCAACGCCAGTCCGCCCATCGTGCCGAGCAGCAAGCCAAACACGCGTGCACGCGAGGTACCGAGTGCGCGCAATAGCGATATTTCGCTGGTCTTGCGGCGTGCGTAACGCTGCGCAGCCAATGCAATCGCCACGCCGGAAAGCAACGCTGACAACAGCGCCGTCAAGCGCAGAAACGCCCCGGCGCGATCAAATGCATTGCGCATGCGCTCCTGCGTCTGCTCCGGCGTAATGAGTTCGCCGCCTTGCGGCAGCGTGGTCGATTGTGCCCACGTACGCCAGCTCTGCACGGCGGCAGGTTCGCCGGCCAATAGCAAGTTATGCCGTGCGCGGCTGCCGACGCCGAGCAAGCCGGCTTGTTGCGCATCGTTGATGTTCATCAAGGCGCGCGGCGCCATCGCAACGAGTTCACCGCCATCTGGCTGCTGGATCAATTCGCCGGCGATGCGCAGATCGCGTCCGCCCAGCTGCACGCTGTCACCGACGTGCCGGTTCAATCCGACCAGCGCGCGATGATCGAGGTAGACGGTTCCTGGCGCAGGGCCGTGGCTGGTCGTTTGTTTTCCGTGGGCATCTGCAATTAGCAATGTGCCGCGCAACGGATAGGCGTTGTCCGTAGCCAGTACGTCCAGCAACTGGCTTTGCTGCTGCGCGAACGCGACGGTAGGGAAGCTCGCCGTGTTGGTGAGTGACAGCCCGCGCTGCTGGCAGGCGACGGCGAATTTGCCCGGAATGTTTGCCGGCGCCGACAGGCCGAGATCGCCACCGATCAATTCCGCCGCGCTGGCCAGTACACCACGTTCCATGCGAGTGCTGAGGGTGGCGACAACGCCGAGCGCCACCACGGCAAGCACCAGCGATGCGGCCAGCGTGCGCAGCTCCGGCAGATGCCATTCGCGGCGCAGGCTGCGCAAGGCGAGCAGCAGAATTCTCATGCGGGTTGCTCCCCCATCGGCACCAGCCGGCCTTCCTGCAATTCCACGCGCCGCATGCAGCGTTCGGCCAGTTGCATGTCATGCGTGACCAGGATCAGCGTGGTGTGGTGATCGCGATTGAGCGCGAACAGCAGATCGCAGACATGGCGACCGGTGCGGCGATCCAGATTGCCTGTCGGCTCATCGGCGAACAGCACACGCGGGCCATGCACGAAGGCGCGCGCAATCGCGACGCGCTGTTGCTCGCCACCAGATAATTGCGCGGGATAGTGCTTGCGCCGCGTGCCGAGACCGACCGCATCCAGCGCCGCGTGCGCGCGTTCGCGTGCGTCGGCGTGGCCTTCCAGTTCCAACGGCAGCATCACGTTCTGCTCGGCGGTGAGTGCAGGCAACAAGTGAAACGACTGGAACACGAAGCCGATCAGGCGCCGGCGCAGGTCCGCACGTGCTTCCTCGTCGAGCTGTTCCAGCGCATGGCCATCGAGCTGGATGCTGCCGCTGGTGGGTGTATCAAGCCCGGCGAGCAGGCCGAGCAAAGTGGTTTTGCCCGAGCCCGATGCGCCGACGATAGCGAAGCTTTCGCCTGCGCTCACCTGCATGGCAACGTTGCTGAGAATGTCGAGCTTTCCCTCGGGCCCGATCACCGACTTGCTAACATCCCGAACTTCCAGCACCGCTTTTTCAACCGGACGAGAACCACCACTCATGCGTCGTTTCCTATGTTTGTTGCTGTTGCTTGTTTGCGGTATCGGTGCCGTGCAGGCGGCGCCCGCTCCGGCTGCGCCCACGAAAAACGTGCTCGTACTCGGGGACTCCTTGTCCGCCGCGCACAACATTCCCGTAGAAGCGGGCTGGGTGCATCTGCTGGAAGTACGTCTTAAACAGATGGAGCCGGGCTGGTCGGTGATCAATGCCAGCATCAGCGGTGAAACCTCGGTCAGCGGGCGCAACCGGTTGCCGGCCCTGCTGACGCAATACCACCCGCGCATCGTGGTGATCGAGCTGGGTGCCAACGATGGCTTGCGCGGCCTGCCATTGACCGATTTGCGCAGCAATCTTGCAGCCATGGTCGATGCGGCTCAGCACGCGGGCGCCAAGGTCCTGCTGCTTGGCATCGAAATGCCGGTGAACTACGGGCCGCAATATCGCGACGGCTTGCGTGCCATTTATGCCGATCTGGCCCGTGCCAAGCGCACCGCGCTGGTGCCATTCCTGCTGGAAGGCGTGGCCCTGGACCCCGCGCTGATGCAGGAAGACGGCCTGCACCCGACCGCGGCCGGCGAGCCGAAGGTGCTCGATAACGTGTGGCCAAAACTTAAACCGTTGCTATAAGCAGCCGGCCACCACGCTTTCGTCCGCTCAAATTCACGTTGTCCTTACCACCAGGGAGGGTAGCCTTCACAAATGTGAAGACCCCCAAAGGTGAGAGGCGAACATGAGTTCACGTGACGAGCATGCTGGGCTGATCCTGCTGGTGGAAGACAACCGTCAGATCGCGGAAATGGTTGGCGAATTTCTTGAGCGCCGCGGCTACTCCGTTGATTTTGCTCAAGATGGCGTAAGCGGCCTGCATCTGGCGGTATCCAACAGTTACGACGTGGTGGTGCTGGACCTGATGCTGCCGGGCATCGATGGCCTGGACGTTTGCCGCAAGCTGCGCGGCGACGCCAAGAAATCCACCCCGGTGCTGATGCTGACCGCGCGCGACACCCTGGAGGACAAGCTGGTTGGCCTGGAGGCCGGCGCCGACGACTACCTGGTAAAGCCCTTCGAGGTGCGGGAACTGGAGGCACGCCTGCGCGCCCTGATCCGCCGCGACCGCCGCCAGGTATCCAGCGAAGTGCTGACGGTGGGCGACATGACCCTGGACACCGCCACCCTGCGGCTGACCCGCGCCGGGCAGGAGCTGACGGTTTCGCCGATCGGCCTGAAGCTGCTGGCGATCCTGATGCGCGAATCGCCGCGCGTGGTCAGCCGGCGCGATATCGAACGGGAAATCTGGGGCGATACGCTGCCAGACTCCGACACCTTGCGCTCGCATCTCTACAACCTGCGCCGGGTGATCGACAAACCGTTCGACCGGCCTTTGCTGCACACCATCCATTCGGCCGGTTACCGCCTGGCCGATCTGGAAGCAGAGACGACCCCGGCCAGCCATATCGCCTAACCGCCCGACCGCCACATGACCACCACGGGTGCCCAAGTGCCGCGCGCGGAACGCGTGCGCGGCGGTTTTCAACGCCACTTGCTGCTGATTTTCAGCATGCAATTCGTGGCCGTGGTCGTGGTTTGCCTGATGGGTTACTACAACGTGGCACCGGTTTTTGCGGTGGTGCTGTTGATCGTGATCGTCAGCGCGCTGACCTGGCTGGCTACCGAGCGCACCTGGCGGCAGGTGAGCACGCTGGCGCGCTGGGTGGGCAACTGGAAGGAAGGGCAGGCGGACCTGGATGCGCTGCAATCCCAGCGCCTGAACCAGACAGATAGTGACGTTGCGACCCTGGCGCGTGGCTTCCATAACTTCGCCAGCCGCATCGCCGGCTATAACGAACGCGAACGCAATTTCACCCGCGACGCGAGCCACGAACTGCGCAGCCCGCTTACCGTGATCAAGATGTCCACCGACATGTTGTCGGACGAACCGGACCTGAGCGAATTCGGCAAGCGTTCGGTGCAGCGTATTCGCCGCGCCACGCGTGAAATGGAATCGCTGGTGGAGGCGCTGTTGATCCTGGCGCGCGAAGCCGACAACGGCCAGGGCGAGCAGGATTTCATCGTGAACGATGTGTTGCGCGATGAACTGGCCAACGCGCGCGAAATGCTGCACGGCCATCCGATCGAACTGCAACTGGAGGAACCGGCAACGTTTGCGTTGCACGGCTCGCCACGCGTGTTTGCCGTGCTGTGCTGGCAATTGATTCGCCACGCCAGCCAGTACACGGGACAGGGCGTGGTGCAGGTGACGGTGCAACCGGGGATGGTCAGCGTCAGTGCTGCCGCCGGCAGTGAACAGGATTCGTCAGCGCCCGGGCAGCGGGGTTTTGAGTACGCCATTGCGCAACGAATCAGCGAGCGCTTCGGTTGGCCGCTGAGCTTGCACGTGCAGGGTGGCAATCGTTACGTGGCGGAGATTCGTTTTCCCAAGCCGTTGCCGGTATCGGTGTAGTTCGCGTAGGTTGGGGTGAGCGGACCGCGAACCCCAACATCCCGGATGTTTGGAGGTCATGTTGGGGTTCGGCTACGCCTCACCCCAACCTTCTACGCGTCAGCGCAGCGATGCGCTCACTTCAAACGCGCAGCCTGTCTTCGCTTTGACGTCATCCACCGTGACACCCGCTTGCAGTTCGACCAGCGTCAGGCCTTTGCCTTTCACGACTTCGAACACGCACAGATCGGTGATGATCAAGTCGACCACCTGCTTGCCGGTCAGCGGCAGATCGCATTGCGTCTTGATCTTTGGCGAACCGTCTTTGGCGGTGTGTTCCATCAGCACCACAACACGCTTCACGCCGCTGACCAGATCCATCGCGCCGCCGGGGCCTTTCACCATCTTGCCCGGCACCATCCAGTTGGCGAGATCGCCGGTGCAGGAGACTTCCAGGCCGCCGAGAATCGACAGATCGATATGCCCGCCGCGAATCATCGCGAACGATTCGGCACTGGAGAAATAGCTGGAACCGGGCAGGGCGGTCACCGTCTGCTTGCCGGCATTGATCAGGTCCGCATCAACGTGCGCTTCATCCGGGAACGGGCCGATGCCGAGCAGGCCGTTTTCCGACTGCAACGTCACATCCATGCCTTCCGGAATGAAGTTCGCCACCAGCGTGGGAATGCCAATGCCGAGGTTCACATAGAAACCATCGCGCAGTTCTTTTGCCGCGCGCTGCGCCATCGCCATGCGGATGGGGCTTTCCTTGCCGGTATTGGCGCCGGCGAGGGTGCGGAATTCGATGCGCTTCTCGTACTTCTCGCCCTTGATGATGCGATCGACGTAGATACCCGGCACGTGGATCTGATCCGGATCGAGCTCGCCCACTTCCACCAGCTCTTCCACTTCGGCGACGCAAATCTTGCCGCAGGTGGCGATCATCGGATTGAAGTTGCGCGCCGTCTTGCGGAACACCAGGTTGCCGAGCTTGTCGCCCTTCCAGGCTTTCACGATCGACACGTCGGCGTGGATGGCTTCTTCCAGCACGTATTCCTTGTCGCCGAAGCGCTTGGTTTCCTTGCCCTCGGCCAGCTTGGTGCCGTAAGCCGTACGCGTATAGAACCCCGGAATGCCCGCGCCGCCCGCGCGCAGCTTTTCGGCCAGCGTGCCTTGCGGGACCAGATGCAGTTCCAGCTCGCCGGCCAACACCTGGCGCTCGAATTCCTTGTTCTCGCCCACGTAGGACGCGTACACGCGCTTGACCTGTCGGGTCTTCAACAGCGGACCCATGCCGAAATCGTCCACGCCGGCGTTGTTGCCGACGATGGTCAAACCTTTGGTGCCGGCAGCGAGCAGGGCAGCGATCAGGTTCTCCGGAATGCCGCACAGGCCGAAACCGCCTGCCGCGATGGTCATGCCGTCGAACAGCAGACCGTCCAGAGCCTTCGTCGCGTTTGCGTAAACCTTTTCCATGAGGAAGCCTTTATTGCGGGGGACATTAGCTGCCTAGAATACGACGGATCGGCGACGGGACACGCTGTACAAAGGTCGAAAGAGGCGCATGCCGGTGTCATCGTTGTGCCATACGGCTGAGCACGTGATGGCCGCTGGCTATACTCGGCCCATGCCTGCAAGAGGTGCCACGTGAAGCCGTTTAGCCTGTTTTTTGCGCTCACTGCCCTGGGGGTTGCCGCTATGACGCACGCCACCACACCGGTACTGGTGATCCACGGCGGCGCCGGCGTGATCAAGCGCGATATGAATCCTGCCAAGGAGAAAGCCGTGCGCGCGGCGATGACCAAGGCATTGCAGGATGGCTACGCCCAACTCAAGGCTGGCAAACCGGCCATCGACGCGGTAACCGCCGCCATCACCGTGCTTGAGGATGATCCCAACTTCAACGCCGGCCGCGGTTCGGTGTTCACGCACGATGGCAAGAACGAAATGGACGCCGCCGTGATGGAGGGCGAAAGCCTGCATGCCGGTGCTGTGGCGGGCGTGCAGCGCGTGAAGAATCCCATTCTGTTGGCGCGCGCCGTGATGGAGCATTCATCGCACGTGATGCTGATCGGCGATGGTGCGGAAGCGTTCGCGAAAGAACAGGGCATTCCACTGGTTGATCCTTCCTACTTCCGCACGGAAGAACGCTGGCAGCAATTCCAGAAGGCGCTCAAGGAAGACAACGAGAAAAAGCCGCACGACGATCCGGAAACCGCCAAGCACTTCGGCACCGTCGGCGCCGTGGCGCTCGATAGCGCCGGCCATCTCGCTGCCGGCACCTCCACCGGTGGCATGACCGACAAGCGCTGGGGCCGCGTCGGCGATTCAGCGATTATCGGCGCCGGCACCTATGCAAACGCGAAGTGCGCCGTATCAGGCACAGGTTGGGGCGAGTTCTACATCCGCACCGTCGCCGCGCACGAGATCTGCATGAAGGTATCGATGCTGGACGAACCCGTGCAGCGTGCCGCTGCCGAAGTGATCAACCAGGAAATTCCCTCGATGGGCGGTAATGGCGGCGCCATAGCGCTGGATGCCGATGGCAACATCGCCATGCCGTTCAATACCGATGGCATGTTTCGCGGCTGGATTGGCACCGATGGCGTGCCGCACGTGGCGATCTATGATGATGAGGCGGATCCGTCGAATCATCTGAGCATGCCGGCTGCACCGTCTTCGACGGATTGAGCGGCAGCGAGCCCGCAATCGTAGGCCGGGATGAAATCCCAGCATCGCCATGCATGGCAATGCTGGGAAGCCTACGCGGACATCATTTGTTCCGACGCTCAGCGTGTAGGTTGGGTTAGCGCAGCGTAACCCAATAGATCTCTTCGACATTGCGAAACATCGTTGGGTTACGCTGCGCTAACCCAACCTACCTGATGCGATCAACCGTTTTGATTCGGCCGCTCGCGCACCGGATGCTTGCTCAGCTTGCGCTGCAGCGTGCGGCGGTGCATGCCCAAACGACGCGCGGTTTCGGAAATATTGCCGTCGCATTCGGTGAGGACGCGCTGGATGTGTTCCCATTCCAGGCGGCGTAGGGCGAGCGGCGCTTCGGGCGCATCGATGACTTCGTCTTCGCCTTGCGGTATGGCGTCGCTTCCTTCGAGCAACGCACGCACGACGGCATCGGCGTCGACCGGTTTGGCGAGGTAATCGTGCGCGCCACGCTTGATGGCTTCGACGGCGGTGGCGATGGAGGCGTAGCCGGTGAGCAGCAGAATGCGTACGTCGGGGACCAGTTCGCGCAATTCGGGGATCAGGCGCAGGCCGTTCTCTTCGCCGAGTTTCAGGTCCAGCACGCAGTGGCGTGGCTGATGGCGTTGCGAAAGCGCGCGTGCTTCGTCGGCGTTGCCGGCGGTGATCACTTCAAAGCCGCGCGAGGTCAGGGCTCGTGTGAGTACGCGTACAAAGGTGGCGTCGTCGTCCACGATAAGCAAAGGACGCGTGACGCCGGTAGGGATGGGGTGATTCATCTGCTGCTTCTGTTCGGCTTTATCCAACCATTTTGCCGGATAAGCCGCCTTGTGTGTGCGTTCGGGGATGTCTACATGCCTTCAGCGATGGTAGACAAGGGCAGCCGCAGGCACATTTCCGCACCATTTTCCGTGTTGGTGGCGATCAATTCGCCGGACAGCCGCTCGGCGGTGGCTTCGGCAAGTGCCAGGCCAATGCCGAGACCGCTTTGCTTGCCGCTTTCGCCCAGGGCCGAGCGGGTGCCGGCGGGGCCGAAACCGGGGCCGCGATCACGCACGATCCAATCCAGCCATGGACCATCGCGGCGTACTTCGAGCGTGACGTGATTGGAATCGCGCAATGCCGAGGCGTCAACGGCGTTGTTCAGCAGATTGAGCAAGGCGTGGCGCAAGCCGGGTGGCGTGCGCAATACCAGCTGATCCGATTGCGGCATGACGTGCAACTCCAGTTCCGCTTCGGGGCGCAGGAGCTGGAAACGCTTGAGGCATCCGTGGATGAAGGCCGACAGCGTGACGCGTTCGAATTCCTGCGAGAGCTGCGCCTTGCCGAAGGCGACCATCTCGCGAAGGATGGTGCGGCAGCGTTCCACTTGGCCTTCCAGCAGGGAGAGGTCTTCGTCCAATGCAGCATCGGCCGCGTGTTCGCGCCGCAGTTCCGGCAATAGCGTGCGCATGGTGGAAAGCGGCGTGTTCAACTCATGCGCGGCGCCGGCCGCCTGCGTGGCAATGGCCATGATGCCTTCGTCGCGCAAGGCACGCTCGCGTACGCGTTGCACTTCCTGCTGCTGCCTGCGCACCGACGTGGCAAGGCGATTGATGAAGAAACCAAGCAACAGCGTGGTGATGCCGAAGTTCACGCCCATGCCGGCCACGTGCAATGAAAAGCCGTGATCGTTGGCCGTCAGATCGTTCATCGGCAAAGGCACGTACCACAGCAGCAGCACGAAGTACGCTGCGCCGGCGATCGCGGCCACGGCGAGAATAGCTCGCACCGACAAGGCCGCTGCGCTGAGTGCGATGGGCACCAATAGCAAAGTGACGAACGGATTCCTGGCGCCGCCGGTGAAGTAAAGCAGATAGCTCAGCACCAACGTGTCCGCGACGATGTGACACACCGTTTCCCACTCATACACCGGCCATGGCTGGCTGATGCGCCATGCGGCAAACACCGCGAACACCGCGAGCATATCGATACCGAGCAATAGCGAAAGCGTGGGGAGATCGATGTGCATCCACCACGAGCACACCATCACGGCCAGGCTCTGGCCGCCAATGGCGCACAGGCGCAGCCAGGCGAGAGTGCGCGTCAGCGCGAACGGCCCGAAGGGCTGATGAAGAGAATGTGGCGGCATGGCCGCAGCCTAGCAGCCCCATCTACCCAACGGGGAGATGGGGCTCAGGACATCACGGTGTTTCGAATTCCTCGCCGTGCGCAGCGGTCAACGGCTGGTAGGCGGCATCGGAATGCGTGGCGGAGAGCTTGTTCATCAGCGGCAGGATGAGCACGGCAACGACCGTGCAGCCGATGCCCACGAAACCGAGGATGTTGAACAGATGCGTGTAGATGGTCAGCGACTGCAGCGGGTCGGTGATGTTGTCCGGGATGTGCGCGATGTTGGCCACCACGCTGCCCAGGTATTGCGAGATGCCTACCGCCACGTAGTAGGCGCCCATCATGAAACCACCCATGCGTTCCGGCACGTAGCGCGCGATCATCGCCAGGCCCAAACCACTCACCAGCAGTTCGCCGAGCGAGTAGAGACCATAGCCCCAGATCATCACCCACGACGACACTTGCCCGTTTACCGCCCAATTCGCGCCGAAGCCATACATGAAGAAGCCCAACGCCACGGCGGCGAAACCCCAGGCAAACTTCACCGCCACGGAAGGATCCTTGCCGAGCTTGCCGAGCGAGTTGTAGATGAAGACCAGCACCGGGCTCAGCAGCACGATCCAGATGGCGTTCAAATTCTGGTACTGCTCGGGAATCCAGTTGAACAGATGGAAGCCGAAGACATCGAATGACAGATCGACGTTGCGCTGCGCGAACAGATTCAGCGATGTTGCCATCTGCGCGTAGAAGATGAAGAAGAAGATCGTCTGCACCGTCAGCACCAGTGCAGCGGTAAGGCCGGCGCGTTCGCTCGGTTGGCTGCTGCGAATAAGGTGCACGAAGATGCCAAGAATCACGATGCCCGCGCCATACACGCACAACCTGGCAATCGTTTCGCTTTGCAAAATGAAGGCGGACACGAACACGGTTGCCAGCGCACCCAGCAGCACCGCACCAAGGCGCTTGAGATCCACCGGGCGCTGATCGCTCGGCGAACCGATGTGCGACAAGGTGCGGCTCATCAGCGAATAGTTGATCAAGCCGAAAATCAGGCCGATGGAGCACACGCCAAAGGCGGTATGCCAGCCGAGATCGTCGCCGTAGAGCGCGCCGATGTAATTGCGGATCCATGGCGTCGCCGTCATCGAGATCATCGAGCCGATGTTCACCGCCATGTAGTAGATGGTGAAGGCGCTATCGATGCGTGTTTCGTCGCCTTCGTAGATCTTGCGCACCAGGTTGCCGGCGTTGGGTTTGAAGAAGCCGTTGCCGACGACGATGACACCGAGGGAAAGATACGTAATGGACGCGTTGTCCGTGGGAATCCACAGCATTCCGTAGCCGAGCGCGAGAATGGTCGCGCCCATCAGCATGGTGCGCCGCGTGCCCAACAGCTTGTCGCCGACCCAGCCGCCGATCGCCGGCGTGGCGTAGATCAAGGCCGCCGCCGCACCCCAGACCAGGTTCGCCTTGATATCGACGAAGCCCAGCTTCTTCATCATGAAGGTGACCATCAACACCTGCATGCCGTAGAAGCCAAAGCGCTCCCACATCTCGATAAGGAAGACCGTGGTGAACGATCGGGTTTGTGAAACAGGGCGGGTCAGAGTGGTCATGCGATGGTTCCGGATTACGTGTACTACAAGGCCGAAATCGACCTGTTTTATAGGGCCTTTGCGAGGCACATCCGGCGAAGGTTAGCGCAAATGTCATTAGCTAAAAGTTGCATTGCGGCAAAGCAAAATCCTGCGGGCGGCCGGCGCGCGAGCCGGCTTGTGGCATGATGCGCAGCCTGTCGCCGCCTTTCCGGGAGCCTTGTCCGCCATGCCGAAAAATCCCGTAATTCCCTTTGTGGGCAAGCTTTTTTAGTTATGCCGGGTAACGGGTTTCGCGGTGATCCGCGCCAGTTGTGGCGCGCTTTTCGGTGGTCGATGAACGGCTTGCGCGCGGGTTGGCGGCACGAAGCTTCGTTTCGGCTGGAAGCGATGCTTACTGTCGTCCTGGTTCCCGTTGGTTTGTGGGTCGGGAACGGGGCGCTGGAGAAAATCGCCCTGGTGTTTCCGGTCTTCCTGGTGTTGTCGGTGGAGCTGCTCAATTCCGCCATCGAGGCGGTGGTGGACAAGGTCAGTCCCGAGTTTCACGAGTTGGCCGGTCGAGCCAAGGACATGGGTTCGGCAGCCGTATTCGTGCTGCTGGTGCTGGTGGTGTTGTGCTGGGGTTTGATTCTGGGGCCGCGCTGGTTTTGACGCCCTGATCGGCGCCCTCACGCTGTCTGTACAGAACAAGCGATTGCATCCCCGTAATGCTGATGCTGCAATGGTTGCCTACAGGAAAGGAGCATTCCGATGAAAAGCCTACGCGTTCTCGTGTTGTTGCTACTGGCCGTCACGTTGACCGGCTGCGGCTACAACTCCATCCAGAAGCAGGATGAAGTGGTGAAGGCGCAATGGTCGGAAGTGCTCAATCAGTATCAGCGCCGTGCGGATCTCGTGCCGAATCTGGTCAACACCGTGAAGGGTTACGCCACGCACGAAGAGAAGATTTTTACCGAGGTGGCTGACGCCCGCTCCCGCGTAGGCAGCATCCAGATAACCCCCGAATTGGCGAATGATCCCGAGGCGCTGGCCAAGTTCCAGGCGGCACAAGGCCAGCTTACGGGTGCGCTATCGCGGCTGATGGCGGTGAGCGAGAACTATCCAAACCTGAAGGCGGACGGGGTATTCCAGAACCTGCAGGCTCAGCTGGAAGGTACCGAGAACCGCATCTCCGTGGCCCGCAACCGCTATATCCAGGCAGTGCAGGCGTACAACTCGCTGATCCGCACCTTCCCCAACAATCTGACCGCCAAAATGTTCGGCTATCAGGTGAAGCCGAATTTCTCGGTAGACAATGAGAAGGCCATCTCCACCGCGCCGACGGTGGATTTCGGTACCGGCACGCCAGCCCCCGCCGCGTCGGCGCACTGACATGCTGCGGCGCTGGGTGCGCCTCTGGATGGTCCTGGCGATGGCGCTGCTGTCGCCATGGACCGTTTCCCATGCGGATGACCAGCAGGAGGTGCCCAAGCTCACGCGGCATGTGACCGATCTCACCGGCACGCTCACGCCGCAGCAGATCGATCAGCTGGATGGGCAACTGGTCAGTCTCGAGAAGCAGAAGGGCGCGCAGCTGACCGTGCTGATGGTGGGGAGCACGCAGCCCGATGACATCCAGGATTACTCTCTGCGCGTGGCCGAGGCCAACAAGGTTGGCCGCAAAGGTGTCGACGATGGCGTGCTGCTGCTTATCGCCAAGAACGATCGGCATGTGCGCATCGAAGTGGGATACGGACTGGAAGGCGCCATTCCCGATGCCGCGGCAGCGCGCATCATCCGCGAATACATCGCGCCGAAATTCCGCAACAACGATTACTTCGGCGGCATCAGCGATGCCGTAGGCGCATTGACGCAATTGATCAATGGCGAGCCCTTGCCGCCGCCGGTGCAAGGCAATGAAGTGCGGCATGGCACGAATCCGCAAGGCATGTTCGTCCTGGCGATCTTTGTCCTGATCATGCTGCGCGGCATGTTTGGACGTGCGCCGGCGCTGGTTCGCGCGCCCTTGGGCGGTTTGGTGATCGGGGGGCTGCTGTGGATGCTGGCTTCCGTCGGCATCGGCATTCTTGGCGGGATCGTCGGCGGTTTGTTGATGCTGTTGCCGGCAGGTTCGGGTCGCTCCATCGGCGGCGGTGGCTGGGGCGGCTTCGGTGGTTGGGGCGGTGGCGGTTTTGGCGGGCGCGGCGGCGGTGGTTTTGGCGGCGGTGGCTTCAGCGGTGGTGGTGGCAGCTTCGGTGGCGGTGGCGCTTCGGGGAGCTGGTGACATGCCGACACGCACGCAACGCATCATGGCAAATCTGTTCGAGGGCTGGTTCCAGCTTCCTCGGCGGTTTCCTCCGGAATTGCTGGACGATATGACGGCTGCGATTGCTGATGGCGAACACACCCATCTGGGTGAAGTGCGTTTCGCTATCGAAGCGCGTCTGCCCCTTGCGGCGGTATGGTCCGGCCTGGATAGCGGTACGCGCGCGCGGCAGGTGTTTGGTCAACTTGGCGTGTGGGACACCGAACACAACTGCGGCGTGCTGATTTATGTGTTGATGTCAGAGCATCGCATCGAGATCGTTGCCGATCGCGGTATTGCGCGCCGTGTGAAGCCCGAAGAATGGGGAGCGATTTGCACGGAAATGCTCGAGCATTTCGCTGCCGGTCAATGGCGTGCGGGGGCCTTGCAGGGCATTACCCAGGTGCATACGTTGCTGGCGCAGCATTTCCCGAGTCATGGCAGGCCGCGGGCGGATGAGTTGCCGGATCGGCCGGTGTTGCTTTGAATGATGTACGGGTCAGCTATCTGGGGCGCATTTAGCCACATCGTCTGATTCGGGTGCCGCGGTTCTGATACGTCCTTGCATCGCCACTCGTATAACTAAAATTCGTGGTGAATTTTCGCGCGTGCAGAACACCAGTCTTTGCAACGTGCCCGCAGAAGTGCCGTCTGGCTTGAACCAAAAGCGCTTTTTGTCACTGCCGATGATACGGATCGAGTTTGAGTATTTGCCGCCTGTATAAAGGGGCAATCCATTCACCTGTTGCTTGCCGCCTGGGTCGCGTCCAATCAACCACCCGTGCTGCCATTCGTTGTCGTTATTGCAGGTGAGTGCGTCGCGGCTCGGACACAAAATGGTGCGGGTTTGCTCGTTGACGGCCAAGTTTCGCGCATGCTGCAGGGCGGCCATATAGTCGCTGTGCGCCACTCGCAATTCGTGCCCCACCAGCATTCGGTGAAAAGCCGGTATGGCGATGGCGACCAGGACAGCCAGCACCGCCAGAGCGATGAGCTGCTCGGCCAATCCAAAGGCTTTCACATTTCTCCCTTTCATTCCGTCCATGCTAAGCGCCCTTTCCGTGACGCCAACCGCCGCGAGAGCGAGACCCGGTCAGCCCCTGCTGACAACCTGTGTCAGCACCCGCGTTTAAAATCACCCAGAACGCCCGCACATAAACGCCCATGACCGATCGCGACCGCTTCGAACTCGTTTCCCAATACAAGCCTGCCGGCGACCAGCCCGAGGCGATCAAGCGCCTGGTTGAGGGCTTTGAATCCGGCCTGGCAGGGCAGACGTTGCTGGGTGTGACCGGCTCCGGCAAAACCTTCACTATCGCCAACGTGGTGGCGCAGGTGCAGCGCCCCACCATCGTGCTGGCGCCGAACAAGACGCTGGCGGCGCAGCTTTACGGCGAATTCAAGGAATTCTTCCCGCACAACGCGGTGGAATACTTCGTCAGCTACTACGACTACTACCAGCCGGAAGCGTACGTGGTTGCGTCGGATACCTATATCGAGAAAGACGCCTCGATCAACGATCACATCGAGCAGATGCGCCTGGCGGCGACCAAGGCGCTGCTGTCGCGCAAGGATTCGCTGATCGTGGCGACTGTTTCGGCGATCTACGGCCTGGGCGATCCGGAAGACTACCTCTCGCTGCGCCTGATCCTCGCGCGCGGCGAACGCATCGACCAGCGCGCGCTGATCCGCCAGCTGACGGAATTGCAATACACCCGCAACGAAATGGAACTGCGCCGCGGTACCTATCGTGTGCGCGGTGAAGTGATCGACGTATTTCCGGCCGAATCGGAAACCGAAGCGCTGCGCATCGAGCTGTTCGATGGCGAAGTGGAAAACCTTTCCCTGTTCGATCCGCTCACCGGCGAAACCATCCGCAAAGTGCCGCGCTACACCGTCTATCCGCGTACCCATTACGCCAGCACGCGCGAAAGCGTGTTGAACGCGATCGAGACGATCAAGGTCGAGTTGAAGGAACGCCTTGACCAGCTCTACAAGGAAAACCGCCTGGTGGAAGCGCAGCGCCTGGATCAACGCACACGCTTCGACCTTGAGATGATGGCCGAGGTGGGCTACTGCCAAGGCATCGAGAACTACTCACGCCATCTCACCCGCCGCGCACCGGGCGAGCCGCCGCCGACCTTGTTCGATTACCTGCCGCCGGATGCGCTGCTGGTGATCGACGAATCGCACGTCACCGTGCCGCAGCTGGGCGCGATGTACAAAGGCGACCGCTCGCGCAAAGAAACCTTGGTCGAATTCGGCTTCCGCCTGCCGTCGGCGATGGACAACCGCCCGCTGCGCTTCGAGGAATTCGAGCGCCGCGCGCCGCGCAGCATCTACGTGTCCGCCACGCCGCGCAAATACGAATTGGAAAAATCCGGCAACTCCGTGGTGGAGCTGGTGGTCCGTCCCACTGGTCTGATCGATCCGGAAGTCGAGGTCCGTCCGGTACGCACGCAGGTCGACGATCTGCTGGGCGAGGCGAAAAAACGCATTGCGATGGGCGACCGCGTGCTGGTCACCACGCTGACCAAGCGCATGGCGGAAAACCTCACCGAATATCTGAGCGAGCACGACATCAAAGTGCGTTATCTGCACTCGGATATCGAAACCGTGGAGCGCGTGGAAATCATCCGCGATTTGCGCCTGGGCGAATTCGACGTGCTGGTCGGCATCAACCTGCTGCGCGAGGGCCTGGACATGCCCGAAGTGTCGTTGGTCGCCATTCTCGACGCCGACAAGGAAGGTTTCCTGCGTTCCACCGATTCGCTGATCCAGACCATCGGCCGCGCGGCGCGCAATGTACGTGGCAAGGCCATCCTGTATGCCGACGAGGTCACCCGCTCGATGCGGGCGGCGATGGACGAAACGAGCCGCCGCCGCGAAAAACAGCAGGCCTGGAACGAGGCCCATGGCATTACGCCCAAATCGGTGGTGCGCCGGATTGCCGACATCATGGAAGGTGCCCGCAGCGAAGCCCCCGGCCGGGGCCGTGGCAAGTCCACGCGAGGCCGGGCGGCGACCGCCGTGGCCGAGGAAGCCGCCGAATACGCCAGCCTCAGTGCCGACCAGGCGTCCGCACTGATCAAGCGGTTGGAGGCCGATATGCGCAAACACGCCGAGAACCTGGAATTCGAGCAGGCCGCCCGCCTGCGTGACCGCATCCATCAGTTGCGCGAGCAGGCGACCAAGTAGGCGGAGCCTTTTCAGCCCTGCGACGTTCCCGTATACTGCGCGGCTCTCGGGCGGTTAGCTCAGCGGTAGAGCACTTCCTTGACATGGAAGGGGTCACAAGTTCGATCCTTGTACCGCCCACCAAATAAATCAGTGACTTGGCCTTTGGGGCTGATGCTGAAAAAGGCGAAAATAAAAAAGCCGTCCTCCATCGAGGGCGGCTTTTTTGTTGTGTGTCGTGGGCGCGGTACGTTTCCCGGTTGGGCTCACTAGAACGCGTCTGTAGTACTAATCTGACAATCTGTCGGGCTTCTTCCTGATTTTTTGCGGTTTCCTTCCCGGGCACTCTGTCCTCACCGGTTGGCCATTCCTCTGCGAGACCGGTGGTTAGCAACTCTGAGCTTCATCAACCCCCTAGTGATGACGCTTCTGGCCCCCGAAAGGGGGCCTTTCTATGTGGCATCAGCCAGAAGTCTGCGGCTGCGCACCCGTTTAGGCTTGCTTGAGATTGCCGATGGACCGCGCCGGCTGCCGAGACAATGCGAGGCCTTCCTTCTTTTGTCCTGTCTCACCATGAAGATCGAACGATCCAGTCCGATATCTGTCCCGGTGACCGGTGCGTCGTCAGTGCAACTGGTAATGGTGCTGATGAATGGTTTGCTGGATGAATTGATGCGCGCGCGTGCGCACATCGAACACGGCCGCCACGAGGCCAAGGACCGCAGCCTTCACACATGCATCGAGCAGTTAGCGACGCTGATCCATTCGTTGGATGTCGAACTGGGCGGTGACGCGACCATGCAACTGGGCCGCCTTTACGATGACTGCGCCGTTCGTCTTAATCGGGCGAGCCGCATCCTGGACGTGACGGTGATCGATGAAGTCATCGGGCTGATGACGGCGCTGCGTGATGCCTGGCAAAGAGTGGAGGGCTGTAGCGTATGAATCGTGTACATGCCCTCCATCACACGAGCTTCGGCGTCAACCATGCGAACAAGGTCGCCGAAGCACGCGATGCGTTTGCGATGATCAAAGAAGATCGCGAACTGCGTGCATTGGCCCGCAAGCTGGCGGCTTATGCCTATTGGCAGGTGGCGGAATATCGCGTGCTGCAGGAGGTGAAAGGCGAAAGGCCGCGCGCTGCGTCGTCGTGAAAGCGATGTGAAAATCCCTCGTTGCCGCGTATGTCGCGTGGTGGCGAGCGGGCGTTTTTAGTATCAGTCCTATGTCTTCGGCGCACGAAGATTCCTATGATCCCTACATCCGATAAGGGAATTACCTTACACGACGGACGCCAGCAACGGTGGCGATATATGGGAGAAAAAAGCCGTGGTTTGCGCGGCCATCAGTGGGAATCATCCATCACGTGAGGACACGATCATGCGTATCGCCATTCTCGAAGACACCGTGAAGCAGGCCTACACCGTCGCCAACTGGTTGAGCAAGGCAGGCTACGAATGCGTGATTCGCCACGACGGCGACAGTTTCGTAAGCATGCTCGAGCACGAACCGGCCGACATGCTGCTGCTGGATTGGGATGTGCCCGGCAAGTGCGGCATCGAGGTATTGAAGTGGGCGCGTGCCATGCGCGAGCACAACGACGTACCGATCATCATGCTGACCCAGCATGACGACGAAAGCAGCATCGTGCAGGGGCTGGATGCCGGCGCCGACGACTACGTGGTGAAGCCAGCCCGTGAGCAAGAACTGGTTGCCCGCATCCGCGCGCAAGTACGCAAGTATTACCCGGAAAACATGCGCGAGAAAAAGATCAAGGTGGGCCGCTATACGCTGGACGCCGATGCACGCAGTGTCGTGGTGGATGGCGTGGACGGCCAGAAAGTCGTGAACTTGCCGGAACGTGAATTCGAGCTCGCCATGCACTTCTTCCGTAATGTCGGCTGCGTGGTCACCAAGGGCGAGCTGAGCGAAAAGATCTGGGGCGAGAGTGACCCTAAATACGACGCGACTCTGGCCACCTATGTCAGCAAGCTGCGCAATGCGCTGCAGCTGCGATTCAAAAACGGCATGCTGATTTCCACTGTGTACAACCACGGCTATCGGCTGGAAGAACTGCTGCAGCCAGGACGCCGCCAGGCAACCGTTCCCGGCTTGCGGGCCTCTGCGCAGCGAGCTGCAGCAAGACATTGAATCGTTAGCTTGGTAATTGCGGGTCAACTCACAACCCACCGATCGTCATCCTAGCCTTCCCCTTCTAACGGGGAGAGAAGGTAAAGCTGCACCGCCAAACAGGGAGCGCCAGATGTTGTCGAGCGAAGCCAACATGCGACGCGTTTCCCGTACGACGTGGGCGCGCATCTTTTTCATCGGGCTACTGCTACTGATGGCGGCCTTCAGCTGGCATCCGATGGGCGCTTCGATGTCGGGCGCCTTCGATAAGATGTGGTTCGATACGGCATCCCGGTTGTTTGCCCATCCCAGTTCCAATCAGGTCGCCGTCGTGCTGATCGACGAACACGATGCTGAGGGTATGGCCGTGCGCACCAGCGCTCTTGTGCAACGCCTCGATCAGGCCGCAAGTATCGCGTTCGATTATTCCCTCGCCAACGACGCGCACGCCGATGCGCTGGCAGCCAGCATGGCGCGCAGCGAACGTGTCGTATTGCCGCTGGCGGGAGGCCAGAAGGCGGACGCGCTGCCGGAAGCTCTTGCGGCGGCCGCAGCCGGACGCGGGCAGCGGCATGTCACCGTTGGGCACTACGGCGTGGTAACCGGTTTTGTGCCTTATCTGCCGGCCGAACAAGGCAGCTATCCGAACATCGTGCTTGAGGCGATTCGTGTGGCCGGTGCTGAACACGTGCATGAGCAATCGCATGCGCATCAGCGCTCCTATGCACTATCGCTTTCGCCCTCGCGCACCGATGCGGTACTGGTGATGCCGGGAAAACCGCATCAGTTGCCGACGTATTCGTTGGCGGACGTGCTCGATGGCCGCGTGCCTGCGGGCGCATTCGACGATCGTGTTGTCTTTGTCGGTGAAGCATTGGGCGACGACGCGGGCTTCCAGATTTCCTCGCTCAATATGGATGCCGTATCACGCCCGCAACTGGACGCGTTGATGACCGATGCCGTGCTCAGCGGCAACATGGCCAGCGAACTGCCCGGCACGATCGCCATACCGATCTATCTGGCGATTGCCTTGGGCATGGTGCTGATCTGTGCGCTGATGCCCGGCCGCTGGATGCATGTGGCGGCCCTGAGCTGGTTTGTACTGATGTTCTTGTTGCCGATGCTGTTGCTGGCGACGTGCCATCGTTGGTTTGGTTTGGGACTGCTGCCGCTGGTATGCGTTTTCATCTACACGCATTTTGCCTGGGAGCGCTTGCGACGAACGCAAAATCTGTTGAAGCGCGAAGTGGGCAAGTTGCGCGCGATCGCCTCGGCGGTAAGCGTGGTCGAAGCTGCTGCGCCGGTGACGACCTCATCCGGTCGTCGCAGTGATCCGTTGCGTGATGTGCGCTTGGCGTTGCGCGAAATTCGCAGCCTGCAAAACACTTTCGTCAGCATGATCAACCAATTGCCGCATCCGGTATTTGTGGTGGTCAATCACAAGATATCGGTATGGAACGCCAAGGCCGTAGAAATGCTGGCGAAGCCTGCGGCTTACGGTGCCGGGGTGTCGTTGGACGAAGTGCAGCAACTGGTGAGCAAATACTGCCAGGGTGCAGAAAGCGATAGCGTGGAGGTCCCGTTTGGAGGCCGCGAACATATGTTGTTTTACGTGCCTTACGCCAGCGTCGACACGTCGTTGCATCCACGCAGGGAGGAAGAGCAGGCGTCATCCCTGGTCTGCCTTATCGACATCACTGATATCAAGCAAAGCGTCACACACGATAAACAAGCTTTGCGCCACATCGCGCATGATTTGCGCAGTCCGCTCTCCACCATTCTTTCGTTGATCGAGGAACGCGCTGAAGGGCCGCACCGCAATGTGCCACACGATCGCGCCTTTCTGGAAGATTTGCGCCGGCAAGCCGACTATTCGCTCCGCGTAGCCAAGGATTTTCTGCAGCTCTCGCGCGCCGAACAGATCCAGCGCGAAAGCTTTGCACCAGTGAGCTTGCTGGATATTGCCACCGAAGCCATGGATCAGCTGTGGCCGGTGGCGGAAAACAAGGCGATCGAGTTGATAGGCCCGGAGTGCGATGTGGAGGACACGTTGATCATGGGCAACCCGGACATGCTGATCCGAACCTTGGTCAACGTGATCGACAACGCACTCAAGTATTCGCCATCGCATACCGCCATTACCGTGCGCCTGGTGGATGAAGGCGAGGACGGCCTGGTGCTGCATATCATTGATCAGGGCGTGGGTATCGCTGAGAGCGACGTGCCGCATTTGTTCGAGCCCTTCTTCCAAGTTGGGGGCGGCAAACGCGAAGGCGATATGGGCGTCGGGCTGGGGTTGCCTTTCGTGAAGGCCGTGATCGAGCGGCATGGCGGCTCCGTCACCGTTGCCAGCCAGTTGGGGCAGGGGACTGATTTTCGGATCGTCTTGCCACGTGCCTAGGCCGCCATGTTGCTGCGCCTATTCGCCGCAACCGCTGACGCCAACATGCAATCCACGTAACATCCGGCGCGTCATCCTCACTGCGCGGAGCCGCTATGACCTATCTGTGGATCAAAAGCCTGCATGTCGTGTTCGTGATGGCCTGGATCGCGGCGGTGTTTTACCTGCCGAGAATCCTGGTGAATATCGCTGAGGCAGGGGATGAGCCGGCGGTGAAGGCGCGCCTGTGTCTGATGGGGCGGCGGCTGTATCGCTTTGGCCACAATCTGTTCGGCATCGCTTTTCTGTTCGGCTTGACCTTGTGGCAAGGCTGGCGTGTGTTTCCGCAGACCTTGCCGAACGTCGTGGGGCCGCTGCATTGGATCGACGCCAAACTCTCGCTGGTGGTCTTGCTGCTGGTCTATTTCATTTGGACGGGGCGTTTGCTCAAGCGTAGCGAGAAAGGTGGCGCGTTGCCCTCAGCGCGCACCCTGCGGTTGTTGAACGAGCTGCCGATCTTGCTGTTGCTGGGTGTAGTGTTTTTTGTGATCGCCAAGCCGTTCTAGATGTAGACATTCCTTTGTGGCCGTCATTCCCGCGAAAGCGAGACTCCATCTTGCTCTGATACATCATCAATGCAATGGATTCCCGCTTTCGCGGGAATGACGGCCCTAGTGAAGGTCACGCCGCAATCTGGTGATATTCGCGATACCACTTCACGAACTTCGCCACGCCTTCTTCAATCGACGTATTCGGCGCGTAGCCCACGTCACGTCGCAGTGCCGATACGTCCGCCCAGGTATCGGCCACATCGCCAGGCTGCATCGGCAGCAGGCGCTTCTCCACCGTGCGCCCCAGGTTCTGTTCCATCAATTCGATGAAATGCATCAGCTGTACCGGCTGATCGTTGCCGATGTTGTACAGGCGATACGGCGCGCTGGATGTGCCCGGGTTCGGTTGCGTGGCGTCGTAATTCAGATCGGGCTGGGCGATGTGATCGAGTGTGCGGATCACGCCTTCGACGATGTCGTCGACGTAAGTAAAGTCGCGGCTATGGTTGCCGTAGTTGAACACGTCGATCGGCTCGCCGCGCACAATGCGGTCGGCAAACAGGATGGGCGACATGTCCGGACGCCCCCAGGGACCATAGACGGTAAAGAAGCGCAGCCCGGTGGTGGGCAGGTCATACAGATGACTATAGGTATGCGCCATCAGTTCGTTGGCTTTCTTGCTGGCGGCGTACAGGCTGACTGGGTGATCGACGGCGTCCTCGACAGCGAACGGTAGTTTGCGGTTGGCGCCGTAGACCGAGCTGGAGGAGGCGTAGACCAGATGCTCCACCTTATGGTGGCGGCAGGCTTCCAGAATGTTGACGAAGCCGACCAGATTGCTTTGCGCATATGCGTGCGGATTTTTCAGCGAATAACGTACGCCGGCCTGGGCTGCGAGGTTGACCACGCGTTGAGGCTGGAAATCATGGAAGACGCGATTCACTGCCTCGGCATCGGCCAGGTCCCCGCGCAGATGCGCGTAATGCGGATGCGTAGCAAAGCGAGCCAGTCGGGCTTCTTTCAGCGCAGGGTCGTAATAGTCGTTGTGGTTATCGATGCCATGAACCTGATCGCCCCGGGCCAGAAGACGTTCCGTGAGGGCAGCGCCAATGAAGCCGGCCGAGCCGGTGACGAGTACACGCATCGCAATGTCCTTGAGGTGAGATACGTATTGTATAGCTGGCAGGTCGTCGCGGAATTGACACGGCCGCTGCACTAAACTAGCGTTCGGTTCCCAACTTTCGAGGCAAGGTGGCCCGCGCCCAGGCGCCGGTCGAGCGTGTGACATGGCAACTACGAGCTTCCATCGCTGATTCCCGCCAGGCCTTGTGTTCCATGAAAAAGGGCGCGTGCGGCGCCCTTTTTGTTTTTCGAGATATCACCCCATGATCGAAATTACGCTACCCGACGGCAGCAAACGCCCCTTTGATCACGCCGTGACGGTGCAGGACGTGGCAGCCTCAATCGGCGCCGGCCTGGCCAAGGCCACGTTGGCCGGCAAAGTGGACGGCAAGCTGGTCGACGCCAGCTTCACGATCGACCATAACGCCAGTCTGGAAATCGTCACCGAGAAAAGCCCGGAGGCGCTGGAGATTCTTCGCCACTCCACCGCGCATCTCCTGGCCCAGGCCGTGCAGCGCCTGTTCCCCGGCGCGCAGGTCACCATCGGCCCGGTGATCGACAATGGCTTCTATTACGACTTCGCCTACGAACGCCCGTTTACGCCCGACGATCTGGTGAAGATCGAAGCGGAGATGGAGAAGATCGTCAAGGAACAGCTGCCGGTGACGCGCAGCGTGAAATCTCGCGATGACGCGGTTGCGTTCTTCCGCGGCATCGGCGAAGCCTACAAGGCGGAGATCATCGAAAGCATTCCGTCCAACGAAGAGCTTTCGCTCTACACGCAGGGGGAGTTCACCGACCTGTGCCGCGGCCCGCACGTGCCCAACACGGGCAAGCTGCGCGCCTTCAAGCTGATGAAGGTGGCCGGAGCATATTGGCGCGGCGATTCCAACAACGCCATGCTGACGCGCGTCTACGGCACGGCGTGGTTGAACGACAAGGACCTGAAGGCTTACCTCCATCAGCTGGAAGAAGCCGAGAAGCGCGACCACCGCAAGATCGGCAAGGCGCTGGACCTGTTCCACCAGCAGGAAGAAGCGCCGGGCATGGTGTTCTGGCATCCCAACGGCTGGGCCATCTGGCAGACGGTGGAGCAATACGTGCGCGGCGTGTACCGCAAGAGCGGTTATCAGGAAGTGCGCGGCCCGCAGATCATGGACGTGAGCCTGTGGAAGAAGTCCGGCCACTGGGACAACTACCAGGAAAACATGTTCTTCACCGAGTCGGAAAAGCGCACCTATGCGCTCAAGCCGATGAATTGCCCGGGCCATGTGCAGATCTACAACACCTCGCTGCACAGCTACCGCGACCTGCCCATCCGCTACGGCGAATTCGGCGGCTGCCATCGCAACGAACCATCCGGCGCCCTGCACGGCATCATGCGCGTGCGCGCGTTTACGCAAGACGATGGTCACATCTTCTGCACGGAAGACCAGATTGAATCGGAGGTCACTGCGTTCCACCAGCAGGCCATGAAGGTGTACGCCGATTTCGGCTTCGAGGACATCGCCTTGAAGATCGCCATGCGTCCGGACAAGCGTCTGGGCAGCGACGAGGTCTGGGACCGTGCCGAGAACGCCCTGCGCGCTGCGCTGAACTCAGCCGGCGTGCATTGGGAAGAGCTGCCGGGCGAGGGCGCGTTCTATGGCCCCAAGATCGAGTACCACATGAAGGATTCGATCGGCCGCGCCTGGCAGGTCGGCACCATGCAGGTGGATTTCATGATGCCCGAGCGCCTGGGCGCGGAATACGTCGACGAACATAGTCAACGGAAACATCCAGTTATGCTGCATCGGGCGATCGTGGGTTCGATGGAGCGCTTCATCGGCATTTTGATCGAACACCACGCCGGCAATCTGCCTGCCTGGCTGGCGCCAGTGCAAGCGCAGGTCTTCAGCATCACCGATGCTCAATCCGACTATGTCCGCGAAGTGGCGCAAGCCCTTGTCGACAAAGGTTTCCGCGTGCACGCCGATTTGCGCAACGAAAAGGTCGGCTATAAAATCCGCGAACATACGTTGCAGAAAGTGCCCTACCTGCTTGTGGTCGGCGATCGCGAAAAGGAATCGGGCACTGTTTCTGTGCGTACGCGCTCGGGCGAAGACCTCGGCAGCATGCCGCTGGCCAACTTCATCGAACGCCTGGAGGCCGAGACGCGGCGCTGATCAAGCCGCCCGGCCAATGTAAAACAACTTCTGGAGGATAGTGGTATCGCCACCACAGAAACTAAGGGCAACCGCCGCAACCATGAGATCCGCGTACCGCGTGTGCGTGTGATCGGCCCGGATTCCGAACAGCTCGGCATCCTCACCCGCGACGAGGCGCTGCGCGCCGCCGAGGAAGCAGGGCTCGACCTGGTCGAGATCCAGCCCAACGGCGATCCGCCGGTCTGCCGCATCATGGATTACGGCAAGTTCAAGTTCGAAGCCCAGAAGAAAGCCCAGGCCGCCAAGAAGAAGCAAAAGCAGGTCGAGATCAAGGAAGTGAAGTTCCGTCCGGTCACGGACGTGGGCGACTACCAGATCAAGCTGCGCAATATGCTTCGCTTCCTGGAGGAGGGCGACAAGGTCAAGGTCACCATCCGCTTCCGCGGCCGCGAGATGTCCCATCAGGACCTCGGGCAGGAATTGGCCAAGCGCATCCAGGAGGATGTGGGTGAGAACGGCGTGGTCGAGTCCTTCCCCCGCCTGGAAGGCCGCCAGATGGTCATGATGATCGGGCCGAAGAAGAAGTAAACCCTCGGCTTTTCCCTCTCCCCGTCGGGGAGAGGGCAGGGTGAGGGGCGAATCTCGCCTCAGCAGGTAGGCTGGGATGAAATCCCAGCATCAGCAAGTCAGGGAAAGCTGGGATTTCATCCCAGCCTACCCAGTTACCCGGAATGGCCGCCTGGCCTAGTTTTGGGCCCCCGATCTCCGTATAATCGCCGGTTCGACCCGCAAGGATGGGTCGTGCACCGATTGTGGCAGGACGGAAAGTGCAGACCTCAGGGGCTGCCGCCAGATCAGTCAGAAACCAGGGCTTCAAGCCCATCAAGGAGCATCCCATGCCCAAGATCAAGACCAACCGCGCGGCGGCGAAGCGTTTTCGCAAGACCGCGTCCGGTAAGTTCAAGGCCGGTCACGCCTTTAAGTCACACATCCTGACCAAGAAGTCGACCAAGCGTAAGCGCAACCTGCGCGCCACCAACCACGTCAAGGCATGCGACACCAAGGGTGTTGCACGCATGTTGCCGTATCTCTGAGACGGGAGGACTGAACCATGGCTCGTGTTAAGCGTGGCGTTACCGCCCGTCGTCGTCACAAGAAGATCATTGGCCGCGCGAAGGGTTACTACAACGCCCGTCGCAAGGTCTTCCGCGTTGCCAACCAAGCCGTCATCAAGGCCGGTCAGTACGCCTATATCGGCCGCAAGCAGAAGAAGCGCCAGTTCCGCGCCCTGTGGATTGTGCGTATCAATGCTGCCGCCCGTCAGTTCGGCCTGTCCTACAGCCGCCTGATCAACGGTCTGGCGAAAGCCGGTATCACCGTTGACCGCAAGGTGCTGGCCGACATCGCCGTGCACGACATCAAGGCTTTTGGGGCCATCGCCGAAAAAGCGAAGGCCAGTCTGGCCGCTTGATCGTCGAACACTGACGAAATGATGTGAATCAAGCGGGGAGAAGGCCTCAAGCCTTCTCCCCGTTTTTTGTTTCCATTCCTGGGGAAGACCGATGGAAGACCTGGACACCCGCGCCACCCAGGCGCTGGCGGAAATCGACAAGACCGATACGCTCGACGCACTCGATGCACTGCGCGTGAGTCTCCTGGGCAAAAGCGGCATCGTTACGGCCGCGCTGAAAGCTCTGGGCACTCTGTCGCCGGAAGAACGCAAGGCACGCGGCGCCGAAGTGAACCGCCTGAAGGAGCGCCTCAACGACGCGCTGACTGCACGTAAGCAGGCACTGGAGCAGGCTGAACTCGATCATCGCCTCGCTTCCGAAAAGCTAGACATCAGCATGCCGGGCCGCAACGGCGAGCGTGGCGGCATTCACCCCATTACGCGCGCACTCGAACGCATCGCCGCCATCTTCGCGCGCCTGGGCTATCAGCGTGCCGATGGCCCCGAGATCGAAGACGACTGGCACAACTTCGAAGCGCTGAACTTCCCGCCGCACCATCCGGCGCGCGCGATGCATGACACCTTCTACTTCGGCGATGGCCGCCTACTGCGCACGCACACCTCGCCGGTGCAGATCCGCTCGATGAAGGGGCGCCAGCCCCCGATCCGCGTGATCGCACCCGGCAAGGTCTATCGCAGCGATTCGGATCAAACGCACTCGCCGATGTTCCATCAGATCGAAGGCTTGCTGGTGGACGAAACCTCCAGCTTCGCCGACCTGAAAGGCACGCTGGCCGAATTCATCCGTGCGTTCTTCGAGCGCGATTTCGAAATGCGCTTCCGCCCCAGCTACTTTCCTTTCACCGAGCCCTCGGCCGAAGTGGACATTCGCTGGGATGCCGAGGATGGCAGCACGCGCTGGCTGGAAGTGCTCGGTTGCGGCATGGTGCATCCGAACGTGCTGAAGAACTGCGGCATCGATCCTGAGCGCTACACCGGCTTTGCTTTCGGGTTGGGTGTGGAGCGCTTCGCCATGCTGCGCTATGGCGTTTCCGACCTGCGCGCGTTCTTCGAGAACGATCTGCGCTTCCTCAAACAATTCGCCTGATTTGCGGTTAGGACCCAAGCAATGAAATTCTCCGAAAACTGGCTGCGCGAGCTGGTCGAGATCAAGGCGGACCGCGCCGCACTGGCGCATGCGCTGACCATGGCCGGTCTGGAAGTGGAAGAACTCACGCCGCTGGGTGAAAACCTGGATGGTGTGGTGGTGGCCGAGATCGTCGCTGCGGAAAAACATCCCGAAGCCGATCGCCTGCAAGTGTGCAAAGTCAGCGCGGGAACCGGCGAACAACTGCAGATTGTCTGCGGCGCACCGAATGCGCGCGTCGGCATCAAGGTGCCATTGGCAACCGTCGGCGCCACGCTGCCGGGTGGCATCAACATCAAGGCGGCGAAGCTGCGCGGCGTGGAGTCGTTCGGCATGCTGTGCTCGGCCAAGGAACTGGGCATCGACAACGATGCTTCCGGCTTGCTGGAGCTGCCGCTGGATGCACCGGTCGGTCAATCGCTTGCGACTTACCTGGGTCTGCCTGACGCCAGTATCGAATTGAAACTCACACCCAATCGCCCGGATTGCCTAGGGCTTGTTGGTCTCGCACACGACGTGGCCGCGTTGTTCGGCAGCAACGTCAAAGTACCGGCGCAAGCCGATACGCCGGTGACGAGTGCTGCACGCCGAGGTATTCGACTCGAGGCCGGAAAGGATGCGCCACGCTATCTCGGCCGCATCATCGAAGGCATCGATCCCGCAGCGCGTACGCCCCTATGGCTAGCTGAGCGTTTGCGTCGTGCGGGTTTGCGTCCGATCAGCGCAGTCGTCGACGTTACCAACTATGTAATGCTGGAACTTGGCCAGCCGTTGCATGCTTTCGATAACGACAAGCTCGATGGCGATATCGTCGTGCGCCATGCGCGCGATGGCGAAACGCTGAAGCTGCTTGATGGCTCCGAAGTGAAACTCGACACTGGTTTTCTGTTGATCGCCGATGAGAAGAACGCCTTGGCGGTAGCCGGCGTCATGGGTGGCTATGACTCGCGCGTCACCGATGCCACCCACAACATCTTTCTGGAATCTGCTCACTTTGCGCCGGCGGCGATCATGGGGCGTGCGCGCAAGCTGGGTATGCACACGGACGCATCCCACCGCTTCGAACGCGGCGTGGATCCCGAATTGCCGCGCCGCGCCCTGGAGCGCGCCACCGAACTGTTGCTGTCCATCGCAGGCGGTAAGGCAGGCCTTGTGCTGGCTGCCGAAAACCTTGCCGATTTACCCAAGCCGGCAACCGTCACCTTGCGCCGCACACGTCTACGTCGCGTGTTGGGCGTAGACGTGGCCGATACCGAAGTCGCACGCATCTTCACTGCGCTTGGCATGCAAGTGGCTGGCACCGATGAGGGCTGGCGCGTTACCGCCCCCAGCAGCCGCTTCGACATCGAACTGGAAGAAGACCTGATCGAAGAAGTGGCCCGCATCTACGGCTACGACCGCATTCCTACCCACACGCCAGAAGGTGCGCTGGCGCTGGCGACCGAACCGGAAGCCCGCCTCAACGAACTGGCCGTACGCGAGCAATTGGCGGCACGCGAGTACTACGAGGCGGTAAATCTGGCCTTCATCAGCCACGCCTTGCTGGAGAAGTGGGGCTCCACCGAAAACCTCGTGCCACTAGCCAATCCGCTGTCCGCCGACCTCGCGGTCATGCGTCCGTCGCTGCTTCCGGGCCTGATCGAGGCGCTGTCCCACAACCGAGCCCGCCAGCAGGACCGCGTGCGGCTGTTCGAATTAGGCCGGGTGTTTGGCGCAGGCAATCCGCCGGTCGAAACGCCAAGCCTCGCCATCGTCGCTAGCGGCAACGCACACGCCGAGCAATGGGGCGAACCCGCGCGCGCACTGGATTTCTTCGATCTCAAGGGCGATCTCGATGCCCTGATCGCCTGGGGCGGTGAGCCGCAACGCTGGGCCGTCTACGCCGATGGCCTGCCGGGCTGGCTGCATCCAGGCCGGGCAGCGCGGGTAACGCGCGATGGTGAGACCGTCGGCTTCCTCGGCGCACTCCACCCACGCTTGGCCAAGTTGCTGGATTTCGGCCCGGACGTGCACGTCCTGGAGCTGGCCCTCGACCCGCTGCTTGCCCGCCGCCTGCCGAAGGCACTGCCGGTGCCGCGCTTCCCGGCCGTGCGCCGGGACATCGCCGTGGACGTACCTGAACAGGTAAGTTGGTCACAGATTGAGCAGACCGTCCGCGGCACCCTGGGCACCACCCTGGCAGCGCTGCGGCTGTTTGATCGCTACAGCGGCAAAGGGGTCGAAGCGGGCCGAAAGAGTCTCGCTATGGGCTTGATTTTGCAGGACGCTTCACGCACCCTTACCGATGACGACGCGGACAACTGCGTACGAAATGTGGTGTCGGCGTTGGGGGCTGCATGCGAGGCGAAATTGCGAGGATAAGATGGCGGCGCTGACAAAGGCGGAGATGGCAGAGCGCCTCTTCCTCGAGGTGGGCCTTAACAAACGTGAAGCCAAAGAGTTCGTGGACGCCTATTTCGAGGTCGTCCGCGAGGCTCTGGAAAGAGGCGAGCAGGTCAAATTGTCCGGTTTCGGCAACTTCGACCTGCGGCAGAAGAACCAGCGACCGGGGCGCAATCCCAAAACCGGCGAGGAGATTCCGATCTCCGCCCGCCGCGTGGTGACGTTCCGGCCAGGACAAAAACTCAAGGTGAGAGTCGAGGGCTATGCTGGATCAGGGGAATAACACCGAGCTGCCCGCCATCCCGGCCAAGCGCTACTTCACCATCGGTGAGGTCAGCGAATTGTGCGGGGTGAAGCCCCATGTGCTGCGCTACTGGGAGCAGGAGTTTCCGGCGCTCAACCCGGTCAAGCGCCGTGGCAATCGTCGCTACTACCAGCGTCATGACGTGCTGATGATCCGGCAGATCCGCTCGCTGCTGTATGACGAAGGCTTCACCATCACTGGCGCCCGCGCGCGCCTGGAAGGGCCGCAGGCCCGGATGGAAGCGAGCATGTCGCACCAGATCGTGCGCCAGGTGCGCATGGAGCTGGAAGAAGTACTCGCGCTGCTGCGTCGTTGAGCACACCTACCGGCGCACCTGCCGGTACTGCTACAATTTCTCTCTTTGCTGGATCAGTCGGGGCGTAGCGCAGCCTGGTAGCGCATTTGCCTGGGGGGCAAAGGGTCGTCGGTTCGAATCCGGCCGCCCCGACCAATTCGCAGAATGAACAAGCGGCGCTCTCGGCGCCGCTTTTCTTTTAGGGGTCTCGACAGTCTAGTCTCAGCGCCAGCCCACCCAGGAGCTGGTCGCCATGCCGTCGAACACCTGTCACCCGAACGCCCCGCACGTGAAGTTGAAAGCCCCCGACTGGTACATCTCCTCGCTGATGATGGACCGCGCGCTCGACGCCATCCTGCGCCGGGTGAAGAAGCTCGACCGCAAGCACGACATTCCCTATCTCGCTGGCTACAGCCAGGACGGCAAGACCATCTACATCGATCGTCATCTGCCGAAGACGTTTACCTTTCGCGGCCGCACCATCGAGGTGGATCGCTTTCTGATCCTGCATGAGGAAGTGGAGAAAACGCTGATCGATCAGCTCGGCCTGCATTACCTCCACGCCCACCAGATCGCCACGCGCGCCGAAGAGGCCGCCATCCATGCGCAGCACATCACCTGGAAGGCGTATGACCGATTCATGCAGAAATACGTGAAGAAAATCGGTGATGAGCGCCTGACGAAGGTGCCCGCGGACCTGGACCTGAAGCCGTATCGCGACTATCACGATTACGACCTGCTGCAGCGGATGGAGCAGCATCTGGCGCGCGACAGGACCCTGGCTGCGAGCAAGAAGGCAGAGCTGAAAAGCTATGCAGCCGCATTTCGCGAACAGCTGCGCATGCAACACCAGCACGCCAGCGACGAGGCTACGTCCGAGGCACGAAAATCTGCACGGAAAAAAGTGGCAGCTGCAAAAAAACGCTGAAACGTGCGGCCTAGAGCATGAACACTATTTCCGCTTGGCGGAAATGGTGTCGGTGCAATAACCGCCCAGAAATCACGCGGCTTGTAACTGCACCTGGTTAACAGCGTGCGCCTTGTCCGTCTGCGTCGACATGACATGGGCGGCCTGTTTGCCATCGAGTCTGAAGAACTCCACGCTTTCCACCAGCAAGCGCGCACGCATCTGTACGCTGCCGGTGGCTGCCGCGGCTTCTTCTACCAGCGCGGCATTGTGCTGCGTAACCTCATCCATCTGCCGAACGGCGCTGTTGACTTGCTGGATGCCATCGGCCTGTTCCACGCTCAAAGCAGCGATGGATGCTACCGTCTCGGTAACATCATCCACGCTATCGAGCAGTTTGCCGACCATCGATTCCGCCTGGCTAATGACCTGTGTGCCGCTCCCGATGATCGTGACGGATTCTTCGATCAAGGCGCGAATCTCGCTGGAAGCAGTGCGCGAGCTGCGTGCCAATGCTTGCACTTCGGCCGCCACGATATTGAAGCCTTTGCCGGCCTCGCCCGCACGTGCCGCCTCTACCGACGCATTCAGTGCCAGGATGTGGGTTTGCGTGGCGATGCGATCCATTGTTTCAGTGATTTCCGTAATACGGCTAGCAACGTCTTGTACTTGCGTCATGGCGCCGACGGCCTCGGACATCGCAGCGCCGCTCTGCCGTGCGATATCGCAGGCGGATTTGGCCAGGCGGCTCGCTTCATTTGCACGCATGGCATTGGCGTTCACGCTGTTGGTAAATGCTTGCATGGATGAAGCTGTTTCTTCCAGCGCCGCAGCTTGCTCGCTGGTGCGCTGCGATAGATCCTGATTGCCCATCGCAATCTGTCGTGTGGAAGCGGAGATTTCAGTAGAGCCCGCGCGTATCACGCCCACGACATTGCGCAGTTGTGTGTTCATCACCGCGAGCGCAGTGAGAAGCTTGCCGGTTTCATCACGGCTGGTCGCCGCGATATCGGTAGAAAGATCACCTTCTGCTACGGCTTCCGCCACTTTCACGGCGCGCCCAAGCGGCACGGTAATGCTATAGGCGAGCAGCCAGACGAGTGCGGCGCCCGCGATCATCGCGCTCAGCACGACCGACGCCAGCAACATGCAGGCTTGACGGAATGCCGCGCTGCTCTGTTCGCTGATGCGTTTGGATGCGGCATCGGCTTCGTGTTTCATGCCGGCGACCAGCCCGTCGATGGCTGCGGTGGGTGCGCGATCGATACCTTTAACCAAACCATCGACCACATGCACGCTCTTTTCGTCCTTGGCGTCGTAGTGCTGAATGGCGGCGAGGTATTTGATGCCGAGATCGGCATGCGTAGCAATGGCGGTGTCGACACCGTGCGTGTCGAGGCCCAGCTCGCCCATCTCGCGCTTCAGCGTTGCAAGATCCATATCGACCGCGTGTGCTTGCGTGACGAAAGCATCGTGCTGTTTGTTGAAGACGGCGGGATCAGCGCCGCGCAGCAATAAGTCCTTCCACTCTTGAACTTGTTTTTTGAAATCGACTTGAGCGACGCGTGCCGTATCGACCGCTGCGGCAAACCGGGCAGCAGTTTCAGTTGAGCGCACCTGCAGATCGTGCGTACGCGTCAATCCGCGCCAACCGCCCAGGCCCACGATAACGGTGGCTGTCAAAAGAATGACGCCGAGCAAGCCAAGCCGTACGGCGATACGCAAATCACGAAAACGGAAAGTCATGGGAGAAACCGCAACAGACGGGGAATTGCCGAGTCTTGGGAGTTATCGGCATAAGTGCGGTTTGGCTTGAGTGCGGACTGTCAGACCGGGCGGGCCGGCCTGACAGTCCGGCTTTCAGTAAAGCACGCGAGTGCGCAACGTGCCCGAGATCGCCGCCAGCTTTTCTTTCAAAGCCGCCGCCTGCTGTTCATCGGCGGACACGTCGATCACCACGTAACCCACATCCGAGTTCGTCTGCAGGAACTGCGCATCGATGTTGATGTTGCCGGCGGAGAACAGTTCATTGATGCGCGACAGCACGCCCGGCACGTTGCGATGGATATGCAGCAGGCGGCGGCTGCGCGGATGCTCCGGCAGCGTCACTTCCGGGAAGTTGACGGCCGACAGCGTGGAACCGTTATCGCTATAGCGCACCAGTTTGCTGGCCACTTCGATACCGATGTTGTCCTGTGCCTCCAGCGTGCTGCCGCCGATGTGCGGCGTGAGGATCACGTTGTCCATGCCAACCAGCGGTGAGACGAAAGGATCATCGTTACCTTTCGGTTCCACCGGAAACACATCGATCGCTGCGCCACCGAGATGTTCCTTGCGCAGCGCATCGGCGAGCGCGTCGATATCCACCACCGTGCCACGCGATGCATTGATCAGCACCGACCCCTTGCGCATGCGCGCGATTTCGCTCTTGCCGAACATCAGCTTCGTTGCCGGTGTTTCTGGCACGTGCAGGGTGACAACGTCGGCGCGTTCAAGCAGATCTTCCAGGCCTGCCGCCGCGCGCGCGTTGCCAAGCGAAAGCTTGGTTTCGATATCGTGGAAGATCACGCGCATGCCAAGGCTCTCGGCCAGCACGCCCACCTGCGTTCCGATATGGCCGTAGCCGATGATGCCGATCACCTTGTCGCGCACTTCGAAACTGCCAGCGGCGGACTTGGTCCAGCCACCGCGATGGCACAGCGCATTCTTCTGCGGAATGCCGCGCAACAGCATGATCGCTTCGGCAATCACCAGTTCGGCCACGCTGCGCGTGTTGGAGTAGGGCGCGTTAAATACCGGAATGCCATGTTTGGCCGCGGCGTCGAGATCAACCTGGTTGGTGCCGATGCAATAGCAACCCACGGCGATCAGCCGCTTGGCATGCTCCAAGACATCCGCCGTCAGATGCGTGCGCGAGCGGATGCCGATGATGTGCGCATCGGCAATGCGCGCTTTCAATTCGTCCTCCGGCAAGGATTTGGCGTGATATTCGATCTGGCTATAACCGGCGCGCTCGAATGTCTCCACCGCCGTGCGGCTCACGCCTTCGAGCAGCAGCACCTTGATGTCTTGCTTGGGAAACGAGGTTTTCATGAGGGGATCGTGTTTGGAAGTCCAAACACTATGCCAGAATTTGTCGCGTCGCAGCACTAGACGCGGGGTGGCAGGCGCTGGCACGCTGAGGGTTCCCTTCCGGAGCCGCCATGAACGCGCAAGCCCTCGCCGATCTTTCCAGCCGTCTGCCCGACCTGCGCCTGCTTACCGAGCCCGGTGACCTGGAGCACTACGGCCGTGACTGGACCCGGCGCTGGACCCCCGCGCCGCTGGCGATTGCGCTGCCGGCGTCCATTGACGAGGTGCAGGGCATCGTGCGCTGGGCCAATCAGCACAAGGTGGCGATCGTGCCCTCCGGCGGCCGCACTGGCCTCTCCGGCGGCGCCGTGGCGGCCAACGGCGAGCTGGTGCTCAGCCTGGCGCGCATGAATCGCGTGCTGGGTTTCGACGCGGTCGATCGCACGCTGACCGTGCAACCGGGCATTGCGTTGGAAGCCGTGCAGACAGCGGCGCGCGAGTATGGCCTGATTTATCCGGTGGATTTTGCGGCACGCGGTTCCTGCGCCATCGGCGGCAACATTGCCACCAATGCCGGCGGTATTCGCGTGATCCGTTACGGCAATACGCGCGAGTGGATCGCTGGCCTCAAGGTCGTGGCTGGCAACGGTGAACTGCTCGATCTCAATCGGGCTTTGATCAAAAACTCCAGCGGTTATGACTTACGGCAATTAATGATCGGCTCGGAAGGCACGCTGGGCATCGTGGTGGAAGCGACGCTGCGCCTTACCGATCCGCCACCGGCCTCGCAGGTCATGTTGCTGGCGTTGCCGGACATGCGTGCGCTGATGCAGGTGTTTGCACTGTTCCGTGCACGGTTGTCGTTGCAGGCGTTTGAGTTCTTTACCGACGTTGCGCTGAAGCACGTGTTGGCGCATGGTGCGCAGCGAGCGGTCGATGGTGATTATCCGTATTACGTCGTCACCGAGTTCGACGCCGCCGACGAGCGCGCGCAAGAAACTGCATTGGCCGTGTTCGAGCAAGGCATGGAGCAGGGCTGGATTACCGATGGCGTAATGGCGCAAAGCGATGCCCAGGCGGCTGCGCTATGGCGTTTGCGTGAAGGCATTACCGAAAGCCTCGCGGTACATAAGCCCTATAAGAACGATATCTCCGTGCGCATCAGCGCCGTGCCTGGTTTCCTGGAAGAAATCCAGGCGCTGCTGACGCGTGAATATCCGCAGATGGAAGTCGTGTGGTTCGGGCATATCGGCGATGGCAATCTGCACATCAACGTGTTGAAACCGGCATCACTGCCCGATGCGGATTTCATTGCGCAGTGCGAGCACGTCACCAAGCTTTTGGCGGAGACCTTGCAACGGCATGGCGGAAGCATTTCTGCCGAGCATGGTATTGGTTTGGTGAAGCGTGCGTATCTGGAAAGCACGCGCAGTGCGGCGGAGATTGCGTTGATGCGTGGTGTGAAGGCGGTGTTCGACCCGAATGGAATACTCAACCCTGGCAAGCTGTTTGCGTAGGTTGGGTTACCCGGATCAAGTCCCAATGCTCCGAATCGTCATTCCAGCGAAAGCTGGAATCCAGCGACTTTGGGAGCTGAAAAAGCACTGGATTCCAGCTTTCGCTGGAATGACGAGCAAGCGTTTCGGGCAATGGACAGCCTTAATTTCGGAGCACGGGAAAAGGTTCGGGATAACCCAACCCACGCTCTTGGGTCGCATGGCAACTCCCCGTACCATGTGCGTCCCATCATCCAAAGGATGCCGAAGACCATGTCCCAGCATCGCCGCAGCCTGTTTCCCGAGATCGAGCCCTACGATGTCGGCCAGCTCAAGGTCTCCGACCTGCATACGCTGTACTACGAGCAGAGTGGCAACCCGAACGGCAAGCCGGTGGTGTTCCTGCATGGCGGTCCGGGTGGCGGCACCAATCCCAAGTGCCGGCGCTTTTTCGATCCTTCCGTCTACCGCATCGTGCTGTTCGATCAGCGCGGTTGCGGCAAATCGACGCCGCATGCCGAATTGACCGACAACACCACCTGGCACCTGGTGTCAGATATCGAGCGTCTGCGCGAGCACCTGGGTATCGCACGTTGGCAGGTGTTTGGCGGCTCGTGGGGTTCCACCCTGTCGCTGGCTTATGCGCAGACGCATCCGGATAAGGTCACCGAGCTGGTGCTGCGCGGCATCTTCATGCTGCGTCGCTGGGAGCTGGAGTGGTTTTACCAGAAGGGTTGCGATGCGCTGTATCCCGATGCCTGGGAAACGTATCTGGCCGCCATCCCCGAAACCGAACGCGGCGACCTGATGAGTGCCTACCATCGCCGCCTTACCAGCACCGATCCGCAAGTGCGATTGAGGGCGGCGCGCGCGTGGTCCGTGTGGGAAGGCGCGACGAGCTTCCTATATCAGGACGAAGGCTACATCAACAGCAGCGGTGAAGATGAATTCGCGCTGGCCTTTGCGCGCATCGAATGCCATTACTTCGTCAACGGCGGTTTTTTCGAGCACGACGATCAGCTGCTGCGCAATGTTGATCGCATTCGCCGTATTCCAACGGTCATCGTGCAAGGGCGTTACGACGTGGTGTGTCCGATGCGCAGCGCGTGGGACTTACATCGCGCGTGGCCAGAAGCGGAGTTGCGTGTGGTGCAGGATGCAGGACACTCGGCGTTCGAGCCGGGCATCACGCATGAGCTGATCGAGGCAACGGACACGTTTGCACGACGGTAAGTTGGTCGTGGGTTGGGGTGAGGCGCAGCCGAACCCCAACTTCGCCTGCAGGCATCCGGAAATGTTGGGGTTCGCGTGCCGCTCACCTCAACCTGCGCGGACGTAAGTTGCACGCGTTAGGCCGGCAACTGTTTCGTGCCAAAAATCTTGTCTCCTGCATCTCCCAGCCCCGGCAGAATGTAGCCATGCTCATTGAGCCGCTCATCGATCGCCGCGGTGTAGATCTCGATATCCGGATGCGTCGCTTCCACGCGTTTCAAGCCTTCCGGGGCCGCGACCAGAAATAATCCCTTGATGCGCTTGCAGCCGGCTGCCTTGAGCATGTCTACCGTGGCCACCAGCGTACCTGCCGTGGCCAGCATCGGGTCCACGATCAACGCAATCCGCTCATCCATGCGGCCGGTGAGTTTTTCGTAGTAGGCGATCGGTTGCAGCGTTTGCTCGTCGCGTTGCAGTCCCACCACGCCCACCTTTGCCGACGGGATCAACTCCAGCACGCCGGGCAACATGCCAAGGCCGGCGCGCAGGATCGGCACGATGGTGATCTTTGCACCCTTGATCTGCTGCACGCGTACGGGGCCGGCCCAACCTTCGATCTGTACGTCGATGGTTTCCAAATCCTTGGTGGCTTCATACGTGAGTAGCGAGGCGACTTCGGAAGCCAGCTCGCGGAATTCCTTGGTGCTGATGCCGGCCCGGCGCATCAATCCGAGCTTGTGCTGGATAAGCGGGTGGCGGACTTCGACGATCTTCATAGGCAGCCATGCGCGGAGGACTGGGGGAAGCATAGCCGGAAACAAAAAAGCGCCGCCCATGGGCGGCGCTTCGAACTTCAGTGAGACCCTGGCAAGGTCAACGCATCAATGTGCTTTCATGCACGCGCTGACCGCGCTCTTGTAATCGGCCCCTTTCTTGCCCGCGTTCTGCTTGGAGCAGGCGGACATGCGTTCCTGTGGGGTCATCTTGGTGGGAGCGGCGGCCGTGGAATCGCCCTTCATGCAGGTGCTGACGGCGGCCTTGTAGGCAGCGCCCGTCTGGCCTTTGGCGGCGTGGCTGCAATCGGCCATTTTCTGTTGCGATGAGGTGAGGGGTTTGCTTTGCGGCGCGGCGGCGAAGGCGGCGCTGGCAAACATCAGTGCAGCACTCGCGGCGAGCAGGTTCAAACGCATGGACATGATGCTTCCTCCTGAAGTTATGACCGGTGGTGGTACCGGTTGGGGCAGTCTATGCCTTGTGAGGAAGCAGGGGAACGGGGGAACGAGGAGCAGGGAACGTCGACTGTTTCGTGGAGCTTTAACTTCGCGATCCTGTAGGTTGGGGTGAGGCACAGCCGAACCCCAACATTGCCATGCGTATCATCACGTTGAGGTTCGGCTGCGCCTCCCCCCAACCTACGAAGTGTCATCAAGCCGCTTGCGCTTCGCTCTTGCGAGGTCCTTCCAGCAACGCATGCCGCACGTGCGCAATGACCATATCCACTTCCGCACCGGTGATCTTGAAGTGCGGCGTGAAACGCAACGAATTGGCACCGCCGTGGATCACGCCGATGCCGCGCTCGCGCAGGTACTCCTCGGTGGAACCCGCGCCATAGCACTTGAACTGCGGCGCCAGCTCACAGGAGAACAACAAGCCCGTGCCTTGCACCTTGGTGATCAAGCCACCCAGTTCGTCTTTCAGTGCATTGAGTTTTTCGACGAATTCCTTGCCGCGCGCCGTGATGTTCGCGCGTACGTCATCGGTCAGCTGATCTAGCGTCGCCAGCGCTACATCCAACGCGCGCGGATTGGCGGTCATGGTGTTGCCGTAGATGCCTTTGCGATAGAGGCCCGCAACACGATCAGTCACAGCAAGCACTGAAAGCGGGTACTGGCCGGCGTTGAGCGCCTTGGAGAACGTTTCCATATCCGGCGGCGCCAGCTTTTCGAAGCCGGGGTAATCGATGATCGACAACACGCCATGCGCACGCAGGCCGGCTTGAATGGAATCGACCAGCAGCAACGAGCCGTGCGATTCGGTCAGTTCGCGCGCTGCCTGATAAAACGAGGGCGTTACCGAACGACCCGGATCGCCTTCGCCCATTACCGGTTCCAGGAACATCGCCTCGATAAACCAGCCATGCTTGTCGGCATCGGCAAACACCGCTTCCAGTTGCGCGGTGTCGTACGGCGCAACGGTGAGCACGGTATCTTCGTGGCGATAGCTCGCCAGATGCTGCACATATGTGCGGCGTGAGGAATCCGAATACAGCGCGGGACGATCGGTGCGGCCATGGAACGCGCCTTTCACCGCGATGCGCTTGATCGTGCGTCCGGCATAACGCGCGCCCGGATCGGTCATCAGTTTCGCGTTTACATCAGCGATGCGGCAAGCCAGGCCGACCGATTCCGAGCCGGAATTCAGGCACAGATAACGCGTGTACGGATTGCTGCCGCGATGGCGGCCAAGTTCGCGCTTCATCGCCTGCGCAAAACGCATTTGCGAAATGCTTGGCGTCATCACGTTGGCCATCACTTGCGGACGTGCCAGCGCAGCATCGATGGCAGCGTTGTTGTGGCCGAAACCGAGCATGCCGTAGCCGCCGTTGTCGTGCACCACGGCACCTTTCAGCGTAACGATCCACGGCCCGCGCGCAGCAGCCGGCATGTAGGGATTGATGGCATCGTCCGGATAGAAATTCACCAGGTCGCGCTGCGCTTGCGCCAATTGCTCGGCTTCATCCAGTTTCAGGAAATCGCCGAGATCTGCGCGCAATTCGCGATGGCGCGCAACCGCTTCGGCAATGGCTTGTGTGAGTTGAGGGTCCAGCGCGGCCATGCGCTCGATGGTGGCGTCGTCCAGGCCAGTGGTCCGCGGCTTGCCGCCAAATTCGCGCAACTCGCGCAGCTGATCGATGACGCCCATGACTACTCTCCTCGAATCTGACAGCGCCTCGCGCACCCAACGCGAAGCAGGCCGGCAGGATGTTTTTTGTGCGTTAAAAGGGTCGAAAACCCAGGGCGATGCGCCCGTTCGCACTGCGCCGCGTATGGGGAAACCGCTGGCGTTTCGTGCATCAGGATAACCGCTGAAACAGGGCGGCGGTACCCCCAAGGATGACGGCTGTCATGTCCAATCGCTGACGCAGACAACTGCAGAAACAATCTTGCCGTGCTTACGCTGCAGTGCAAGGAGGGCAATCATGCATACCCAAACCGACGCTGTAGCCCGTCTCTGCGGGGTTGTGAAACGTTATGGTCATCTCATGGCGCTTGATGGTGTGGATCTTGTGCTGCGACGCGGCGAACTGCTGGCCGTGCTGGGGCCCAATGGTGCCGGCAAAAGCACCAGCATCAGCCTGCTGCTTGGCCTGATCCGCCCGGATAGCGGCAAGGCGGAATTGTTCGGCATGGACCCGCAGCAGATCGACGCGCGCCGCCGCATCGGCGTAATGCTGCAATCGGCCATGTTGCCGCCCACGCTGCGCGTGGCTGAGCTTTTGCGCCTGGTGGCCAGCTACTACCCGCATCCGCGTCCGCTCAAGGAAAGCGCGGCACTTGCCGGCATCGATGATCTGCTGAACCATCCTTACGGCAAGCTGTCGGGTGGCCAGCAGCGACGCGTGCAGTTTGCGCTGGCCCTGTGTGGTCGCCCCGAGCTGGTGTTTCTGGATGAGCCCACCGTTGGCATGGATATCGATGCGCGCCGCAAGCTATGGAGCGCCATGCGCAATCTGGTTGCCGAAGGTTGCTCGGTGGTACTCACTACGCACTATCTGGAAGAAGCCGAAGCCTTGGCGCAACGCGTGGTGGTGATGGCGAAAGGGCGTGTGCTGAGCGAAGGCAGTGTCGATGCGTTGCGTGCGCACGTGCCACTCGCGCGCATCCGCTGTGCTACCGATCTGGATGCCGAGGCCGTGGCGATATGGCCCATGGTCAACGCCGCGCAACGTGATGGCGATCGCTTGGTCATTCACACCAGCGAGCCGGAAAACGTCCTGCGACGATTGCTGGATGCGGATGCATCACTGAGCGCGCTGGAAGTGCAGCGTGCCGGACTTGCCGAAGCCTTTACCGAATTGACACGCGACGACGAACAACAGGAGGCCGCGTGATGAACAGCGTATCCGTACCCGTATCTGTGACCCCAACCGTCACCGGCATGAGCACTCGCCGCGTTATCGGTGCGTATCTGGCGGAAGTGCGCAGCGAATGCCTGCGCTACATGCGCGCACCGGCGTTCATGCTGCCGATCATGTTGCTCCCAACCATGTTCTATCTGCTGTTCGGCGTGATCATGAACGGTGCCGCCGGCGCGGACACCGCGCGTTACCTGCTGGTGAGCTATGGCGTGTTCGGCGTGATAAGCCCGGGATTGTTCGGGTTTGGCGTATCCCTGGCGTTGGAGCGCGACGGTGGCCTGCTTACCTATAAGCGTGCGTTGCCCATGCCGCCGGGTGCGTATCTGCTCGGCAAGATGCTGATGGCGATGGCCGCCGCCGCGGTGGTCATTTTGATGCTGCTGGGAATGGCGCTGGCCATGGGCCATGTCGCGTTGTCGTTGCAGCAATGCGCGCTGTTGTTGCTGACCGGCGTGTTGGGCGTGTTGCCATTCTGCGCGCTGGGCATGCTGATCGGGACGCTGATCAAAGGGCAGGGTGCGCCGGGCATGCTCAACCTGATCTACCTGCCGATGTCGTTCTTCTCTGGCTTGTGGGTTCCGATCAACTTGCTGCCGAAGACCTTGCAGCAGATCGCGCCCATCTGGCCCAGCTATCACCTGCACCAGTTGGGGCTGGCCGCATTGGGGATGCAGCATGGGGGCGCCGTTCGACACTTCGTGGTGTTGGTCGGTTTCGCGGTGGTGTCTTTCATCATCGCCACCCGCAGGCTGCGGCGCTACGGTTGAAGTACGATGGCAGCGGGGCAGTTTGCAGCACGGGGAGCGCGGCCATGAATATCACCACAGTCATGCGGACCTGGTTCGTGCCGGCGGCGGACTCAAGCGCGGCGGATGAGTTGCGGCAAGGCAAATCGCCGTGGGCCATTCACTTGCTGTGGTCAGCGTGGATTTTTATCACGCCGCTGCTCGATCCCCAGGGTTACACGCTCAGCTGGCTTCTCTTTACCCTGGCTACGTATCCAGTCTTTATTGCGGTGTACATCAAGGCCCATTACGCGTCTTGCCGGCATATGCACTTTTATAGTGTGGGCGTAGCCAGCCTCTGCCTGTTTACGTTGCCGTGGTATCCAAGCGGCCTCAGCTATCTGATTTTCGGCTGCACCATGTGCCTGAAATGGCGGGCGAGTTTCCGCGCACGCATTGGCCTGTTGCTGCTGATCAATGCGCTCTATATCGCGTTGGCATGGCGGGCAGGCTATCCGTGGTCAATGCTGGTTTCGATGCCCGCCATGGCGCTCATCATCTGCACCGTGATCATTGTCGAGTTCAAGAATCGCGAGCGCGATGCGGCATTACGCCTATCACAGGAAGAGGTGCGCCGTCTGGCGGCAACCGCCGAACGGGAACGTATTGGTCGCGACTTGCACGATTTGCTTGGGCACACCCTATCCCTGATCACCTTGAAACTGGAGCTGTCACGCAAATTGTTCGATCGCGATAGCGGTGCCGCGCGACGCGAACTGGAAGAAGCCGAACGCGTCGCGCGCCACGCCTTGGCGGAAGTGCGTGCGGCGGTAACCGGCATACGCTCGACCGATCTTGCGGCGGAACTGGCCTCCGCGCGGCTGCTTCTTGAGTCGTCCGCGGTGCATCTGGACTACGGCAATCTGCCCGACTCGTTGCCGCAGGATGTCGAGCGCACGCTGGCCCTGGTGATTCGCGAGGCGATGACCAACATCCATCGTCATGCGGACGCTACCGAAGCCTGTGTTCGCTTTATCCGTACGGCAGATGATCTGGAAATGCAGATTCATGACAATGGCAAGGGTGGGCTTGTCGCCCACGGCAACGGTATGAGCGGCATGTGTGAGCGCGTGCGCGCCATTGGCGGCCGTCTGCAGGTCGATTCGCCACCACGCCGCGGCACGCGCTTGCTGATCAACGTGCCGTTGCGGGCAGCGCAGAAAGCGCGCGTCCTGCCCGAGGCGCCTGTCCAAGACAAGCTCGCCGGGAGCGCTGCTGCATGATTCGTGTCTTGCTGGCCGAAGACCAGGCCATGGTGCGCGGCGCGCTGTCGGCGCTGCTCAATCTGGAATCGGATATCGAAGTGCTCGGCTCCGCCTCCGATGGCGAGTCCGCATGGCGCGAAGTGCAACGCCTGAAGCCAGATGTGCTGGTGACGGATATCGAAATGCCCGGCATCACCGGCCTGGAGCTGGCGCAACGCATTCATCGCCAGGAGCTTCCGGTGAAGTGCGTCATCGTCACGACGTTTGCGCGCCCTGGCTTTTTGCGTCGTGCGCTGGATGCGGGCGTGTCGGGTTATTTGTTGAAGGATGCGCCGGCCGAGAATCTCGCCGAAGCGCTGCGTGTCGTGCATCGCGGTGGCCGCTCGATCGATCCGCAGCTTGCATTGGAAGCCTGGTCGGAAGCCGATCCCTTGAATGATCGCGAGCGACAAGTGTTGCGTCTGGCCGGGGAAGGGCAGTCTGCGAGCGATATCGCCACCAAGCTCAATCTTTCGCACGGCACGGTGCGTAACTATCTTTCCGAGGCGATCGGTAAGCTCGGTGCAGCCAATCGCATCGAGGCGTATCGCTTAGCGCGGCAGAAGGGATGGTTGTAACTGCATGACTGCATGGGTCGTCATGAATGTTCGCATTTCCTCGCGGCCGTCATTCCCGCAAAAGCGGGAATCCATTTTACTCTGATGCATCCATGAAAATGGACTCCCGTTTTCGCGGGAATGACAGCCGTAGAGATTTTGCGTCATGGTTATAAGAAATTTTCTTACCAACAAAACGCTTGCATTAAAAATAGACCTCCCGTAATGTTCACGTCCTTCGCCAACGTCGGCGATTTATTCAAGGGTTTAATCATGCTGTTCCACGTCGCTCAAATCGGTTTGCAGTCGCGTAGAAATCGCGATGCACGGCCGTGCATGCGCGATGGAAAGCATCGGCCCATGTTTTTCACTCACTGACCGATTCTCTCGCGGAGATCGGTCACCCCGATCTCCCGAGGCAGCGCGAACGCCCTCGGGTCGCCATACCCGGGGGCGTTTTGTTTCTGGCGTTCGCAAGGGATGGTCATGCGAAAACCCATCATGAATCCGGTCTGCGAAAACCTTCTTTCGCCCTGAAGCACCCGGTGCGGGCCCGCGCCGAGGCAAAGGGCGCGGCTGCTACAGGCGCATGTGCGCTGCATCAGGGTGCTTCGGTGCGGGCGGCAACGGGATCGGGTTTCATTATTCGGGCGCTTGTGCCCGCACGCATTGCCGATTGGAAACAGTCGGCAATACGCAGCGTCAAAACGGCATTTTCAGCGGTATGGGTTCAAAAGCCCATCCGGTGCGCAGGGCTTTGCCTCAGGCGTATACCGAAGCTTGTACGCGGATGTTGCGGTCATCGACGTTAGCTCAGAGGGTAGAGCAACGGCATGTGATGCCGTTGGCCGCCGGTTCGAACCCGGCACGTCGAACCACTGGATAGCTCAGTCGGGTAGAGCAGCGAACTAAACGTTCGTCGGTCGCGGGTTCGACTCCCGCTCCAAGCAGGGCGAAAGCCCTTCCACAGGAAACGCCCCGTGCGTGGATGGGACGGATTGCCAAGGAAGGCGATCACTCATTGTGCAGCGGGTGCCGAACTGGATTTTCGTCCCAAGCCTGGACGGACAGCCATGAACATGCAGCGGATGCGGCAAGCCGCCCGATGCATGGAAACGGTTATCTCTCCACGCAAGGCGCGAATATCCCGCCCGGTATGCGTCAAGGGGTGTTTCCACATTTTTATATCCATCGGCGTTATGGATTTTAAGCGCCGATTATCCCGAAAGGGATGGCACAGTGCGCGCGTGATTATGGCAACAAGCATCACGCATAGGGTCTGCCGGCGTGATGGATTATCTCAGGCAGACCAAAACGGGAAACAACATAAGGAGTATTCCCATGTCATGGATCAAGCAAATCGTGATCGGCGACGGCGAGCGCGGTTTGCTGTATCGCAACCGTCGAGTGCAGGCCGTATTGGCGGCCGGCGTGTATCGCTACTTCGACCCGTTCAACCGTATCGCCGTGGTCGTGCACAACGTGGCGCGCCCGGAATATGGCGGCAACGATGCCGAGGTGTTGATGGCATCGACCGATAGCGAGTTCACCAGGCACTTCCTGGTGGCCGACGTCGGCACGGATCAGGTCGGCCTGGTGTTGAAGAACGGCAAGCTGGAAGACGTGCTAGCGCCGGGTACGCGCAAGCTGTACTGGCAGGCGTTGGTGCAGGTCGAGGTGCAACGCGTATGGATGTCCGAATCACTGGGCGTGGATGCCCACGTGGTAGCGCGCCTGCGTCAGCTTGGTGTGCTGTCCAAGGTGGCCGTGACGGTCGATGTGCCGGTGGAATCCACAGGTCTCCTGTTCGTCGACGGCAAGCTGGTGCGCGCGCTGACGCCGGGTGCCTACGCTTTCTGGAACTTCCACAAGAACGTCGCCGCCGAGGTGATCGATTTGCGTGTGCAGTCGATGGAAGTGTCAGGTCAGGAATTGTTGACACGCGACAAGGTGAGCCTGCGCGTGAACTTGGCCGCCGGCGTGCGCGTGGTCGATCCGATCGCTGCGCGTACCAAGGTCGCCAAGTACGGCGATTACCTGTACCGCGAACTGCAGTACGGCTTGCGCAAGGCGGTGTCCGCCAAGACGCTGGACGAACTGCTCGGCGACAAGGCATCGCTGGACGCCGATATCTTCGCGTACGTGCGCGGTCGTGTGAGCGAGCTCGGACTGGACGTGCTCGGTGTCGGTGTGAAGGACGTGATCTTGCCGGGTGAGATGAAGGAAATTCTCAACAGCGTGGTGCAGGCGGAAAAGGCGGCGCAGGCCAACGTGATTCGCCGTCGCGAAGAAGCGAACGCCACGCGTTCCCTGCTCAACACGGCCAAGCTGATCGACGAAAGCCCGACGCTGATGCGCTTGAAGGAGCTGGAGGCGTTGGAAAAGGTCACCGAGAAGATCGGCAAGCTCACCGTGTTCGGCGGCTTGGACAGCGTGCTGACACAGTTGATAAGTCTCAAGCAGTAACATCCGGTACGGCAGAGGGAGTTGCCGTGCCGGTCCACAGGGATAACGAAACATGGAAACTCAATCTCACTATCAAATGCTGCATGCCGAAGGCAGCGCCACGCCGATCAAAGGCTGGGTGCGCGGCGTGCCGCTGGAAGAGCAGGCGCACCGCCAGCTGCAACACATCGCCGCGTTGCCGTTCGTCGGCCCGTGGGTGGCGGTGATGCCGGACGTGCATCTTGGCAAGGGAGCAACCGTGGGTTCGGTCGTGCCGACCCGTGGCGCGATCATTCCGGCTGCCGTGGGCGTGGATATCGGCTGCGGCATGGCCGCCGTGCGTACCACGCTGCAAGCCAAGGACTTGCCGGACAACCTGGCGCAACTGCGTTCGAGCATCGAACGTGGTGTGCCGGTGGGCAACGGACGTGGTGGCGATCACCACCGCATGCCGGCCGGTATCGAAACACGTCTGGGTGCATCCGGCCTGTACGAACACCTGGAAGCGATCAAGGCCAAGCATCGCCGCATTCGCACCGACAAGCTGGACAAGCAGCTTGGCACGCTGGGTGGCGGCAATCACTTCATCGAAATCTGTCTCGACGAGACGGATGCCGTGTGGGTGATGCTGCACTCCGGTTCGCGCGGCACCGGCAATCTGATCGGCACGTACTTCATCGAGCGTGCACGTGAAGAGCTGGCACATCGCGTGCTGGGATTCCATCTGCCGGACAAGGATCTGGCCTTCTTCATGAAGGGCGAGCCGTTGTTCGATGATTACGTGGAAGCCGTGTCCTGGGCGCAGGACTACGCACGCCACAATCGCGAGGCGATGATGGAACGCGTGCTGGGCGAGATGCGCCATCGCTTGCCGAAGTTCCAGCTGGACAAGCTGGCGGTGAACTGCCATCACAACTACGTGCAGCGGGAGACGCACGGCGGCGAATCGCTTCTGGTGACGCGCAAAGGCGCGGTAAGCGCCAGAGACGGCGAGCTAGGGATCATCCCGGGCAGCATGGGTACGCGCAGCTACATCGTGCGTGGCAAAGGTAATCCGGAAAGTTTCCACAGCTGCAGCCACGGTGCCGGGCGTGTGATGAGTCGTACGGCTGCACGGCAGAACATCACGCTGTCACAGCATCGGGCGGCGACGGCGCATGTCGAATGCCGCAAGGATGCGGGTGTGATCGACGAATCGCCGGCGGCGTACAAATCGATCGATGCGGTGATGGCGGCGCAGACCGACCTGGTGGAAGTGGTGCATACGCTGCGGCAGGTGCTTTGTGTGAAGGGGTGACACTAAGGGCTTCTCATTGCCAGAAGCCATCTTTTCGTCATTCCAGCGAAAGCTGGAATCCAGTGCCTCTCAGCCTCAAAGTCACTGGATTCCAGCTTTCGCTGGAATGACGAGCCATATGGTTTTCGGCGATTGAAAAGACTATCGCGCCGCCGGCACAGCAAAACTCCCCGCATCCCCCGGAAACACCGCCGGGCTTTCATACCCATCGGCCGAAACCGCCGAAACGCCAAAGAACCAGTCATCAATCACCACATCCTTCAGCACATAGCGATCGACATCGCCCACATTGCGGCCGTACTGCCATTGCGGCGCGGTCGTGTCGCGCCAATGCACGCGATAGCCAGCCGCGCCGGCGACTTTCTGCCAACTCAGCGTGGTGTCGGTGGCCAGCGCGCCGTTGACCGCAACATGCGATGGCGGTGCTGGTGCGCGCGCAAGCGATGCCATCGTGATGGTGTTCAATGCGGTGACGCGAGCCAGATAGCGGAAGTCGATGCCATCGATGGTGTCGCCGTACTTCACGCCATGTTCTTCGCGCAGGTCTTGATGCTGGTGCGTGTAATCCTCATGGCCTTTCGTGACGCGCACAGCCGGGTAGCCGGCTTCCAGAAACGGAACCTGATCGCCGCCGCGTCCGTAGCGGTCAGTGCGGTAGATCATGCGCACGTGCAGGTCTGGCAGGTATTGATCGGCAAGCGATGCCATGTAGCGGGCGATGTTGCGCGAAGGCGAATCGACTTCGCCACCAAAATAGTTGCGTGCCTTGGCCTGCTCGGGTGTTTCCGTGCTGCGCGTGCCTTCGCTGAAAACGCGCACGGTGGTGTTGTCGCGCACGCCGTTCTGGCCCCGGCTGTTGCCGACGATGTCGTTGTTGAGATCGGTCTCGACCTGCCAGCCCTGCGCCTTGGCATAGTCGGCCAGCACCTTGCCGCCGTACAGGCCTTGTTCCTCGCCGGAAAGTGCTGCGAAAACCAGCGTCGCGCGGTTGTCTTGCTTGGATAGCAAGCGCGCCGCTTCCATCAATGCGGCGACGCCAGAGGCATCGTCGTTCGCGCCGGGCGCATCGCTGGTGGCGTTCATGACGTCGCTGACGCGCGAATCCAGATGGCCGGTCATCACGATCACACGCTGCGGATCGCTGCTGCCGCGTTTGATTGCCACGATATCCATCACTTCCGTCGGCTTGGGTACGCGCTTGCCCGTGAATACCTGCGAAGGCGTGACGATTTCCAGGCAGCCGCCGCAATCATGCGAAATGGCCTGGAAGCGGGATTGCACCCAGCGCCGTGCCGCGCCAATGCCGCGCGTGTGCGAGGTGGTATCGGAGAGGGTATGGCGGGTGCCAAACCCAACCAGCGTGGTGATGGTGTTGCGCAGCTGGGCTTCATCGGGTGCGGCGGCCAGTGCATGCAGATCGGCTTGTTCGTGGGGAAAGACCGCAGTGGTTTGCGCCAGGCAGGCATGGCCATAAAGCGCGGTGAGCAGGGCCAGCGAACAGGGAAGGGCATAGCGGGGCATGGGCTTTCCTTGTGCTGTTGGCGGGTGGTCGGGGATTGTGCATCAAGTGCCCCTGCCAGGTTCTGCCGGCTGTGGCGGAAAGCGAAGCACGGCGTTTGCGCGATAATGCGCCACCCCCATCCAGCATCATGCCGTGAAGAAATCCGATTTCAATTTCGATCTGCCGCCTGAGTTGATCGCACAAGAACCGCTACCCCAACGCAGCGCCAGCCGCCTGCTGTTGCTCAACGTGCCCACGCATACGTGGCAGGACCGCATGTTCCGCGACCTGCCTTCGCTATTGCGCAAAGGTGATTTGCTGGTGTTCAACGACACGCGCGTGCTGCCGGCGCGTCTGTATGGACAAAAGCCGAGCGGCGGTGCGGTGGAGATTCTGATCGAGCGTGTAACAGGTGCGCACGAAGCGACCGTGCAGCTGGGCGTGAGCAAGAAGCCGCGCGAAGGCACGGTGATCATCCTGGCGGATGGCAGCCATGCCACGGTACTTGGCCGCGACGAGAGCTTTTTCCGTCTGCGTTTCGAATCACCCGAGCCATTGGAACGCTTGCTGGCAAGACTGGGTGAAATGCCCTTGCCGCCCTATATCTCGCGACATGCGGATGCCAGTGATCTGGAGCGCTACCAGACGGTGTATGCGCGCGAGCCGGGCGCCGTGGCGGCGCCAACGGCCGGTTTGCATTTCGACGAAGCACTGCTCAATCGACTGCGCGAGCTTGGCGTGAATTTCGGCTACGTGACCCTGCACGTGGGCGCGGGCACCTTCCAGCCGATGCGCACCGAAGAGATCGCGCACCACACCATGCATCGCGAATGGTTGAACGTGGGTGCCAGCCTGGTCGAGCAGATACAGCACACGCGCCGCGCGGGTGGACGCGTGGTTGCTGTCGGCACCACCGTAGTGCGTGCGCTGGAAAGCGCCACAGTGAACGGTGAATTGCGTCCTTTCGCCGGCGAAACGCAGATCTTTATTTTTCCCGGGTATCGCATCACCAGCATCGATGCGCTGATCACCAACTTCCATTTGCCGCAATCGACCTTGTTGATGCTGGTGTCGGCGCTGGCGGGAAGGGAGTACATGCTCGATGCGTATCGGCATGCGGTGCAGGAGCGGTATCGGTTTTTCTCGTATGGGGATGCGATGTTGATTTTGCCGCATGGTCCGTGATTGCGAGTTCTCCGATGCTCGCCAGGACACGTTCCCTCCCCTGCGTAGTAGGGGAGGGTTAGGGTCAATGCTCCGAACTTAAGGTTTTCCCGCCACCGTAGAACCCCAGCCCGTCATTCCGGCTTTCGCCGGAATGACGAATGTTGAATCCGAGGCGGCTGAAACATCCTTAAGTTCGGAGCATTGGGGTTAGGGTGGGGTGCGAGCGTAGCGAGCGGCGCAAGCCGGGTGTCGAAGCAATCTATAGCCGTCGCGAAACCCAGCTGCACGCTAAAGCACAGGCAACCCCACCCCAACCCTCCCCTGCGCGCAGGGGAGGGAGCAGACCGCGGCAGATCAAGGTTCTTGGCTTGAGTGAGTTCCGTAGCGTAGAGGGGAAGAAGTCACGGGATGCCATAATCCCCCGATGACCTCCATGCACTTCGACCTCTTCGCCACCGACGGCGCCGCCCGCCGTGGCCGTCTCACCTTCGACCGCGGCACCGTGGAAACGCCGGCTTTCATGCCCGTGGGCACCTATGGCTCGGTGAAAGCCATGACGCCGCGCGATCTGCTCGAAGTCGGCGCCGAGATCATCCTCGGCAACACGTTCCATCTCTTTTTGCGCCCGGGTCTGGATATCGTCGGCGAGTTCGGCGGGCTGCATCGCTTTATTGGCTGGAACAAGCCCATCCTCACCGACTCCGGCGGCTTTCAGGTGTTCTCACTGGCGCACAAGCGCAAGATCACCGAGCAGGGCGTGACGTTTGCCTCGCCGGTGGACGGCTCCAAGGTGTTTCTCTCGCCGGAAGAATCGATGCGCATCCAGACCGTGCTCGATTCGGACATCGTGATGATCTTCGACGAATGCACGCCGTATCCGGCTACCGAAAAGATTGCGGCCGAATCGATGGAGCTGAGTCTGCGCTGGGCGGAGCGTTCGCGCCGCGCTTTCGATGACCAGAAAAATCCCAACGCGTTGTTTGGCATCGTGCAAGGCAGCGTCTACGAAAACCTGCGCAAGCGTTCGGCCGACGGATTGATCCAGATCGGTTTCGACGGTTATGCCGTCGGCGGGCTGGCGGTGGGCGAGCCGGAGGCGGAGCGCAACCACACGCTGGACGTCACCGTGCCGCTGCTGCCGCAGGATCGTCCGCGTTACCTGATGGGCGTGGGCCGGCCAGAGGATATTGTCGAGGCCGTCCGCCGCGGCATCGACATGTTCGATTGCGTGATGCCGACCCGCAATGCGCGCAACGGATTCCTGTTTACCTCGCAAGGCACGCTGCGCATCCGCAACGCCAAGTACGCCCACGACACCCGCGTGATCGAAGAAGGCTGCGAATGCTACGCCTGCGGCCAGGGCTTCAGCCGCGCCTACCTGCGGCATCTGGACCGCTGCAACGAAATCCTGGGCAGCCAGCTGGCCACCATCCATAACCTGCATCATTACCAGCGCCTGATGGCTGGCTTGCGCGAGGCCATCGCGGCCGGGTCACTCGATGACTTTGTGGCCGAGTTCTATGCCCGGCGGCAGGGTGGGCAGGCTGAGTAGCCTTCGCCTTCGTGAGAACTTTCGGGCTGCCCCGGGTACAAACACGCACGCGTATGGCGCGCCACCCCTCTCCGCACCGGCGGGCAGGGCAAACGCAAAAAGCCGTACTCATGGCATAATCCGACGTCTTTTCTTGGGCTTGCGGCGAAAACTCCAGTCGCAGCCACAACTTGCGGGATAAGTAGATGACTCTTCCGACGACTTTCGTACTGGCGCAGGCAGCGCCGGGAGCGGCCAATGGTGGCCTGTCCATGCTGATCATGATGATCGTGCTGTTCGGCCTGATGTATTTCATGATGATCCGTCCGCAGATGAAGCGGCAGAAGGAACACCGCCAGCTGCTGTCCGGCCTGGCCAAGGGCGATGAAGTGGTCACCAACGGCGGCATCGCCGGTCGCGTCGACGACGTGGGCGAGACCTTCATCACGGTCGAGATCGCGCCGAACGTGAAGATCAAGGTGCAAAAGGGCGCCGTTCAACAGGTGCTGCCGAAGGGCACATTGAAATCGTCCTGATCCTCAGGCAATTGTTCCCAACTTATCGATTCACGCTATCCGCGGCGCGGCGCTGCGGTTCATTCGGATGCAAGGCATGAGTGATTTTCCACGCTGGAAATACTTTCTGGTGGCCATCGTACTGGTGCTGGGCATCTTGTACGCATTGCCGAACGTTTACGCGCCGCTGCAGGCCGTGCAGGTAGCACCTGCGCAAGGCACCACGCTCGACCCGGCGGTGCAGCAGAAGGTCATCACCGCACTGCAGACGGCCAAGCTTCCATACGTCAACGAAAGCCTGAAGCACGATCCCGCCCGCGGCGACTACATCGTGGTCGGCTTTGCTAACGGCGACCTGCAGAAGAACGCCGCCGATGCGCTGAAAGCCGCCTTGGGTGAAAACTACAACATCGGCTTCAACCTGGAATCCACTGTGCCAGCATGGCTCACCGCCATTGGCGGCCGCGCCATGCCGCTGGGTCTGGACTTGCAGGGCGGCGTGCGCTTCCTGATGGCGGTTGACCAGAACGACATCATCGACCGGCAGGAAAACCGCTATACGCAGGACATCACCGCGCTGCTCAAGGAAAAGAAGATTCCCTTCGTTTCCGTATCGCGCAATGCCACGCGCGGCCAGGGCGTCAACGTGGTACTGAGTTCCGCCGCCGACCGCACCGCGGCCAGCGATGCGATCGCTGCTGAATACACCGACCTTGCCGTGGCGGACGGCCAGAGCACCGGCGACCGCTTCGTGCTCAACGCCACCATCAAGCCGGACAAGCTGCGCGATCTGCAGGTCAATGCGATTCGCCAGAACCTCGCCACGCTAAGCAACCGCATCAACGCGCTGGGCGTGTCCGAGCCGGTGATCCAGGTGCAGGGCGAAGACCACATCTCGGTCGAACTCGCCGGCGTGCAGGATCCGGCCGAAGCAAAGAAGGTGATCGGTGCGACGGCCACGCTGGAATACGTCGCAGGCCTTGGCGATGCGCGCGATCCCGCCGTACAGGACGCGGTGAAGACCGGCAACGTGCCGCCGGATGCGCACTTGTATTACGGCCCGCACGGCGAACCCTACCTGGTCAGCAAGAACATCATCGCCAGCGGCGATGAGCTGGTGGATGCTTCCTCCGGCAACGATTCGCAGAGCGGCTCGCCGAGCGTGAACGTGACGCTGAACTCGGCAGGCGCCGCCAAGATGCTCGACTTCACCCGCGACAACGTCGGCAAGCCGATGGCCGTGGTGTACGTGGAAAGCACCACCGACACCAAGGTCGTCGACGGCAAGGAAGTGCGCACGCCCAAGACCACCTACCAGGTGATCAACTACGCCACCATCAACGGTGTCTTCAGCAACAAGTTCCAGACCACAGGCCTGGCGAGCAACAAGGCGGCGTCGGATCTGGCATTGATGCTGAAAGGCGGTTCGCTCGCCGCGCGCATGGATATCGTGCAGGAAGGCGTGATCGGCCCGAGCCTTGGCCAGGACAACATCGACAAGGGCCTGAAGGCCGTGTTGCTCGGCCTGGGCCTGGTGCTGCTGGCGGCTGCGATCTACTACAAGCTGTTCGGCCTGGTGGCCGACGTGGCGCTGTTCTTCAACCTGGTGGTCCTGGTGGCAGTGATGTCGCTGATCGGCGTCACACTCACCATGCCGGGCATTGCCGGTATCGTGCTGACGCTGGGTATGGCGATCGACGCCAACGTGCTGATCTGCGAACGCGTGCGCGAAGAACTGCGCAACGGCTCGACGCCGCTGGCGGCGATCCGCGCCGGTTATGAAAAGGCCTGGGCGACCATTCTCGACGCCAACGTTACCCACCTTATTGCCGCACTGGCGCTGACCACGATGGGCTCCGGCCCGATCAAGGGCTTCGGCGTCACGCTGCTGATCGGTATTTTGACCTCGATGTTCACCTCGGTCACGGTCACCCACGCGATTACTGCGTTCATCCATCACGGGCGCAAGCTCAAGACGTTGTCGGTGTAATCGGAGGCCTGTATGGAAATTTTCAATCACAACGCCAACGTCCACTTTCTGGGGCTGCGCAAGATCAGCATCGGCCTTGCTGTTCTGCTGATGGTTGCTTCGATTGCCTTGCTTGCCACGCGCAGCCTCAACTATGGGTTGGATTTCACCGGCGGCGTCAGCGTGGACGTCACCTATGACAACCCGGTTTCGGTCGAAGACGTCCGCAGTGCACTGGACAAGGGCGGTATCGAAAACGCCGTCGTGCAAAGCATCGGCGGTACGCGCCATGTGTCGATCCGCTTCCAGCCCAAGGACGACAAGCACTACGTGCAGCAAGAGGGCAAGTCGCCCAACCTCGACCTGATCTCCAACGACGTCGCCAAGGCGCTGCAGACGGCGCGCCCGGACGCCAAGATCGCCGGCAAGGATTACGTCGGTCCGCAGGTGGGTGAGCAGCTGCGCAGCGATGGTGTCACGGCGGCCATTTTCGTGATCATCGGCATCGGCGTGTACTTGTGGATCCGCTTCGAGCGCCGCTTCGCCATTGCCGCACTGGCTACCGAAGTGCATGACGTGCTGGTGACATTGGGCGTGATCTCGCTCGTGCAGCGCGAGTTCGACATGACGGTGCTCGCTTCGGTGCTGGCGGTGATCGGTTACTCGATCAACGACAAGGTGGTGGTGTTCGACCGTATTCGCGAACTGTTCCGTTCTTCGCGCAAGGCCGATCCGGAAGAAATCCTCAATCGTTCGATCAACAGCACGCTGTCGCGAACCATCATCACCTCGTTGTTCACCAGCATTGCCATGGGTGCTCTGTACCTGTTCGGCGGTCCGACGGTGCATGGCTTTGCGATCACCATGCTGATCGGCATCCTGGTCGGTACCTTGTCGTCGATCTTCGTGGCCAGCCCGATCCTGTTGTGGCTGGGCGTGTCGAAGAAGGACCTGATGCCGGTGAGCAAGGAAAATCCGGAGCTGGCACGCCGTCCGTAATTCATTGCGATGTGTGCATGCAAAACGGCCCGGTTATCCGGGCCGTTTTGTTTTGAGCGAGTCTCTAACCTAACGATCCCCATTGCTTCATGGCCGTCATTCTCGCGAAAGCGGGACGTAGCGCGCAGCGCGGAGAACATCCGAAGGATGGCCCCGAAGGGGTGAGCGAAGCGAATCATCCATTTGCTCTGATGCATCCCGAAAAATGGATTCCCATTTTCGCGGGAATGACGGCAACGAGGGCATGCGTTTTCATTGCAATCACGCCGGTTGTCGCGTAACTGACGCAAGCTGTATGCATGTGACAAAATTTTGCGCTTGATCTGCATCACATTCCGTCAAATTTTCCATCTCAATTTTGCATGGCACCGGTCGATAAGCAGGTAGGACGTCAATGTCCCGAACGGAGTCCTCATGCTTGTCCTTATCGGTTCCCTGGTAGTGCTTTCTTGCGTGCTCGGCGGTTATCTGCTGTCGCACGGCCACATCCTCGCGCTGTGGCAGCCGGCCGAATTGATGATCATTGGCGGCGGCGCCATTGGCGCGTTCCTTTCGGCCAACCCGCTGAAGATCGTAAAGGGCGCGCTGCAAAACATCGTCGCGCTGTTCAAGGGGCCGAAATATCGCAAGCAGGACTATGTCGATTTGCTGTCGCTGCTGTATGACATCTTCGGCGTGATGCGCAAGCAAGGTCTGCTCGGTCTGGAATCGCATATCGAAGATCCGCAATCGAGCCCGATCTTCAGTGCGTATCCGCGACTGGTGAAAGAACATCACCTGATCGAATTCACCACCGACTGCCTGCGTCTGATGGTGGGTGGCAACATGAATCCGCACGAGCTGGAACAGCTGCTGGAAGTGGAGCTGGAATCCCATCAGCACGACGCGGAAGCGCCCGCATTGGCGGTGATGAAGCTGGCCGATGCGTTGCCGGGCTTCGGCATCGTCGCCGCGGTGCTTGGCATCGTGACCACCATGTCCCAGTTGGGCGGCGATACCTCGCAGATCGGCGAACACATTGCCGGTGCCTTGGTCGGGACGTTCCTGGGCATCTTGCTCTGCTACGGCTTCATCGGCCCGCTCGCTGCCGCCATGGAAAGTCGCGTGCATGAAGACGGCAAGGCATTTGAGTGCGTCAAGGTAGCCTTGCTCGCCTGCTTGCGCGGCTATAACCCGAAAGTCTCGGTGGAGTTCGCGCGCAAGACGTTATCGCCGCACGCGCGCCCAAACTTTCAGGACTTTGAGGATCACCTGAAAGATGCCGCGCGCGCTGGGGCTGCGGCGTGAGCGAACAAGGCCGCGACATGCTGATCGTCGTGCGTCGCTCGCGACGCAAGAAGCACGGCCATCATGGTGGCGCGTGGAAAGTCGCCTATGCCGACTTCGTCACCGCGATGATGGCGTTCTTCCTGGTGATGTGGCTGCTGGGCGTGGGCACCAAGCAGCAGCGCGCGGCGATTGCGGAATATTTCAAGAATCCCAGCATGACGCCGGGCACCGCCACGATGGCGCCGCCCGGCAAGATGGGGCCAGGTGGGGCGAGCGATAGCATGATCAAGCTTGGCGGCGCGATGGACATCTCGCATGGCGCCGGCAAGGACCGTCGCGCTGCCACGTCGGTAGCGCCCGCGGACGTCGAAAAGCTGGCGCGCGAGCGCGAAAAGCAGCGGCTGGAAAACCTGATGCTGCAGCTACGCGCCGCCATCGAAAAAAGCCAGGCGCTGGAACCATTCAAGGATCAGTTGCTGCTCGACATCACGCCTGAAGGTTTGCGCATCCAGATCGTGGATAAACAGAACCGCCCGATGTTCGCCACCGGCAGCGCGGCACTGGAACCCTATACCGTGGCGATCCTGCACGAGCTGTCGAGTTTTATCGATCAGGCACCCAACAAGGTCAGCATCTCCGGCCACACCGACGATGCGAAGTACAGCACTGCCAGCCAGTACGGCAATTGGGAGCTTTCCGCCGACCGCGCAAATGCAGCGCGGCGTGCATTGCTGGATGGTGGGCTGGAAGAAGGCAAGATTGCGCGCGTGGTAGGGCTGGCCGATTCGGTGCCGTTCGACAAGGTCAATCCGAGTGATCCGATCAATCGGCGCATCAGCATCATCATGATGACCAAGCAGGCGCAGGACGCAGCGTTGTCGCAAGAACAGGCGGATGCGTTGCCGCCGGCTACGTTGCCCACACCGGTGTCGATCAAGCCGTTGGCGGCGAGTGCACCGTAACGTAGGTTGGGTTAGCGCGGCGTAACCCAACACTTCAAAGCCACACCGTTGGGTTACCCCCGAATCAAGTCCGGGGTAACCCAAACTACGCGTTCAGCGCGGCCAGACGTTCGGGCGAACCCACGTCCGTCCACTGGCCCCGATGATGGCTTCCACTCACTTCACCTCGTTGCATCGCCGCCCGCAATAGCGGCGCAAGCTTGAACCGCGGATGGTTGTCGTCCGTCGCATCACGCGCACCGATAACAGCCTGCCAATCGTTCAACAATTCACGTCGATACACACCGATGCCGCTGTAGGTCAGCCGGCTATCACCTTCATCGTGCAGCTTGCCTTGCTCATCCAGCGTGAAATCACCCTGAGAATGATGCAAGGGATTGTCGACCATCAGCAGATGTACAAGGCCATTGGGTTCCGTTGGCAATGCACCGAAATCCGCATCCGTCCACACATCGCCGTTGATCACGATAAACGGCTCCGATCCCAACAGAGGCAACGCGTTGAGCATGCCGCCACCCGTTTCCAGCGGCGTTGGGCCCTCATAGGCATAGCGAATCCGCAAACCCCACTGCGAACCATCACCAAGCGTTTCAGGAAACTGTTCTGCCAGATGCGAGGTATTGATCACCACATAACGCACATCAAGCGCCGCAAGCTTTTCCAGGTGCCAAACAATCAACGGCTTGCCGCGTGCAAGCAGCAACGGCTTCGGCGTGTGGTTGGTCAGCGGACGCATGCGTTCGCCCAAACCTGCTGCGAAGATCAACGCGTGCCTCATGCGCTGGCCACCTGGGTCAGGTCACGACCTTCGGCACGCCGCTCGATCAACGCGACGAAATCGGCAAGCTCGGGATAGCTGCGCGCCACCGACACCACGTACTGATAGACACGCGGCACGTCGGCGAGATAACCCGGCTTCCCGTCGCGATACCACAGGCGATAGAACTGGCCGAGCACGCGCACGTGCCGATGCAAGCCGGTAAGGTCGAACCAGCGCAGGAAACGTTTGCTGTCGATTTCGGTGCCAATCACGCCAGCCTTGCGCAGGCGTAGCCGATAAGACTCCACCCAGGCTTCCACGTGCTCACGCGGCCAAACGATGTATGCATCACGCAACAAAGAGGCCAGGTCGTAGGTGACCGGCCCGGCCAGCGCGCCCTGGAAATCGATGATGCCCGGATTGTTCTGTTCGACCACCAGCAAGTTGCGGCTGTGATAGTCGCGATGCACGAAGCAACGCGGCTGTTCCTGCGCGTTGTGGATGATCACGTTGAATGCCGTTTCCAGCACGTCCCACTCGTCGCAAGTAGGTGTGTGGTTGAGGTGTCGGCCAAGAAACCACTCCGGCATCACCTCCAATCCACGCACCAATACATCGCGGTCAAACGGTGGCAAATCGCGATAGGCAATTCGCGTCTGCATCAGCAACAAGGCATCCATCGCATCGCCATAGAGTGCATCGGCGTTGTCGTCGTTGAGTTCGTTGAGATAAAGCCGCGTGCCAAGGTCTTCGATCAACAGAAAACCCTGTTCCAGATCCTGCGCGTGCACAGCCGGCACATGCAGCCCGGCGGCAGCGAGTTGCTGGCCGATCTTCAACCACGGACGCGGGTCTTCCTGCGCGGGCGGCGAATCCATCACGATCCAGCTGCGGCCATCGTGATGCGTGCGCCAATAGCTGCGGAAGCTGGCGTCGGAGGAGGCGGGTGCGAGGATTAGCGTAGGGTCGCCAAGCGCTGCACGCGTCCAGGCGAGGCGGGCAGCGGCGCGGTCGTTGATGCTTTGCATGAACGGGATCATTGCGGACACGCGTAGAGCTTAGAGCCTGCCTGCGTCGAATGAAACGACAAAGAAGGGATAGGGCAGGCAAGTGGTATCGCGCAAAGCGTCCAGAGTGGCAATTGAAGGCACCGGCATGGCGTGCGGACAATCGCGCACCCACATGATGAGGACAGGCTATGAAATCACGCTGGTTGCTTGTATCGGTTGCCGTTTGCGGCTTGTTTGCCGGCGGGGCGGGCGCGACTGAATCCCCCAAGCCTTGCGCTGGTGCGGAATTCCACAAGTTCGATTTCTGGATCGGCGATTGGGATACCTTCGATCTGCCGATCACGCCCGCTTCGAAATCAATCGCGCGCAACCATGTCGATGCGATTCTGGATAACTGCGTGATCCGTGAGGATTACAACCAGTTCGATGGCCATCATGGCCAGAGCTTCACGATCTACGATGCGCCTCGCAAGGTCTGGCACCAGAGCTGGGTCACCAACCGCGGGGAGTTGCTGGTACTCGAAGGCTCGCGCTCAGGGGATCGCATCACCCTGGAAGGTGATCAGATAACGGCGAAAGACAAGCAGCGCATCCGGGTCGTCTGGTACCCGCAAGGCGAGGACGTACGCGAAACCGCGACGGTCTCGACCGACGCAGGCAGAACCTGGAAGCCGTTGTTCGACATTCTGTTCCGCAAGCACCGCGGCTGATTTTTCGGCATGCCTCGATCGGCTGTGCTTCGTCACTCACGCTGCTACGCACTGCCGTCCAAGGAAAATTTGCGAACGAACTGACCGATGCTTGAATGGCAATGCTTTCGTGCGAATTCTGGCTGCAGATGACTCGCAAAAGATGCGTTCAAGGCGCGGTCGATGTGTTTTCCGCGAACGACTCCCTCCCCTGCTTGCAGGGGAGGGCTGGGGTGGGTGAGTGCTTGCCGGAAGCTTTCCCGCAAGGGTTCACCCCCTCCCAACCTCCCCCTGCAAGCAGGGGGAGGAGCTGGTTCCAAGCATGATTTCCGCTCTCGCGAATGTTGCGAAATTTTCTTGGACAGCAGTGCGCTGATACGGAAACTCGATGAGCAATGCCAGGGGGGATCGGTCTACCTGATGAATTCAGCACCATGCCCACCTGGGGCATGGTGCCTTACGGGATTTCCTCAGGAGAGGTTGTACGCCCGCTCCTCGTGCTCGGCGATATCCAGGCCCACCTGCTCCTGCTCGGGTTCGATGCGCAAACCAAGCGTTAGATCCACCGCTTTCAGGATCACCCAGCTCAGCACGCCACTCCACACGATGGTGAAGCCCACGCCCTTCGCCTGAATCCACAGCTGCAGCAGCGGCGAGGTCACCGCGCTGTCAAAACCACCCAGCTTGGGCGCCGCGAACACGCCGGTCAGCAGCGCGCCGATGATGCCGGCCACGGCGTGCACGCCGAACACGTCCAGCGTGTCGTCATAACCCAGCTTGTGCTTGAGGCGTGTGGCGGTAAAGAAACACGCCGCGCCGGCAACAAAGCCGATGATCAGCGCGCCGGCAGGTCCTGCCGTACCAGCGGCCGGCGTAACGGCAACCAATCCCGCCACGGCGCCGGAAGCGGCACCCAGCACACTGGCGCGCTTGTGCACGAACCACTCCACCGCCACCCAGCCGATCACGGCGGCAGCCGTGGCGATCTGCGTCACCAGCATCGCCATGCCCGCGTTGCCATTGGCCGCGACGGCGGAGCCGGCGTTGAAGCCGAACCAGCCCAGCCACAGCATGGCCGTGCCGATCACCGTGTAACCCAGGTTGTGCGGCGGCATATGCGTATGCGGCCAACCGCGGCGCTTGCCGATCACCAGGCACGCGACCAGGCCCGCAATACCGGCATTGATATGCACCACCGTGCCGCCGGCGAAATCGAGCACGCCCAGATCGCCAAGCAACGAACCTGGGCCGCCCCACACCATGTGCGCGATCGGCAGATACACGAAGGTGAGCCACAGGCCCGAGAACCACAGCATCGCGCTGAACTTCATGCGCTCGGCGTAGGCGCCGATGATCAGTGCCGGCGTGATGATCGCGAAGGTGAGCTGGAACATCACGAACACGCTTTCCGGCACTGTCTGGTACAGCGTATTGGGGGTGAGTCCCGCCAGCATCACGCGATCGAACGCGCCAAGGAACGAATGCCAGTTGGTGATGCCCGCATGCATGCCTTCCGTGCTGAACGCCAGCGAATAGCCGTACACCATCCACAGCACAGTCACCAAGGCGGTGAGCGCCAAACACTGCATCATCACCGACAGCAGATTCTTGGCCCGCACCATGCCGCCGTAGAACAGCGCCACGCCGGGGATCGTCATCATCAGCACGAACGCGCTGGCGACGATCATCCAGGCGGTGTCGCCGGCATTGAGCGTCGGTGCAGGCGTGGCCTGCGCAAACGCCGGCATAGCCACGCCGGCTGCCAGCATGGCGGCCACCAGCCGCAAAATCTGTCGATACTTGCCCATCATCCCCCGGTCCCCGTTGCCCCGCATGTCAAAGCGCATCGGCGTCCACTTCCTGCGTGCGGATGCGAATCACCTGTTCCAGATCGCTCACGAAAATCTTGCCGTCGCCCACCTTGCCGGTCTTCGCCGCGCGGATGATCGCCTCCACCGCCAACTCGACCTGGTCGTCGGCCACGGCAATCTCGATCTTCAGCTTGGGCAGGAAATCGACCACGTACTCCGCGCCCCGGTACAGCTCCGTGTGGCCTCGCTGTCGGCCGAAACCCTTCACCTCGGTCACGGTCATGCCCTGCACGCCGGCCTCGCCCAGGGCCTCCCGCACATCGTCCAGGGTGAAGGGTTTGATGATGGCGGTAACCCATTTCATGCGTGGCGGCTCCAGTGGTTTTGTTGCAAGACAGCAGAATGCGTGCCAAGCGAGAGACGAAGGTCACGAGCGGCCATGTGGCGCCATTTCCAGGCTTGGCGGGCGCGCGGGAAGCGGGCTATTTGAACTATTTGGTGCATGCTTTGCACCGTTATAGGGCAATGAGCGGCGTGCCCGCCTGCCTGCTGTTTGACCGCCTCGGGATGAATCAGTACCATTTCAGTCCGAATTAACCGGTGTCCTCCTTTCCCCATGTTTCGTGTCAGCCGACTGACGGACTACGCCACCGTGGTGATGACCTGCATCGCCGCGCATCCGGGCGATGTCTTGAGCACCGCCCAGATCGCCGAAGAGGCGCACCTGGAGCTGCCCACCGTGAGCAAGCTGCTGAAATCACTGGGGCACGCGGGATTGGTGGACTCCTTCCGCGGCGTCAACGGCGGCTATCGCCTGGCGCGGCCGGCGCAGGAGATAAGCCTGGCCGAGATCGTGGAGGCGATCGAAGGCCCGCTCGGCATGACCGAATGCACCCTCAGCGAAGGCCAGTGCGAGCGCGAAGCCCAATGCGGCGTGCGCGGCAGCTGGCAACGCATCAACCACGTACTCGACAACGCCCTGCGCGCGATGAGCCTGGCCGACATGCTGCGCCCTGCGCCGCCGGCCGTCGCCACCGTGGCGCTCAACGAATTGAAAGGCAGGACAGCATCATGACCATCGAGAACGATAGCCCCGTCGTGCTGCGCGACAACGCCGAAGTCGCTGCCGCGCTTGGCCGTCGCTACGAAGCCGGCTTCGTCACCGACATCGAAACCGACAGCCTGCCGCCCGGCTTGTCGGAAGACATCGTGCGCCAGCTCTCGGCCTTGAAGAACGAACCGGAGTGGATGACCGAGTGGCGCCTCAAGGCTTATCGCCATTGGCTGACCATGCCGGTGCCGCACTGGGCCAAGCTCAACATCGCGCCGATCGATTTCCAGGCGATCAGCTATTACGCCTCGCCCAAGAACAAACCGAAATCATTGGATGAGGTCGATCCCAAGCTGCTGGAAACCTACGACAAGCTCGGCGTGCCGTTGCATGAGCGCGCCAAGCTCGCCGGTGTGGCGGTGGATGCGGTGTTCGACTCCGTCTCGGTCGGCACCACCTTCCGCAAGGAACTGGCCGAAGCCGGCGTGATCTTCTGCTCGATGAGCGAAGCGATCCGCGAACATGGCGACCTGGTGCAGAAGTACCTCGGCAGTGTCGTGCCGGTTGGTGACAACTACTTCGCCGCGCTCAATTCAGCCGTGTTCTCCGACGGCTCGTTCGTGTTCATCCCCAAGGGCGTGCGTTGCCCGATGGAATTGTCTACGTACTTCCGCATCAACGCCGGCCACACCGGCCAGTTCGAGCGCACGCTGATCATTGCGGAAGAGGGCGCCTACGTTTCCTATCTGGAAGGCTGCACCGCGCCGATGCGCGATGAAAATCAGCTGCACGCGGCGGTGGTGGAACTGGTCGCACAGGAAAAGGCGCAGATCAAATACTCCACCGTGCAGAACTGGTATCCGGGCGACGAAGAAGGCCGCGGCGGCATCTACAACTTCGTCACCAAGCGCGGTGATTGCCGTGGCGACGATTCCAAGATTTCCTGGACGCAGGTGGAAACCGGTTCGGCGATCACTTGGAAGTATCCGAGCTGCGTGCTGCGTGGCGATCGCTCGGTCGGCGAGTTCTATTCAGTGGCGCTCACCCACCATCGCCAGCAGGCCGACACCGGCACCAAGATGATCCACATCGGCAAGGGCACCAAGTCCAAGATCGTGTCCAAGGGCATCAGTGCCGGCAAAAGCTCCAACAGCTACCGCGGCCTGGTGAAAGTGGAGAAGGGCGCCGAAGGCGCACGCAACTACACACAATGCGATTCGCTGTTGATCGGCAAGAAATGCGGCGCGCACACCTTCCCGTATATGGAAGTGAAGAACCCCACCGCGATCGTCGAGCACGAGGCCACCACCTCGAAGATCTCCGACGACCAGCTGTTCTACTGCCGTGCGCGTGGCATTGGCGAAGAAGATGCCGTGTCGATGATTGTGGATGGCTTCTGCAAGCAGGTGTTCCGCGAGCTGCCGATGGAGTTTGCGGTGGAGGCGAAGAAGTTGCTGGAGATTTCGCTGGAAGGGGCGGTGGGCTAACCCGATTTTCTCCCTCTCCCCTCCGGGGAGAGGGGCGGGGTGAGGGGCGACTCTCGCGGAAAACCTCTTCTTACCAAAGATCAAAGAGCAAATTCGTTCGTTATGACAGCAAGCATCACGGCAAGCACAGCCTCTCACCCCAACCCTCCCCCCGGAGAGGAGAGGGAGCTTGCGTCGTGGCAAGTAGTGGCGGTTACGGCCATGCCTGCTTACCGCTTGGATGTGCGTTTCCGCGATGGAACGTCGGGCATCGTCGATATGTCTGCTTTGGTAAATAGCGAGTCGGCAGGGGTGTTTCTGTCCCTTCGTGAACCAACTGTGTTCTCGGCAGTGCGAGTCGAGCTAGGAGCAGTGACTTGGCCAGGCGAAATTGACCTCGCACCGGACGCGCTCTATGCATCGATCCAGTCGAAGGGTGACTGCATTCTTTCTGCAGAAGGAGTCATGCAATGAGGGTGTCATGGTTGTTTCTTTTAGGGCTTGCACTCCCCATGAGTACGCTTGCTGCAGGCGCAGACGTTGCCTGCTACGCAACAGGTTCACAAGCTGGCCTCAATGCCTGCGCCGCTTCCGAATTGACCAAGGCAGACCAGCAACTCAACAAAGTATGGAAGGCCATCCTGGTCAAATACAAAGACCAGCCGGTGTTCCTGGACAAACTCAAAGCGTCGCAAAAGCTGTGGCTGCAATTTCGCGATGCGGAAGTCGCCGCGCATTTTCCGGTAGGCAAAGACGAAGACGCTTCCGCGCAATACGGCTCGGTTTACCCCATGTGTGTAAGTCAGTTGCAAACCGAGCTCACGCAACAACGCACTCAGCAATTGCAAGCTTGGCTAAAGGGCGCACAGGAAGGCGATGTGTGCGCGGGTTCCATCAAAAATTCTGCGGATTTGAAGTGACATGCTGAAGATCGAAAACCTGCACGCCCGCGTCGAGGGCAAGGACATCCTCAAGGGCCTCACGCTTACCGTGAACCCAGGCGAGGTGCACGCCATCATGGGCCCGAACGGCGCCGGCAAGTCGACCCTGGGCAACGTGCTGTCCGGGCGTGATGGCTATGAAGTCACCGCCGGCTCCGTGACGTTCGAAGGCCGCGATCTGCTCGCGCTGGAACCGGAGGAGCGCGCCGCCGCCGGCGTGTTCCTCGCTTTCCAGTACCCGGTAGAAATCCCCGGCGTGAACAACACCTACTTCCTGCGCGCTGCGCTCAACGCGCAGCGCAAGCAGCGCGGCGAGGCGGAGCTGGATTCCATGCAGTTCCTCAAGCTGGTGCGCGAGAAGCTGAAGATCATGCAGATCTCCGACGAGCTGCTGCATCGTGCGGTGAATGAAGGCTTTTCCGGCGGCGAAAAGAAGCGCAACGAAATCTTCCAGATGGCCGTGCTGGAGCCGAAGCTGGCGATCCTCGACGAGACCGATTCCGGCCTCGACATCGACGCGCTCAAGCAAGTGGCGCAAGGTGTGAACGCGCTGCGTTCGCCGGATCGTGCGTTCCTGGTCATTACCCACTACCAGCGCCTGCTTGATTACATCGAACCGGATTTCGTGCACGTGCTGGCGGATGGCCGCATCGTGGAAAGCGGCGACAAGACGCTGGCGTTGAAGCTGGAAGAACACGGTTACGCCTGGGTCAAGGAACGCGATCCTGCGCTGGCAAACGGGGCGCATGCATGAGCCAGTCGCCGGCATCGCTGCCTTTTATCGATGCGTTGCGCGAGGCATCCAACCTGCGCCTGCCCGGTAGCGGGTTGGCATGGCTGGACGCGGCGCGGCGCGAAAACCTGGAAGCGTTCATCGCGGCCGGCTTGCCGGATACGCGCGCGGAAGCGTGGAAGTACACCGCGCTGCGCGCGCTGGGCCAGCGCCGTTTCGCCCTGGGCGATGCGGATGCCGCGACGCATCCTGTCGACGCCCATGCGCTGACCTTGCCGGGCATGAACGGCCCGCGCCTGGTGTTCGTCAACGGTGTGTTCCGCGCCAACCTGTCGAAGCTGGAAGGGCTCCCGTCGGGGCTGACGCTGCAACCGCTGTCCAAAGTGCTGGAGAACGATCCGGAACCGCTGCGCTTCGCGCTCAGCCGTCACTATCGCGAAACCGCCGACGTGTTCGCCCGCCTCAACGCGGCACTGGCCGGCGACGGTGTAGTGCTACGCGTTGCCGCCGGTGCGCGCATCGCCAAGCCGATTCACGTGTGCTTTGTCGGCACGCCGGCGCAGGCCGATGTGGCCTGGCACGTACGCAACGTGATCGAACTGGGCGAGGGTGCCGAGCTTGATCTGGTCGAGCACCACCTGGCCACCGCGCAGCACAAGCATCTCGGCACACTGGTCAGCGAGATCGTGGTGCGCGATGGCGCCAAACTGCAGCACACGCTGTTGCAGAACGCTGGCGAAGAAAGCACGCTGATACGCCGCGGTAGTGTGCATCTCGGCGCCAAGTCGCATGCCATGTTGCACGTGCTGGAGCTCGGCGGCGCGCTGGTGCGTCACGACTTGCATGCCGAACTGCGTGGTGACGACGCACGCTTCGACACGCGTGGTGTGTTCGTGCTGCGCGGACGCCAGCATGTCGATACGCAGCTGTCGATCAACCACCAGGCGCTCAATACCGCTTCTGAATCCATCTGGCGCGGCGTGGCGGACGAACGCTCGCGCGGCGTGTTCCGCGGCGCCATCGTGGTAGCGCAGGGTGCGGATGGCAGCGATGCCAGCCTCAGCAACAAGAATCTGCTGCTGTCGCCACTGGCCGAGATCGACACCAAGCCGGAACTGGAAATCTACGCCGACGAAGTGAAAGCCGCGCACGGCGCCACCGTGGGCCAGCTCGACGAGCGCGCGCTGTTCTACCTGCGCTCGCGTGGCCTGCCGCAGGCCGAGGCGCGCGCGCTGCTCACGGCTGCGTTCTGCCGTGCGGTGTTTACCGCGCTGCCCAATGACACCCTGCGCGATCATTTCTCCGACGCCCTACTGGCGCACCTACCTTCATGACCATCAAGCCCAGCCATCCATCCGTCGACTTCGATGTGCAGCGCGTGCGCGCAGATTTCCCGCTGCTATCGCGCAGCGTGCATGGCAAGCTGCTGGTGTATTTCGACAATGCCAACACCAGTCAGAAACCGCGGCAGGTGATCGAGGCGGTCGATCGGCACTATCGCGAGCACAATGCGAACGTCGCGCGTGCGGTGCATCAGCTGGGCGAAGAAGCAACGGCGGCCTATGAGAACGCCCGCGACAAGCTCGCCGCATTCATCCATGCCACCTCGCGCAACGAGTTGATTCTCACCTCCGGCACGACGCAGTCGATGAACCTGGTGGCGTACAGCTATGCGCTGCCGCGTTTGCAGCCCGGTGATGCCATGGTCACCACGGTGATGGAGCACCACGCCAATATCGTGCCGTGGCAGCTCGTTGCCGCGCGCGCAGGCGCCACGGTGAAGGCCGCGCCGATCGACCAGAATGGCGAGTTGATCCTGGAGAAATTCTTTGAACTGCTGACGCCGGAAGTAAAGCTGGCCTGCGTCGCGCATGTGTCCAATGTGCTCGGCACGGTGAATCCCGTGCGCGAGATTGCGCGCGAATGCCGCAAGCGTGGCATCCCGTTGGCGGTGGATGGCTCGCAGGCACTGCCGCATCGTCCGGTGGACGTGCAGGCACTCGGCTGCGATTTCTATGCGCTGACCGGCCACAAGATGCTCGCACCCACCGGTACGGGCGCATTGTGGGCCAGGCGCGAACATCTGCAGGCTATGCCGCCGTTCTTCGGTGGTGGCGAAATGATTCGCGAAGTGCGCTTCGATGGCACCACCTTTGCCGACGCGCCGCACAAGTTCGAAGCCGGCACGCCGAACATTGCCGGCTTTGCCGGGGTGGGCGCGGCGATCGATTATTACGAGAGCCTTGGCTTCGAAGCGATCCGCGCGTGGGAATACGAATTGCTCAGCTACGCTACCGAGCGTTTGCGTGAGATTCCTGGCGTGCGCATCTTCGGTGAAGCCAAGGAAAAAGAACCGGTGATCTCCTTCCTGATCGAAGGCGCGCAAGCCACCGATATGGCGACCTTGCTTGATCTGGAAGGTGTGGCGGTGCGCTCGGGCCACCACTGCGCGCATCCGCTGATGCAGTTCTATGGCGTGCCGGCCACGCTGCGCGCCTCGCTCGCGTTCTACAACACGCGCGAAGAAGTGGATGCGTTTATCGCAGCGCTGCTCAAGGTCCGCAAGCTGCTCATGTAATGGTCGTTGCCCCCATGGTCGTCATTCCCGCGAAAGCGGGACGTAGCGCGAAGCGCGGAGAACGTCCGAAGGACGGCCCCGAAGGGGTAAGCGAAGCGCATCATCCATTTGCTCTGATGCCAAAGGCGAAGATGGATTCCCGCTTTCGCGGGAATGACGGCCGTGTGTTGCGGCAACTTGCGAGGCAACGCCTTGCAACCGTTTTTCCGCGTCACGCATCTACCCCTCGATATCCTCCGTCGCAACTTTAACGCGTGCATACACCACGCTTACCGGCCAGGGACCCTCTACCGCAACGATCACGTCGGCTCATGGGTGGCGCCGTAGGCTGGGATGAAATCCCAGCATCGCCATGCCAATCATGCTGGGATTTCATCCCAGCCTACGAAGGCGATTCATCGCGGGCAGCTTGTCAAGTAACGCGGGCAACGCGAAGCACACCGCTAGCGCCACCAGCCAGGGATTGGACAGCCATGCCTGCAACAGGCTGCTATAACGCACGATCAATCCAAGCAGTGCGATCGCCAGCACGCCAAGCAACGCCCAGCTCAGATAGAGCTCCAGACGCATCGTGTCGGTGGCGTGGCGCGCTACTTTCTTGGCAACCTGGCTGGCGAAGTCGGGCGGCAAATCTCGATCCACTGGCTGCCGCAATGCATGTGCGACAGCGCGATAACGTTGCAGCACCACATCATCGTGCGCGTCCAACCCGAGACGCTCGGCGCGAAGGGCTTGCTCCTGCAGCGCCCATTCGCGCTCCATGGTCTTATCGCTGGGCGGTTCGTGATTCATGGCGACACTCCATACGCAGTTTCCAGCTGTTGGCGCAAACGAAGCCGCGTGCGAAACAGATGGCTTTTGATCGTGCCGGCCGCAAGTCCTGTGATACCGGCGATCTCATCAATGGATAGCTCGTCCAGATGATAAAGCGTGAGCACCGTGCGTTGCAGCGGGGGCAGAGCTTCGATGGCCTGGTGCAGGCGCGCGGCCATTTCGCGGTCGGCATAGGCCGTTTCCAGATCAAAACCGTCGGCCAGGTTCTCGATGGGATCAAGGCCATCTTCGCCTTCACCCAGATCGAATACAACAACGTGTTTCCGCTCCAGATAGCGCAGCGCCACGTTATAGGCGACGCGCCCGATCCATGACTTCAAGCTGCTTTCGTAGCGGTATTGCCGAAGATGCTGATGCACGCGCAGGAACGCTTCCTGGCACAGATCGCGCGCATCCTCCGGATGGCGCACCATGCGATAGACGATGTGCCAGCACAGCGCCTGATGCTCACGCACTAAACGTTCGAACGCGCCGGGCGCGTTCGCCAGTACGGCTTCGACCAACTGGCGATCCTGATGGCTCATTCGCGGTGGCGACACTCAGTTGAAGCGGCGCGCGAGCATGAAGAACAGCAGCGAGCCAAGGCCGAAAGCGCCCAGCAGCATCGCGACCACGCCCGGGTTGATGTCGTCCCAGCCCTTGGCCTGGATGATGCCAAAGGCGATGGCTTCCGTCAGGGTAAGAATGCCCCAGCGCAATGCCGACATCTGGTCGCGACGCGCATCGCCCTGCACCACGGCCTCCACCAGTTCCTTCGAACCGCACACCTGCAGCATTTTGATGCGCAGGCGCGCCGTTACCAGCAGCCTGACGATGTAGGTAATGCCGAAGGTGATGCACAGGAAAAGCACGATCGGAATGATCTCGGTTTTTTCCATTATCGACTCCAGATAAGCAGCGCCGATGGGCGCCGACAAGTATAGAGATACGGTACCTGGCTGATCGGTTGCAGGCAGCGGGCTTGCAACCGTTTGCGCGCCCCGCGCATCTACCTATTTGGAGTCCGTTGCCCCTCGCAGTCATCCGTTTGCTGCATGCCATGCATGCCGGCCAAGAGGTTGCTGCGCCTTTCACGAGGAGATCGCCATGCGTTCCTGTCTGGCTGCGTTATGCCTCTGTGTTTTCCCCCTCGCCGCACTTGCCGATTCGGTGCATACCATCGAAGTGATCAACGACACCCGCAGCAGTATCGATTCGTTCGCGATAGCGCCTGCCGGCAGCGGACACTGGACGGAAGTGAGCTTCAAGAGGCCGATGCAGGACTCCTGGTTCGATTACGAGTTTGCAGTGAACGTGCAGGTACGCGACGACGACGGCTGCTTTCGCGATTTGCGTACCATGCTATCGGATGGCCGCCGGATTTTTGCGCGCAACTTCAATCTCTGCAGGTACCAGAGCTACCGGCCCGGCACGTCTTTTCGGAACGGTCACCCCGGTTCGCGGCCCATTCCGTAGGTTGGGTTAGCGCAGCGTAACCCAACGATACCGCTCCGGATCTGTTGGGTTACGCTGCGCTAACCCAACCTACAGCTTTGGCTGGCGGTCGACGCGGATTATCATGCGCGGATGAATACCGTCGCTTTCCGCAAGGCCGTCGAGACCGATATCGACGCCATCGTCGCCCTGGTTCAATCCGCCTACCGCGGCGATACCAGTCGCCAGGGCTGGACCACCGAAGCCGATCTGCTCGATGGGCAACGCACCGACCCAGCCGACGTCGCACAAGTGCTGGCCGCACCGGACAGTGCCGTGCTGCTGGCCTATGTGGATGACGAACTGCTCGCCTGCTGCCACGTGGAACGGCATGGCGAGGCGGCGTATTTCGGCATGTTCGCCGTGCATCCGCCGCGCCAGGGCAGCGGGGTCGGGCGAATGGTGCTGGATGCGGCGGAACGCTATGCGCGACAGGCCTGGCAATGCCGCGCCATGCACATGAAGGTGATCGACGTGCGTCACGACCTGATGGCCTGGTACGAACGCCGCGGTTACCGGCGCACCGGTGAATATTCGCCGTTCCCCTATGGCGACGAACGCTTCGGCATTCCGCGCCGCGACGATCTTAAATTCGAATTGATGGTGAAGGATCTGGTGGCATGAGCGAAGCATGGGTGGAAGTCGGCACGCGTTCGGAGCTGCTGCCGGGCGAATTCAAAGTCGTGTGGGATGGCGATACCGCCATCGCCGTGTTCAACATCGACGGCGACCTGTACGCGGTCGAGGATATCTGCACGCACGATGGCGGCGAACTGGCCGGCGGCGATATCCATGGTCACGAGGTGGAATGCCCGCGCCATGGCGCGCGCTTCGATCTACGCACGGGCGAGCCGACGTGCCCGCCGGCCTATGAGCCGATTCACCGGTTTCCGGTCAAGGAAGAGAGCGGCCTGATCTGGACACGCGATGATCGTTGAGCGCAACGCTCAGTCATCTGTTTGCAAAGAAGCCCCTTTGCTTTGTGTCTTGGTTCTCAAAAAACACACACATGCTGCGTCGTTGACGCATCTTTCATCTTTGGATTGCTACACCGCAACATAAGTTGATCGATGTTGCTGAGCGACACACGCATGCATCGATCCGCTTCAGGGACCGTGTAAGCCACACAAGTGAACGACGTTAGCCGCCCGCAAGGTGGCGACCGTCCTGTTTTGCAGCACCCATCGTGCAAGCTTCCTTTCATGGCCGAAGTCAGCCGTGACGGTCCGCTTGCGCCATGAAAAAACAGAGCGCATGCCATGCGCCAGGGAGCGTGTATCCAGGGGTAACCACGATGAATCATGAATGCGAGTGCCACACCGATACAGCAGGCGCATCACCATGAAGGTTTAAGTCGCCGGCCGGTCTGAGTGCGCGCATTCGCAAGGAGATTGCGCCATGAGTCACGAGTCACCTATGTCGTTGCCGTTGACCACCGCCCAGCGTGGATTGTGGGTGGGCCAGAAGATTGGCGCGGCAGATGCCACGTTGAACATTGCGGAGATGGTGGAGATTTGCGGGCCGGTGCAGCCTGAGCTGTTCATCCGTGCCTTGTGGCAGGTCACGCGCGAAGCCGAAACGCTGCGCATCAGCGTGATCGAACAGCAAGGCCGTCCACAGCAGATCGTGCGCCCCGTCTACAACGGCGAATTTCCCTATCTGGATGTCAGCGGAGAAACGGATCCCCGAGCCGCGGCCGAAGCATGGATGATGGAAGAACTCAGCCGCCCGGTCGATCTCGCCAACGATCCGCTGTGGGTCAGCGCCTTGTTCAAGGCTGCGGAGGATCGCTATTACTGGTACCAGCGCGCGCATCACGTGGTGTACGACGGTTATAGCGGTGGTTTGATCGCACGGCGGCTGGCCGAGCTTTACAACGCCTATCTGGAACAGCGCGAGCCCGCGCCTTGCGAGTTCGGTCCGCTCAAGGAATTGATCGAAGCCGAAGCAGCCTATCGCGATTCGGATCGCCTGCAGCGCGATCGCGACTACTGGAAAGAGAAACTCGCCGACCTGCCCGAGGCGGTTTCGCTGTCGCGTTTGGGGCCGCATAACAGCATGGGCGGTTTGCGTCGCAGCACCGGGCATCTGTCCATCGACACGGTGCAGCGGCTGCGCGAGCTGGGCAAGCAGACTTCCACCAGCTTGCCGCAGATGTTGATCGCGCTGGTGGCTGCTTACTTTCATCGCGCCACCGGTGCGCAGGATCTGGTCATCGGCATGCCGGTATCAGGGCGCATCAACGCCGCCTTGCGCCGCACGCCAGGCATGGTCGCCAACATTGTGGCGATCCGCTTGAGCTTTACGCCAGATACCACTGCGGTGGAGTTGTTCGCGCAAGTCGCGCAAGTGGTACGGCAGACGTTGCGGCACCAGCAATATCGCTATGAAGACCTGCGCCGCGACCTGGGTTTGATCGGGCAGGGCAAGCACATCGCTTGGCTGGGTGTGAACATCGAACCGTTCGATTACCAGCTTCGTTTTGGCGGTGCCGGCGTGATTTCGCACAACGTGTCGAACGGTTCGGGCGAAGACCTCACTATCTTCGTCTACGACCGTGGTGACGGCAGCGAATTGCGGTTCGACCTCGACGCCAATCCGATGCTGTACAGCATGGCCGACCTGGATGAACATCGGCGCCGCCTGGCGCTGCTGGTGGAGGGTGTGCTAGCCGAACCGGATCGCGCCTTGCGGCAGGTCGATATCCTCGGCCAGCAGGAGCGCCAACGCTTGTTGCACGATTGGAACGACACCGTCGAACCGATCGCAGAAGAAAGCCTGCCGGCGTTGATCGCCCGGCAAGCGCGCCTTGCGCCCAACGCACCGGCCGTGTTGTGCGAAGGCGTCACACTGACCTATCGGGAACTGCACGATCGCAGTACGCAGCAGGCGCGGCAGTTGATCGCCGATGGCGTGCTGCCCGGCGACATCGTCGCGGTGATGTTGCCGCGTAGCGAGCAATGGCTGATTGCATTGCTGGGCGTCATGCGCACCGGCGCAACGTACTTGCCGCTGGATCCGGAGGGACCGCCGGAACGCATCACGATGATGCTGCATGACGCCGCGCCGATCGCCTTGATCGCGCCGCCCGAGCTGTGCGGACGCTTCGGGCTCGGCGGCATGATGCTGCTGCATCCGGAGGACATCGACGTGTCGCTGGAAACGGATGCGCAGGAGCCGGACCTGTCGCAACCGGATGCCACGGCTTATGTGCTCTACACCTCCGGCTCGACCGGACGCCCCAAGGGCGTGGAAGTCACGCACCGCAATCTGTGCAACCTGTTGCAGAGCATGCAGCAGCAATTGACGCTCGATCCAACGGACCGTTTCGTGGCGATTGCCACCATGGTGTTCGACATCGCCATGCTTGAACGTTTCTTGCCGTTGACAGTGGGCGCCAGCGTGGTGATCGCCAGCAGCGAGACGGTGCGTCATCCGCCCGCGCTGCTACGGCTGCTGCAACATCACCAGGCCACGCATATGTGGGCAACGCCTTCGCTGTGGCGAGTACTGCTGGCCAGTTCGGAAGCGCACCTGTCACACCTGCATGCGCTGGTCGGCGGCGAAGCCTTGAGCGCGGAATTGGCGACGCACCTTCTGCAACGCACTGCGTGCCTTACGCAGCTTTACGGCCCGACCGAAACCACCGTCTTATCCACCGCGATCACCTTGAAGGAGGTGAGTTCTCAACCACCCCCGATCGGCCGCCCGATTCGCAACACACGGCTGTACGTGCTGGATCAACACCAGCAGCTGGTGCAGACGGGTGCCATCGGTGAGCTCTACATCGCCGGCGCGGGTGTGGCGAAAGGCTATCTCAACCATCATCAGTTGACGGAGGCGCGCTTTCTGCGGGATCCGTTCGCGGATGACGACAGCCGCATGTACCGCACCGGCGATCTGGTGTATTGGGACGACCAGGGCCTCCTGCATTTCGTGGGCCGCGCGGATGGCCAGGTGAAGATTCGCGGGCATCGCGTCGAGCTCGGCGAAATCGAAAACACAATGGCGCGGCACAGTGCCGTAATCAACGCGGCGGTTGCGTTGCATCGCGCGGACGACGGTGCGCAAGTGTTGATGGGCTACGTGGTGCCGCGTCCAGGCCGGCAAGGAACTGCCGACGAACTCAAGGCGTATCTGGCGAAATTTCTGCCCGACTACATGCTGCCTGCGCACATCATGGAGCTTGATGCGCTGCCGCTGACGCCCACCGGCAAGCTCGATCGCAAGGCATTGCCCGCGCCGGCACGTACGCAGCGTGCAGCGGCCTACACCGAACCGGTGACAGAGATAGAGTGCAAGCTGGCCGCGCTATGGCAGCAAGTGCTGGGTGTGGAGCGCGTGGGCCTGCACGACAACTTCTTCCAGTTGGGCGGCGATTCGTTGAAGGCGGCAGAAATGATCGCGCGTTTTCCGGACTATTTCGGCATGGAGCTACCGCTGTCCAGCTTGTTCGAGGCATCAACCATCGCTGGCCTGGCCACTTATCTGCAGCGCGCACAAGCCAGGAGCGATCCATTGGGTATCGTGCTGCCGTTGCGTGTATCGCATCGCGAACGTCCCTTGTTCTGCATCCATCCGGCAGTGGGATTGGGTTGGGCCTATACCGGCCTGCTGCGTTATCTCGACGACACCTTGCCAGTGTATGCCCTGCAGTCGAGCGGCTTGCGCCAAGACGCCTCCTCGCCGGGCAACATCGCGCAGATGGCGGCCGAATACCTGGAGCAGATCCGGCGCATTCAGCCGGAAGGGCCTTATCGGTTGCTGGGTTGGTCGTTGGGCGGCCTGATTGCGCACGAGATCACGGCGCAGTTACAGGCGCACGGACAACAGGTGGAATTGCTGGCCTTGCTGGATGCATTTCCGTTCGTGGTTGATGGTGCGGCTTCCTTCAGCGATTCCGCGCAGGAGATCCAATCGATCCTGCGTTTCCTCGGCTTCCATCGCCACGTCGACCATCCGCCCGCAAACCTTGCCGAGCTGACCGATTTGCTGTGCAAGCAGTACGGCGTTTTCGACATGCCGTTCGTGCGGGAGATGTCGCGTACTGATCCGCATCTGATCAAGCGCGTGTCTGCGGTGACACTCAACAATCTGCAGCTCGCGCGCCGGTACGTACCGCGGCGCATCGATGCAGACGTGCTGTTCTTCCGCGCTGCGGTCAAGGAAGACATAGACCTGACCGCACAGCTGTATGACAAGCCGGAAGCATGGCGCCCCTATGTCGATGGCAGGTTGGATGTGCACGATGTGGCCAGCCATCACCAGGGCATGCTTGATGCCGATGCGGCCACGCAGATCGGCCGCCTGGTGATGCAACGGCTGCATGCGCTGCAAACGGTGCGTGCTCAGAAACAAGCAGCGCAGGCGTTGCCGGAAGCCAAGGATCATTCGCTTGCCGGGAGTCTGGCCGCTTATGCCTGAGTCCACGGCACCCATCGCGATCTTCACTGTGGGCACGCAAGGCGATATCCGTCCTTGCGTGGCCCTTGGTGCTGGTCTGCAGCGCGCCGGCTACCCGGTGCGCATCGTCACCAGTGACAACTTCGAAGGCATGGTGCGCGGTGCGGGTTTGGCATTTCGTCCGTTGACCGCGAATTTCCAGACCTTGCTCGATGCCAACCGCGACATCGTCGACAAAGGATTGAACATGTCGGCAATGGCGAAAATTTCCCGGCAGTTCTACGCCAGGTGGGCCGTGCATTGGGCGCAGGAGGGCATGGCCGCCGCCGAAGGCGCAGGCTTGCTGATCGGTGTCGCCAACAGCACGTTGCTGGCCAAGTCGGTGGCCGAAGCACGAAACATTCCGTTTGTCGGCGCGCAATTGCAGCCGTTGGCGCCATCGCGATACATGCCGCCGCTGGTGCTGGTCGGTGGACGCAAGTTGCCGCCCACCTTGAACATGACGGCCTACCACGTGCTCCGCCTGTTGGTGTGGTACGTGATGAAGCCGGCCATCAACGACATCGTGCGCCCGCAACTCGGTTTGCCGAAATATCCGTGGTACGGGCCTTATTTTCACAACGGACATCATCGTGTGCTCTTCGGTTTCAGTTCGCATGTGGTGCCAAGGCCGGCGGACTGGCCGCAGACGCAGCAGATCACCGGGTACTGGTTTCTCGATCAGCCCGAGTGGCGCGCCTCGCATGCGTTGTCTGCGTTTCTCGAGGCAGGGCCCAAGCCGGTCTACATCGGCTTCGGCAGCATGGTGAACTCGAACGCGGAGCAGTTCACGGCAACCGTGCTCGACGCTGTGCGTCGCAGCGGACAGCGTGCCGTGCTCGCTACTGGCTGGGGCGGCCTGGCGGGTGGTGAAGGTGCGCTGGACGAACAGATCTTCATCACCCGCAGCGCCCCGCATGATTGGTTGTTTCCGCGCATGGCCGCAGCCGTCCATCACGGTGGCGCTGGCACGACCGCGGCGGCTGTACGCGCCGGCATTCCATCTGTGGTCGTGCCGTTTTATGGCGACCAGCCGTTCTGGGCGCGCTGTCTGCAGCGCGAAGGCGTCGCGCCGCCCGCGCTGGATCGCAAGAGCATGACGGCCGACCTGCTGGCGAACGCTATCGCTAGCGCCACGCAGGAAAGCATGCGCCGCGCCGCTGCCGCGTTAGGCGAGCGCGTGCGAGCGGAGGATGGCATTGCGACTGCATTGCGCTGCCTGCAGACGTGGGGATTCCTGTCTCCTGTAGTGAACGAACCGGCTGTCGAGCCGTTGCTCAACGTGGTTTGAATCGGCAGCTCACGCAGCCTGCCTGCTTTGGTTGTGTCGCGTCGCCATGAAACGTGATGATGCCAACGAGGACGCCATGAAAACTTTTGGCCTGATCTTTGTGCTCTACCAGCCCACGGCGGCATTCGTGGACAACCTTCACAAGGCCATGGCGCTATGTCAGAACGTCATCGCTGTCGACAATTCTCCCGAGGTAAACACTGCTCTTCACGAGTCATGGCGGCAGGCCGGCGCCACCGTGCTGGCCAACGGCAACCAAGGTGGCCTGGCTGGCGCCTATAACAAAGGGGCCGAACGACTGCTTGCGCAGGGTTGCGAGGTGATCTTCCTGCTTGACCAGGATTCAGACATCGGCGAGCGATTTTTCGTGGAGATGATGAAGGCATGCGTGGAGCTTGGCGTCGACACCTTCATCATCGGCCCGAAAATCTATGAGATCCATTTGCAGCGCTGCATGCCGGTGACACCGCCTGAGCGAAGATTTCCCAAGCCGTTGCGCATCGATAATGAAACCGTGGGCTTGTTTCCGACGTTGTTCGTCATTTCTTCCGGCTCGGCCATTTCCGCCCAGGCTTACCGCACCCTGGGCGCCTTCAGGGAGGATTACTTCATCGAATGCGTCGACGTCGAATATGGCCTGCGTGCGAACAGCATGGGGGTTCCGGTTTATATGAATGCGGCGGTGACGATGCGGCAGATCACGGGAAGCATCGAGCGACATGGCAAATGGTTTACCACCAATCATGCCGCATGGCGGCGTTACTACGGCATGCGCAACGCCGTTCATTCGCTACGGCTTTATCGGTCGACATGGTCGCTGCATTGGTTGAACGGTCCATTGGCCATCTATTGGATGCTGTGCGTCATCCTGTTCGAGTCTGAGAAGCTGCGCAAGGTTGTGGCGATCGTCACCGGCTATGCAGATGGGCTGCTTGGCGCCTTGGGTACTTTCGAGCGCAGGCATCCCAGGATCGCGGCATTCTGCAAGCGGTCCGCACGTGAGAACGTCATCCTCCGCGGTCGTTCGTCAGAGGCTACTGAATAGGCACGGGCATGAAAACGAAGCTATCCACGCTGGAGCATTTGATCGACGGCAACATGACGTGCCAGGTGAGTGTGGAGGGCTGCCTTTCCGCGGAACGGCTTCGCGTTGCACTTGATCGGGTGCAGCGCAAACATCCGGCATTGCGCATGCTTATCCGCCAGCACCATGGCGAGCTTTATTACGAGGCGGATGCGGCCGGTCCCGTTCCGCTGCGAATCGTCGACATGTCGTCGGACGATGACTGCGCCAGGGAGCGCCAGGCCGAACTGACGACACCCATTCCCCATTATCAGCCTCAGCTGCGCGTGGTCTGGTTGCACTCAGGGCAGAGCAATGCATTGGTGATCACTACCACGCATCGCATCTGTGATGGCATGAGCGTGCTTACCCTGGTGAGGGAAATACTGAAGTCGCTCCACAGTGATGACGCCTTGGTTCCTTACGCCCCCCTGACTCTTCACGACATTATCGGTGACGTGCGCGATGACGATCTGCCCAGGCATCGGCGCGTGGCGCGGCTCGTGAATACATGGGTTGCGCTGATTCCAGGTTCCCGCAGGCCCGTCGAAAACAAGGAAATCTACCGGGAATGGAGCGTCAGTGCAGGATTGTCCGCGGCGTTGAAGCAGCGCTGCAAGCGCGAAAGCGTATCCATGCACGCGGCCTTGCTGACGGCCTTGGATAGAGCGCTGCCGGCAGCTTTCGGCAGGCACGCTCCAGCATGGATAGACAATCCGTTTGACGGGCGGCGCGGCCGGCTGCCCATGATCAAGAGCGACATGCTGTTTTTCAGCGGTGGAAGTTTCAAGATCAAAACTGGTGAGAACATTGCCGCGGACTTCTGGGATAGGGCGCGCGCGATCCACGAGGAAACCCGCCAGAAAATCGAACAGGAGCTGGTCAATATCCCAGGGAAGTATCAGTACTTTGAAATGCTCAAGGTGCCTTCCGAGCGGAAGATGCGCTCGATCGTGCGCTTGCAGAATGTCTTGAGCGGCCGAAGCGTGTTTTCATTCTCGAACTTCGGCACCGTCGATATCATCGACGCGGATGCCCCTTTTGCCTTGAAGGATTTCCGCTTCTTTATGCATTCGTTCGTGGTGAAGCTTTTCGCCATCGTTGCCTATTCGCTGCATGGCCAGCTTCGCTTTGTATATCTTGGCGACGAAAAGCGGTGGCGCCATGCCGAGATCGATGCGCTGCAGCGGCAATTCATGGCATTGCTTGAAACGTGCGTTGAGCAGGAGCGGGCGACACAGCCTTTGGGTACACTCGACGTCGCGAGATCGTAAGTGGGATGAGTGGAACGCGAACTCCTTGAGCTTGAGGATGTTTGCATCGCCAGAAACTCCAGCTCGTCATTCCGGCGAACGCCGGAATGACGAGTGTTAGGGGGGCGGCGGTTGAAAGTCGGCACGTACGACACGCCTCAGAAAAAGACCTGCGCCCGCAATTCCGTAATATTCGGATGCTGCCGCTGCCCCTGCCGGAACGCGCGCGCCCGGATGTGGTTGGCCTGGAATTTGAAATGTCGCGTCAGATACCAGTTAATGCCTAAGGTGAGATCGCGGGCGCGTCCACCTTGGATCGGATCGTGGTTTAGGTTCACCGCGCTGTGGCGTAGCAGTAGTTCCACCGCGCCGCACGGACGCGCGGGTATGACGTTGCCCACATTACCGGCGGTGTAGCTGCGTGACTCGCCGGTCAGCACATAGCTGGCGAACAGGTAATAGCCGTCGCCGACAAAGCCGGGCAGGCCTTCGGTGCGAACGCTGCGTGCCTGCAGGTATTCGCCTTGCAGCGACAACGGGCCGTGTATCCACAGTGCTTCAAAGCCCAGTCGGCGATTGCTCTGCACCTGACTCAGGCTGCCGGTATCGACCAGCCGCACGTCGGTCAGCCCGGCTTCGGGGCGTGCGCGCCAGCGCGTTGATGGTGGTGTGTAAGTGCCGCGGCCGTCGGTGTGGCCGCGTGGGTGTTCCAGTGAAGCGGACAGGCCAAGATGCAACACGTCGCCCTGCTGCTTGTGTGGCGTCCAGGCGGCGCGTGCCATGGTGGTGCGGCCATCGTTATTGCCGTGCAGGTCACTGGCGAAGTAGTAGCCGAGATTGAGCAGATAATGCTGTCGTTCGAACGCCCAGTCGATGCCGGTGCGGCGGCTTTCGAAAAACGCCTGCAACGGCAAGGCCATCTCCACGAAACTGTTGGCACGCGAGACCGTGCCGCCTTCGAAGCCGACTTGCGGCTTGCTGTGCCCCAAGCGGAGCTGGCCGAGATCCTTGCCGAACATCCATTGCGACTCTACGCGCCCAAACACATCCAGCCAGGACTTGGCCTGAAAATCGAAATAGACGATCGCATCCCATTGCCCCGGTTTACGCGCGCCCACGCCCAGCTCCTTGCGGCGATGCGTATGCGCATCATCGATATCCGTGCTGCGGTGGGTGAACATCGCGGAATACTGGTAGTTGCCGGTGATGTTCCATTGGCTGCCATCGGCGGCGGTATAGCGCGTTGGCCATTGGTCGAAGTCGTAAGCGCTCGCAACGGGGCTCATCACCATGCCCAGCGCGCATTGCATCAGCTTGCGGAAGGAGCTCATGACTGTCCTCCTGCCGAGGAAGGCTGCGTTTGCGCCGTGCTTTCTGCGATGGAGGGAGCGGGCATCGCCGCGGCGCCGAGGGCGGCCTGCAGGCTCGCTTGATCGAGTTCCTTCTCCCAGCGCGCCACCACGATGGTTGCCACGCCATTGCCGATGATGTTGGTAAGCGCACGCGCTTCGCTCATGAAGCGGTCCACGCCCAGGATCAATGCCAGTCCCGCGACAGGTACCGATGGCACCACGGCGAGCGTGGCGGCGAGTGTGATGAAGCCCGCGCCGGTCACGCCCGAGGCGCCTTTCGAGGTCAGCATCGCCACCGCGAGCAGGGTGAGTTCCTGCGTCAGCGTCAGCTCGATGTTCATGGCCTGCGCAATGAAGATGGCGGCCATCGTCAAATAGATATTGGTGCCATCGAGGTTGAACGAATAGCCGCTGGGCACCACCAGGCCCACCACCGATTTGGAGCAACCCAGGCGTTCGAGCTTCTGCATCAGCGGCACCAACGCGGATTCTGAGGAAGACGTGCCCAGCACCAGCAACAGTTCGTCGCGGATGTAGCGAAGGAAACGCAAGATGCTGAAGCCGGTGACGCGCGCGATCACGCCGAGTACCACCAGCACGAACACCGCGCATGCCAGATAGAAGCTGCCCATCAGCTTCAACAAAGGCCCCAGGCTGGCCATGCCGTACTTGCCGATGGTGAACGCCATCGCGCCCATGGCGCCCAGCGGAGCCACGCGCATGACCACGCCCATGATGCGGAAGAACACGCCCGCCAGTGCATCCAGCAAGTTCAGCACCGGCTTGGCGCGCTCACCCACGTGGATCATGGCAAAGCCGAACAGCAACGCCAGCACCAGCACCTGCAACAGATCGCCGTGGCTGCTGAAGGCATCGGTAAACGTTGCCGGGATCAGGTTGAGCAGAAAGTGCGTGATGCTTTGCTCATGCGCAGCATTGGCGTATTTGCTCGTCACCGACGGATCGAGCGATGCCGGCGTGACATTGAAACCTGCGCCAGGCTTGAGCGTGTTGACCACGATCAGGCCGATCACCAAGGCTAAGCTGGACACCACTTCGAAATAGATGATCGCCTTGGCGCCAATACGGCCGACCTTCTTTACATCCGCCACGCCGGCGATGCCTTGCACGACGGTAATGAAAATGATCGGGCCGATCAGCATTTTGACCAGCGCGATAAACCCGTCGCCCAGCGGTTTGAGCGCTACGCCCGTCGCGGGAAAGTAATGGCCAATAGCGCCGCCAGCCACAATGGCGAGCAGCACCCAGAAATAGAAATGACGATAGATGTTGCGCATTGACCGTCCCCACGAGAGTTACCTCGGAGACTGCCAAAGGGGCGCTGGGGCACAAATACTACATCTGGGCTAGGACGCTTATTAAAGTGTTCGATACCGCGTAACCCCATGGTCGTCATTCCCGCGAAAGCGAGACGTAGCGCGAAGCGCGGAGAACGTCCCGCTTTCGCGGGAATGACGGCCGTGGGCGCGACACACGATTGCCGCGATTATTTGGGTGCGAACTTCACCAGCACACGCTGGCCGATGCGCAACGGCGTCGACGGCGGCTGATCGAAGGTAAGCACGCATTCCACCGAACGCGTATTGGCGCGCACCTGCGGATCGTCTTCCAGTGTGCTGGCGCCGAACACCCGGCCGATGCGCAACACGTGTGCTTTCAGCGGTGCGAGGCCACTGCCGCTATCGTCATCCACTTCCGCGGCCATGCCTTCATGCACCACACCGACGAAGGATTCATTGAGTTCGGCGCGCACGATGCGGGGTGAATCGGGCAGCATCACGAACAGCGGGCCGGTGGCTGGCGACACGGTGGCGCCGGGTTGCACCATGCGCTGCACGATCTCGCCATCGCTCGGCGCGTGCAGGCTGCGCAGTTCCAACTGGTAGCGCGCACCGGCGACTTTCTGCGCGGCCAGCGCGGCGGCGGCGCGCGCATTGGTCAATTCGGCCTGCGCTTGTCGTGCGGCTTCGCGTGCATCGTCCGAGCTTTGCACATCGCCGGCACCGGCCTTGGCGGCTTGTTCAAGGCGCGAGGCGCGCAGTTCAGCGGCCTTGGCGCGTTGTTCCAGCGTGCCGATCTGCGCCTCGGCCTGGTGCTGTTCGGCGAGTGCGGTGTCGAGTGCCAACTTGGCGGGCTCCAGATCGAGTTGCGCCAGCAGCTGCCCTTTGTGCACGTGATCGCCTTCGTGCGCGTCGACCTGCGCGACGACACCATCGCTGGGCATGGTGAGTTTCAGTAGCCCGCCTTCGATGTCGATGCGTCCGCGCGCCACCGCTGCAAAAGCCGGTGTGGCGGCATGGTTGGGCGCCGCCGGGGCATCGTCCTGCGAGCAGCTGGCAAGCAGTGCTGCGGCAAGCAGGGTGAGCGGAAGACGGAGCGGGCGCAGGGTCATGCGGGGGTTCTCAACGGGGCTCGTTAGTGGGGGACGAGGGCGGCACATGGTCGCTCAGAATGCGGCCGTCTTCCATCGCCAGCACGCGGTCGGCGTGATGGACCAGTCGTGGATCATGGCTGACGCACAGCACCGTGGTGCCATGCGTGCGGGCAATGCGATGCAGGATGTCGATGACGATCTGGCCGTTGGCGGCATCCAGCGCGCTGGTGGGTTCGTCGGCAAACAGCAGTTCCGGTTGCTTGGCCAGCGCACGGGCGATGGCGACGCGCTGCTTTTCACCGCCGGACAATTCGGCCGGCAGCAGCTTCATGCGCGGGCCCAGGCCGACTTCTTCCAGCGAGTCCATCGCGCGCTTGCGCACCACGTCTTTGGGCAGCCCCAGGTAGCTCAAGGGCAGTTCCACTTGCTCCAGCGCTGTCAGCGCTGGAAACAGATTGAAACCCTGGAACACGAAGCCAGTGTGCTGCAGGCGAAAGGATTCCAGTTCGCGCATGCCCAGGTGACTCAGATCGTGGCCGAGCGCGTGCACTTGCCCTGAATCGGCGCGTTGCAGGCCGCTGAGAATGGCCAGCAGCGTGCTCTTGCCGCAGCCGGACGGGCCGGAGATCAGCGTGAGCGCACCGGCATGCACATCGAGGGTGAGATCGTGCAGCACCGTGCTTTCAATGTGGCCGGAGGTAAACGTCTTGCGCACGTGCCGGGCTTGCAGCGTGACGCTGGTGGCGGAGGAAGCGGGAACGGATGCGGGCATGCTCGTCACGGCGATTTATCTCAGCAGGCTCGCGGGATCGGCGCGGCGCAGTGTGCGTACCGCGGCCAGGCCGGACACGATCGCCAGCGCCATGCTCAGCGCAAGGCAGGCGATGGTGATGAGCGGATTCAACTCCATCGGCACGCTGCGATTGCGCGCGATGGCAAGCAGGATGAAGCCGATCACGATGCTGCATATCAAGCCCAGTGCGCCGACCCAGAACGCTTGTTCCAGCACCACCTTGCGCAGCGAACCGCGGCCGACACCGAGCGCGTTCAAGGTGGCGTATTCGCGGATGGAACCGATCACTGCGGCGATCAAGGTCTGGCTGGTGATCACCGAGCCGACCAGAAAGACAATGCCGGCCAGGAACAGCACGCCGGCGCCGGCGCCCGTATCAAACATCCAGTACAGGCTCGATTCGCGCGCGAAGGCTTTGGCCGTCCAAACGGTGTAAGGCCCGAAGGCGTTCGAACCGTTCAAGCGGTTTGCCACGATCGCCGGTTTCACGCCAGGGCGAACCTTGGCGATGAAGTACGTCATCATGCCGGCATCGTTGGGTGCTATGTCGAGCACGCGCGCCGTTTCAAGCGAAGCGACGATGTTCACGCCACCCAGCGCACGCAAGCCGCGGCTTACACCGACGACGCGCACGCGTTGGCCATTGATGGCGGCGGAATCGCCCACGCTGACGCCGAGGCTGTCCAGATCCGCCTCATCCACGATCACCGCGCCGGGTTCGTTCAATCGCGCACGCAAGGCCAGCGGCAATACGCGCGAGAACATCATGCCGTCGGGGCGTGCATCGATGCCCGAGACGAACACCGACACACCGCCGGTGTCACGCGATCCGCGCCAGTCGGCATCCACCCAGCGGAACGGTTCGACTTTCACCACGTCCGGATCCATGCGCAGCCGCATCGCGACGTCTTCGCTGATCGGCCGACCGAGATTGACACTTTGCGTGCCTGGATAACCGGCCCACAGATCGGCGGAAGATCGCGTGATGTAGACGCTGGCGCTGCCGAAAATGCCCAGCACCAAGGCCGCCTGCAGCAATTGCAGCAAGCTGGCGAAACCGACGGCGAGAATGGCTGGCAAAAAACGGCGCCATTCGTAGACCAGGGTCTTGCGTGCCAGCGCCACCATCACTTGGTCCCTTGCTTGCCGCCGAGCTTGCGGTAATCCGCGGCGACGTCGGGCGGCGGCAGCGGTGCCCCACCCAGGGCCTTGTAGAGCGATATGTAGGCGAGATCGCGCTCGGCCCGCGCCGATACGAGTGCCAGCTGTGCGTTTTGCTGGGCGATGGTGGCGTCCTGCAATTCCAGTGTGCTGGCAAGGCCAAGGCTGCGACGCTTGTCCAGCGCGCTCATGTTGTCGTTGAGCGCCTGCACGGCCTGTTCGGCCAAATCTTCGCGCTGCTGCGTCTGCTGCAGATCGCCCATGGCGGTTTCCGTTTCCGCCACACCCTGCAGTACAGCCTGGCGATAGGCGTATACCGCCGCGAGCAATTCGTGTTTCTGCGCATGCGCCTTGGCCACGCGCATGCCCCAGTCGAACAGCGGCATGTTGATCACCGGGCCGGCCGAGAAGATGCCGTCGCCAGAACGGATGAAGTGGTGGTGGCTGAGCAGGTTCACTGACCAGTCCGCCGAAGCGCCGAGCCCGATGTGAGGATAGACTTCCGCCCGCGCGATGCCGGCCTCGCCGGCCGCGCGCAGTACCTGCGCTTCGGCCGCGGCAATGTCGGGACGGGTACGCAACAGATCGGCCGGGGCATGCGTCATCTGCCAGTCGCCCAATTGTGGCTGCGCGCCGCTTTCCAGCCAGGCCGCGTCGGGTTCGTTCTGGCCAAGCAGCACCGCCAATTGCTGCGCGTTGGCATTGATGGCGTGCTGTGGATCGGTCAGCGCCATCTCTGAACGGGCCAACTCGGCCTTGGCCGACGCCACCTCGGCGGGCGCAACCAGCTTCAGGTTTTCGCGCACTTCCAGCAGATGCAGCTTCTGCCGGTTGGCATCGCGCACCGCGGTCAGCAAGGCGGCCTGTTGCTGCGCCGAACGTAGTGCAATCCAGCAACGCGCTACCTCGGCGACGAGAGTGACGTAGGCGCTCTGCAGGTCCGCGCGGGCCGCATCGAGATTGCCGGCGGCGAGCCGATGTGTGCTTTTCAGCGCACCGAACAACGGCATTTCCCACAGTGCATCCAGGCCCACGATGAAGTAGGAAGCGCTGGCGTCCGGCTCGATTACCTGATTGCTGTCGAGGTTCAGGTTGGGCAGGAACTTGTCGTTGGTATGCCGGTACAGCGTGCGCACCGCGATCAGGCGCTGGGCGGCGGCCTTGACGTCCAGGTTGTTGTCCAGCGCGTGCTTGACCAGCGCATTGAGCTCAGGATCGTTGAACGCCTGCCACCAGTTGGTCAGGTCTGGTTGCGCGGGATTGGGAGCGGCCGTCGCCGGTGCGTTGCGCCATGCCTGCGGTACCGGTGGCTTCAGGGCCGGCAAGGGGGCCGCACTGCAGCCTGCCAGTGCAGTCAGCACCAGGGCGGCAAGCAAAGCGGGGAGGGCATGACGCGGTGCGGGATCGTGCACGGGGTAGGAACCGTTGATGATGGCGTGCAAACGCTAAGCATAGCGGCTCAGCTTTACATTTGGCTTATTTCTGTACGCGCCGGTTTGCCTTCGTCCTGGCTTTTGCGCAGACCATGAGGTTGAGCAAGGCAAGGAAACAAAAAAAGACGGAAAGGAGACCGAAAGGGGTGCATCGTCAAGATGCACTTATCTTGTGTGGGAGTGGGTGCGAGTGGCTGCTTGGAACATCCTGTGCGACTTCGACGGCACCATCTCCGTCGAGGATGTCATCGATTCACTGCTGGATCGTTTCGGCCGCCCTGGCTGGGAAGCGTTGGAGCAGGACTGGCGCGCCGGCCGCATCGGTTCGCGCGAATGCATGAGCGGCCAGGTGGCCTTGCTCGACGTAGGCCGCGATGATCTGGATGCACATCTGGATGGCTTGTGGATCGACCACGCCTTTCCCGCTTTCGTTGCACGCACGGTCGAGCTCGGCACGCCGATGCGCATCGTCAGCGACGGTCTGGATTACGCCATCCATCGCATTCTTGGGCGTTACGATCTGGATCACTTGCCGTTGGCCGCCAACCATCTTGCGCCGGGCGTACCGCCGCGCCAATGGCAGCTTACCTCGCCGTTCCAAAGCGAAGGTTGCCGCAGCGGCACCTGCAAATGCGCATGCGTGGCGCAGGCGCGTCAAAGCGGCGGCAAGACGCTGCTGATCGGCGATGGCGCTTCGGATTTCTGCGCCGCCGATCGCGTGGATTTCGTGTTCGCCAAGCACCGCTTGATCGAGCATTGCCGTACGTCCGGCATTCCCTATGTGCCGATCACCGGTTTCGAGGATGCGCTGGAACTGCTGCCACGCCTGCTGGATGGCAGCCTGCTGCAAGAACATGCGCCGCGGGTGTTGCCGGCGGTTTCGAATTTTTAGTTTTTACGCGTAACGCGCCCCCTTTCCTTCGTGATGGTCGGTTTCCCATGCCGTCATTCCGGCCTGCGCCGGAATGACGCCGAGGTAATACGAGCATCGTCCGCATTCATAAACGCTTGCCTTACTTGCCATGAATACATACGACCCCAACGCCGCCAGCTACGTCATTCCCGACGAACAACTGCTCGCCGACGAAGCCCAATACAGCTCCTTCGGCGACACCGTGCACTACGTCGACCCACCGAAGATTTTCCGTCACGGCCAGGGCAGCTACATGTACGACACCGCCGGGGTGCCGTTCCTTGATCTGCAGATGTGGTATTCGGCAGTCAACTTCGGCTACAGCAACAAGCGCCTCAACGACACGCTGAAGCACCAGATCGACGTGCTGCCGCAAGTGGCCAGCCAGTATCTGCATCAGACGCGCATCGAGCTGGCCAAGACGATCGCGGTCGACGCACAGAAAAAATTCGGCTTGAAGGGCCGTGTGCACTTCAACGTCGGCGGTGCGCAGGCGGTGGAGGATTCGCTCAAGCTGGTGCGCAATTACAAGAACGGCAAGAGCCTGATGTTCGCCTTCGAAGGCGGTTATCACGGCCGCACGCTGGGCGCGTCGTCGATCACCTCCAGCTACCGTTACCGCCGCCGCTTCGGCCATTTCGGCGAGCGCGCGATGTTCATTCCGTTCCCGTATCCGTTCCGCCGCCCGAAGGGCATGACGCCGGAAGAGTATTCCGATCATTGCGTGCGCCAGTTCGCGCGCCTGTTCGAGACCGAATACAACGGCGTGTGGGATCCAAAGGTCAATCAGGCTGAATACGCCGCGTTCTACGTCGAGCCGATCCAGGGCACCGGCGGCTACGTCGTGCCGCCGCGCAATTTCTTCAAGGATCTGAAGAAGGTGCTGGATCAATACGGCATCCTGATGGTGGTGGACGAAATCCAGATGGGTTTCTGGCGCACCGGCAAGCTGTGGTCGATCGAGCACTTCGGCGTGACGCCCGACATCATCGTGTTCGGCAAGGCGCTTACCAACGGCTTGAATCCGCTCTCCGGCCTGTGGGCGCGCGAAGAGATGATCAACCCGACCATCTTCCCGCCCGGTTCCACGCATTCCACTTTCAATTCCAACCCGCTTGGTACCTCGCTGGGTCTGGAAGTGATCAAGATGGGTTACGAGCTGGATTACGAAAAGACCGTGCCGGAAAAGGGCGCCTACTTCCTCGATGGCTTGAAGGATCTGCAGAAACGCCACAAGGAAATCGGCGACGTCGACGGCCTGGGCCTGGCGCTGCGCGCCGAGATCTGCACTGACGACGGCTTCACGCCCAACAAGGCACTGTTGGACAAGATGGTCGACATCGGCCTCGCTGGGGATCTCGAACACAACGGCAAGAAGATCGGCCTCGTGCTGGACGTGGGCGGCTGGTACAAGAACGTGATCACGTTCGCGCCGTCACTGGACATCAGCTACGAAGAAATCGATCTGGCGATGGCATTGCTTGATCAGTTGCTGACCAAGGCAAAGAAACAGATGTAACGCGACTGCTCCCGAACAAGGGAGCAACGCTCCGAACTGAAGGTTCGCGGCGTGTTATTCAATGCCTGTCGTCATTCCGGCGAAGGTGTTCGCCGGAATGGCGTCATGCGGTGAAATACTCCACGGCGAGCGTGAAGTTCGCAGTGCTGGAGATGAAGCCAGCGAAAGCACATCAAGGTTTTTGTCGATGTTCCCATGCAGGGGAAGCTGACAAACACGGCGGCGCTCAGCGCCGCCTTTTTTTGACTTTCGTACGTAGGCTGGGATGACAATCCCGGCATTCGTTATGGCATACGTTATGGCGTGCTGGTGCTGGCGCCGCACAGCTGACTTGTTTCACACATCTCGCGCTTGCGGAAAAACGATTTCCACGCGTAAGCCGTGCCCATTGTTGCCACTGCGATAGCGCACACGTGCCTCGTGCCACTCTGCAATGCGTTGCACGATCGCCAACCCCAAACCACTGCCTTGTTCTTCGCTGCCTGGCACGCGGAAAAACCGCTCGCCCAGGCGTTCGACCCACGCAGGCGGAACGCCGGGGCCGTTGTCTTCGACGGCAAGGCAGATGTGTTTGTTTTCGCGATCAAGCGATACGGTCATGACGCTGCCGCGGCCGGCGTAACGCAAACCGTTGTCGATCAGGTTGTCGAGCATTTCCTGCAGGCGATGGCGATCGCCGTCAATCAGCAGCGGGCCGGCAGGGCCTTCGTAGCCCAGGTCGATGTTGGCGGCCAGCGCTTCGTGTACGCGCTGGCCGACCAGTTCGGGAATGAGTGTGGCGAGATCCAGTTGCTCGGTGTCGCCCGCTTCGTGCTGCGCCGTCTGCGCGCGCGTGAGTGCGAGCAATTGGCTGGAGGTGCGATTGGCGCGCAGGATCAAGCGCTGGATGTGATTGAGTGCATCCTTGATCGTGGCCGGATCGGAGCTGGCTTGGGCGCGTTCCGCATGCACACTCAAGCCCGCCAATGGTGTGCGCAATTGATGCGCGGCGTCGGCGATGAAGCGTTCGTGCAGGGCCAGCATGCTGCGCAGGCGTGCGAACAGGCCATCGATGGTGCGCGTCAGCGGAAGGATTTCCACCGGCACGTCAGCATCGCCGATCGGTGCCAGATCGTGTTCGCGGCTGGCCAGTTGTTTGGTCAGTGGCTCGAGTTGACGCAAGCCCGTGCTGACGCCTACCCACACCAGCAGAAACGAGGCGACGATCAGCAATGCCTGCGCAGGAATGCTGAGCAACAGGATTTGCCGTGCTTCCTGGTGCCGGTCGTGCAGGGTTTCGGCGATGGTGACCTCAAGCTGGTCATCCGGCTCGCGCGGGTCGGACATCTGGATGCTGGCGGCGCGCAGCGCGTGCTTCTCAATCTGGATGTCGTAGAGCTGTGGCGCACGGCCATCATTAAACAAGCCGCGCGGCGGTTTCACCACGGGATTGCCGGCGATCAGTCCATGGCGCTCGCTGAACACGCTGAAGTAGTTGCGCCCCTCCGGCTCGTATTCCAGCAGGAATTGCGCTTGCGGGGTGACTCGGCCATCCGGGCTTTTGTCGGACATCAGTTTCACCAGGGTCAGCGTGTCGTTGACCAGGTTCACGTCATGCACGTGGTTGGCGTAGATCAGCGCGCCGATGTAGGTGATCAGGCTGTTCAACAGCAACAGCGCGGTAAGCGGTACCAGCAGCGTGGTCAGCAGGCGCCTGCGCAGGCTTTGGCGCCTAGCCCGCATCGGCTTCCTTGACCTCTTCCAGCAGATAGCCCAGGCCACGGATGGTGCGCACCTGCGTGCCCGAATCGGCCAGCTTGCGGCGCAAGCGATAGATGGCGATATCCAGGCCGTTGTCGGTGAGTTCCTGATCCCAGCTGCACAGGGCTTCGATCAGCTGAGCGCGGCTGGTGACGCGATCGGGGCGCGCGGCCAAGGCTTCGAGCAAGCCGAACTCGCGTGCGGTGAGTTCCAGTGGCTTGTCGTCCACCCAGGCGCGATGGCCGGGCAGATCCAGGCGCAAGCGGCCGATGGTGATTTCCGGTGCGCCTTGCGTGGTGTAGCGGCGCAACAAGGCGCGCACGCGTGCCTCGAACTCGGCCAGCGCGAAGGGTTTCACCAGATAATCGTCCGCGCCCAGATCCAGCACGCGTACCCGCTCGCGCAGGCCTTCGCGGGCGGTGATCACCAACACTGGCAGACCGCTGCCGCGTTTGCGTACGCGTTGCAGCACTTCGCTGCCGTCGATGCCGGGCAAGCCCAGATCGAGCACGAGCAGGTCATAGGGTGTGTCTTTCAGCGCGGCATCGGCGCGGATGCCATCGACCACGTGATCGACCGCATGGCCGCCCTGGCGCAGCGCCGCGCTGACGCCGGCGGCGATGGAGGGGTCGTCTTCGGCAATCAGAATACGCATGGTCGAAGGGCTCCGGCGGTGCAGGGGTGTTGCGGTATGGCCATGATTTTCAGCGAGTTCCGGTCGCGGTGCCTGAACGTCGGGTAGGCGGGTTTGCGCAGCGTAACCCAAGCACGCCATGTCGAACATGCTGGGTTACGCTGAGCTGACGGCCCGCAGCATGACGTTTGGCTGATGCCCTTGTTGACATCTTTAGCGCACGCTCGATCAATTCTCAGAGGGGAGATATCCATGAGCATTGCTATAGGCAACAGCGGGCGATGGCTCGCGGCTTGCGTGATGTTGTGGTCATGTCAGGCGATGGCGCAGACCACGCCGTCTGTCGCAACGCCGGCCAGCGCAGCGTCGGCGGCCACGGCGCAGGAGATTCCCTTTGCGCCCGCGCACGACACCTTCATCCACACGCAGAGTGCGCCCAACGCCTGGGGCGGCGAGCGCACCGGCAGTGAGCCGACGCTTTCGGATCGCGTGGTCAGCTACACCATCGATGCCGATCTGGATGCTGCCAAGCACGCGGTAGCCGGCAAAGAGCACATGACCTGGCGCAATCGCAGCGATCGCGAGGTACGCAGTGTCTATTTCCATCTTTATTTGAACGCCTTCCAGAATGAAGGCAGCACGTTCTTCACTGAGCGTCAGGTGCTTACGGCGCACGGCAGCTCGCGCGGCAACGCGGTGCTGGAGAAAGGCCAGTGGGGCTGGATTCGCCTGCAGAACGTGCAACAGGGTGGTACGCCGCTGAAGTGGAGCTTCGTGCATCCGGACGGCGGCCCGGCGACGGATGAAACCGTGGTGCGCATCGACTTGGCGCAGCCGGTGCCGGCCGGCGGCACGCTGGCGCTGGATATCGATTTTCTCAGCCAGCTGCCGCGCGTGGTGGAACGCACCGGCTGGTGGGGCGATTTCAATCTGGTTGGCCAATGGTTTCCGAAGATCGGCGTGCTCGAACTGCCAGGTGAGCGTGGTGCCACCGCGGTGCGCTGGAATGTGCACGAGTTTCATTTCCTCAGCGAGTTCTATGCGGATTTCGGCTTGTACGACGTGCATCTGACAGTGCCCAGCGATTACACCGTGGGTGCCGTCGGCAAGTTGCAGGGCACGCCGGAACAGAAAAACGGCAAGACCAGCTATCACTTTGTGCAGGGCGACGTGCATGACTTTGCATGGGTCGCTGCGAAGGGTTTCAAGACCTTGGACGGTACGTACGAAGGTCCGGGCAGCCCCAAGGTAGCGGTGCGCGTGATCTATCCACCGGAATACGAAGCCAGCGCCGCGCCGACGCTGAAATCCACCATCGATTCGCTCGCTTATTTCTCGCGCACGCTGGGCGCTTATCCGTACGAAACCGTGACGGCGGTGGTTCCACCGTACAACGCATCGGAAGCTGGTGGCATGGAATATCCCACCTTTTTTACGTCGGAAGGCTTCAAGAAGGTCGAGCCCGGCACCGTGGATGAGATGTTCAGTGATTTCGTGAACATCCACGAATTTGGCCACGGCTATTTCTACGGCCTGCTGGCTTCCGATGAATTCGAAGAGCCGATGCTGGACGAAGGACTCAACGAATATTGGGACAACCGCATGCTGCGCGAGCGCAAGCAGGATCTGGTGTTGGCCACGCACTTCACCAAGTCGCTGGGCATCACGCCGCGCATGAACGGCTTCGACTTCGAGCGCTTGACTGCCACGCTGTTTCATCCTGCCGATCCGTTGGCGCAAAACAGCTGGGATCGCCTTTCCGGCACCAGCTACGGCACGGTGTATTCCCGCACAGCCACCGCCATGCATGATCTGGAAGAGCGTCTTGGCCGGCCGGCGCTGGAAAAGGCCTTAAAGCTTTATTACCAGCGTTGGAAATTCCGTCATCCTTCCGTGGCGGATTTCCGCGCCGCGCTGATCGACAGCTCCGGCAACGCCAGAGATGTCGATGCCATCTTCAACGAATACGTCTGGGGCACGGCGTTTATCGACGACAAAGTTGCGGACATCGATAGCTACGAAGTACTGCCGCAAGCCGGCGTCACGTGGAAGGATGGCAAGCAGAGCGAAGTCGACGCCAAAGATATCGACAAGCAGGTCGACAAGCAGCGCAGCGATTGGGAAAAAGCGCACAAGGATGCCAAACCCGGCGCACCCGGACCCTTCCCTTGGCATAGCACCGTCACCGTGCGCCGTGATGGCGTTGCTGCACCGGAGTTGCTGCGCGTGACCTTTGAAGACGGCACGCACCAGAACATCACCTGGGACGACGATCGCCGTTGGGCACGCTTCGATTTCATCAAGCCCAGCAAAGTGGTATCGGCGGAGCTTGATCCAGATCAGCACAACTTGCTCGATCGGGATCGGCTCAACAACAGCCTGACTACCGAACCGAATGGTGCGGCGTCACGACGCTGGACCGTCGACGTCTCTGCACTGATGCAGAGCATCTCTGCCTTGCTGACCACGCTGTGAGGGGCGCTACCATGACTCGTTCCGTAAGCTTTGGAGCCTTGTTGTCCGGCATGCGCGCCGCGGTGCAGTGGCGGCTGTTGTTGCTATGGCTGCTGATCACCTTGATTCCCACCGCGCTGGTTGCCTTCCCGTTGTGGACCATGCTGGGCGGTTTGCTCGACAACTCGGTGCATTCGGCCGAATGGGCACAACAATTCAATGCCGTCATGTTCGGCGACGTGGTCACTAGCTTGTTCGATCATCCGGAATGGTTGGTAACAAGTTTTGTTGTCGCGCTGGTGTGCACCGTGCTGTTGTCACCATTCCTTGCCGGCATGGTGATCGGTAGCGGCCGGGCAGGGCGATCGCTGGGCTTTGGCGCGCTGCTGCAGAGCGGTGTGGTGGAATATGGCCGCATGTTCCGGTTGTTGCTGTGGTCGCTGATTCCCTACGGCCTGGTGTTCGGCGTGCATTTTCTCGGCATGCACCTGGCGGACAAGCACACAGAGCAGGCGGTGCTGGAATCACAAGCGGATCGGTATGCCGCGATCGCGCGTTGGGCGTTGTTGATTGTGCTGGTGCTGATGCAGTCGATCGTGGAATCGGCGCGTGCGGCGTTTATTGCCGATACTGGCCTGCGTTCGGCAACGCGTGCGATGTGGCGTGGCATCAAGCAGTTGTTCAAGCAGCCGGTGAAGACCTTGTTGTTTTATCTGGTGGTCACGCTGGTGGGACTGCTGCTTGCATCCATCTTCTGTCTGCTGCGGATACATGTGACGGCAGTCGGCGTGGGCGGCGTGGTGCTGGCGTTGTTGCTTAGCCAGTTGATCGTGCTGGCCGTGAGCTGGATGCGTACCGCGCGGTTGTTTGTGTTGGCGGAAGTGGCGCGGGTCGTGATGCCTGCGCGGGGTGCGTAGGTTGGGTTACGCTGCGCTAACCCAACCTACGCCTACGCCGTCGCTCTCATGCAAACGCGTGACGACGCAATTCCCGATGCGGCGGGTAATACGCAAACACGTGGTTGTCGCTGCCGAAGAAATCGATATCTTCGATGTGCTCGCCGCCAAGGCGTTCGGCAACACGGTCGGAGGCGTCGTTGCCGATGCGTACCAGGCTGATCACGCGCTGCAGTTGCAGGTGATTCCAGGCGTAATCGAGGATGGCCGCACCGGCTTCGGTGGCGTAACCGTGATGGCGATGATCGGGCTTGAGCATCCAGCCCATTTCTACATCGGGCCAGCCTTCGGGGTGCAGCAAGCCGGCGCGTCCAATGAATTCACCGGTGGCTTTCAGTTCCAGCGCCCACATGCCGTAACCGCGCAGTTGCCAATGGCCGATCAGCATGGCGAGTGAACGCCAGGCATTGGTGCGGTCCAGCGGCAGGCCATCGCCGATCCAGCGCGTGCTTTCCGGGTCCGCAAGCATCGCGGCGTAGTCGTTGAAGTGGCGTTCGGTCAGCGCGGTAAGGCGCAGGCGTTCGGTTTCAAGAGTGGGAATCTCGATCATTGCCGGTCAATTACTAAGCTTGCGCTATCCAACACGCGGGCCAGGGCGCGGGTGGTGATCATCAGGCTCTCGTCCCAGGGCAGACCGACGATTTTCTCACCGGTGGCCGTGTCGATAAAGTCCTCCTCCTGCCCAGGTGGCAGCAGGTGGCGGTAATCCACGGTGAGTTCGGTGCCGGCGGGCAGATCGTGCAGGGCAAATACGAAACCCAGATGCCATAGGCCGGTGGGCGCAAAGCTGTGGTTGATGTAGCACTCGTCGGGCCATTCCGGCGACAGCGTGTAGCGGTCTTCGAACCAGCGCGCGCTGGCGTACATCTGCTCAGGTTTGGCGCGCAACTCGCTCAACGGATAAGTGCGGTCGATGGCATCCGGTGCGGTGATGATGCGCCCTGCTTCCACGTCTTCATCCAGAAACAACCCCTTGCCCGCACCACGAATCGTGGAGGCGTCAATGCGGTAGCGGGGCAGGATCATGGTGAGTGGCGATGGCGGATAGGGTTTCGGCGCCGCGGAGTGTAGCGCAAGCCATGCCCAAAGATACGGCCCCGGCGGGCCGTATCGGGCTTGCGGGTGGATCAGTCCTGAGTGGCCTCTTCGGTGGCCGCTTTGGACTTCTTGGCGTGCTTGGGCTTGGTTGCCGCATCGGCGGCGGGCGCTTTCGCACCTTCGCCGGTGAGCAGGATCGCGTCGTGATTGCGTTGCAGCGTGGCCGGGCCAATACCCTTGACCTGCGACAATTCGTCCGCGCTCTTGAACGGGCCATGTTCGTCGCGGAAGGCAACGATGGCTTTCGCCTTGGCCAGGCCGATGCCGTCCAGCGATTTGGCAATCGTTTCCGCATCCGCCGTATTGATATTGACCGGCGTGGCGGCGAAAGCGGGCAATGCGAACGACAACGCCAGTGCGGCAACGGCGGCGAGCTTTTTCAACATATGGTGTCTCCCTGAGAAATGAATAAGCGGCTCTGTCTTGCCGCGACTTCACTTTGCGTTGTTGCATACGTGGGAGCCCAGTCGGTGGAGCGCGTACGTGCATGGCTGAGTTGCGCGCATGTGAGTGTCATCCAGGCGCCCCGGGGTTGTGAGTGCGAGTAATGGACATGCCGTGTTTGCACGCTTCGCCCGCACACAGAAAAACCATGTTCTCCTGCAGCAAGAGTTGTGATCGCGCACGCTGTTAAAATCCCGCTTTCCCCATCCTTCAGGAGCCCCTATGGATACCGCGCGCGTCACTCGCTACATCAGCGATCTGTGGGATGCCGAGATCGTTCCGCAATTGGTGGAATACATCCGCATTCCCAATAAATCGCCGATGTTCGACAAGGATTGGGTGGCGCACGGTTACATGGATGCCGCGGTGAAGCTGATGGAAAGCTGGGCGCGCAGCAAGCTTTCTCAGCTGCCGGGCGCGACGCTGGACGTGGTGCGGCTGGAAGGGCGTACACCGCTGATTTACATCGAAGTACCCGGCCAGAACGACGACACCGTGGTGCTTTACGGCCATCTCGACAAGCAGCCGGAAATGACCGGCTGGTCCGAAGGGCTGGGCCCATGGACGCCGGTGCTGAAGGGCGACAAGCTCTACGGCCGTGGTGGCGCCGATGACGGCTATGCGATCTTCGGTTCGCTCGCTGCCTTGCTGGCCTTGCGCGAACAAGGCGTACCGCATGCGCGCTGCGTCATCCTGATCGAAGCCTGCGAAGAGTCCGGCAGCTACGACCTGCCGCATTACGTGGACCATCTTGCCGCGCGCATCGGCAATCCCTCGCTGGTGGTGTGCCTGGATTCCGGTTGCGGCAATTACGACCAGCTGTGGCTCACCACCTCGCTGCGCGGCATGACCGGTGGCGAACTCACCGTGCAGGTGCTGGAAGAGGGCGTGCACTCGGGCGATGCCTCCGGCGTGGTGCCATCCAGCTTCCGCATCCTGCGCGAGCTGCTGTCACGGCTGGAGGATGCGCAAACCGGACACATCAAGCCGAAGGAACTGCACGTGGAGATTCCGTCGCAGCGTATCGAGCAGGCCAAGGCGGCGACCGGCGTGCTCGGCAAGGCGGTGTACGAGAAATTTCCCTTTGTGGCTGGCATGCAGCCAGTGACGGAAGATCTTGCCGAACTGGTGCTCAATCGTACTTGGCGCCCGCAACTGGCAGTCACCGGCGCCGACGGGCTGCCGCCGCTGGAAAGCGCCGGCAACGTGCTGCGGCCGAAGACCAGCGTAAAGCTCAGCCTGCGCCTGCCGCCGACGCTGGATGGCGCCAAGGCCAGCGCCTTCGTGAAGCAATTGCTGGAGAAAGACCCTCCGTATGGCGCCAAGGTCACCTTCAAGCTGGAGAAGGACGGCAGCGGCTGGAACGCACCGCAGCTGTCGCCGTGGCTGGAGCAGGCGGTGGCCGACGCTTCGCAGCACTACTTCGGCGCACCGGCCGCGTACATGGGCGAGGGCGGCACCATTCCTTTCATGGGCATGCTAGGCGCCAAGTTTCCGCAAGCGCAGTTTCTGATCACCGGTGTGTTGGGGCCGCATTCCAATGCGCACGGCCCGAACGAATTCCTGCACATCCCGACCGGTAAGAAAGTCTCGATGGTGGTGGCCGACGTGGTGGCGAAGCACTTCCAGCAAAGCGCGCGATGAGCGATATCGCCGCCAACTGGGCCGCGGTGCGGCAGCGTGTGGACGCAGCCTGCCGTGAGGCTGGCCGCGACCCGGCGGAAGTCACCGTGCTGCCGGTCAGCAAGACCTTCGGTGCGGACGTGATCAAAGCCGCCTTGGCGCTGGGTTTGCATCGCTTCGGCGAAAACAAGGTGCAGGAAATTCGCGACAAGGCCGCTGCCTTGGCGGGCGAAAAGATCGATTGGGTAGTGATCGGCCATCTGCAGACCAACAAGGCCAAGGACGTGGCGCGGCTGGCCAGTGAGGTGCAATCGCTGGACCGGTTGGAGCTGGCCGAAGCCCTCCAGCGTCGCCTGGCGACTGAAAACCGAAGCCTGGACGTGCTGGTACAGGTCAAGACGGCCCGCGAGGAAACCAAGCAGGGTTTGCCCGCGGAGGAGCTGCCTGCCTTCCTGCAGCGGCTGCGCGCGTTTCCCAATCTGCATGTGAAGGGCCTGATGACGCTGGCCACCTTGTCCGAGGATGCTGGTGAAGTGCGTGCCTGCTTCCGCCAGCTGCGGGAACTGCGCGACCGATGTGCCGCCGAGGGTTACGAGCTGCCGCGCCTGTCCATGGGCATGAGCGGCGACTTCCCGCTGGCGATTGCCGAAGGCGCTACAGAAGTGCGCATCGGAACCGCCATTTTTGGTAGCCGTTCTTACCCGGCCAAGTGAGACTCCGCCCGCAAAAGCTGTAAACGTTCCGAAAAATTTTGAGGCGCACGCTTATAGGTAAATCGGAGTTTCTGCAGGAAAGCTTTGTAGATCAGGTGGTTGGAGGGGCGGCGGGGCGTTATTCGAGTTTTCGAACGACAGGGTTCAGTTAACCTCATCCGAACATGTCGGCAGGTGGGCTTTGTTACTTTCACCCCTTCGTCACGGCCGCCGCAGGGGGCGACGGCCGGATTGGTAACCGCCCAGAGACCACCGAATGCCAAACACGCGACTTGTACTCGCCGCGCTTGCCACGGCTATGTGCTTTGCAGGCACCGCTTCCGCCGCAGACATCAGCAGCATTCAGGCCCAGGTTTCCGGAAAGTTTTCCTCCACTGTGTTGAGCCCGCTGGCCGCCATCACTCCCGCGGCAGCCATGGCGCAGTCCACGCTTCCCACCCAGCTTCCTTTCGCCACGGTCGCGTCCGCCAAGGACACCGCCGCTGACGACACCGCCGTCGCGGCAGACGACGACAACAGCGCACAGTTCAGCGACGCCAAGACCAACCAGGGCCTGCGCGACATGCTGATCGGCCTGGCCATGGAGCTGCGCCACGTGCGCTATGTGCGCGGTGGTCGCGATCCTTCCACCGGTTTCGATTGCAGCGGCTTCGTCCGCTACGTGTTTGAACGCGCCATTGGCCTGCAGCTGCCGAGCAACTCCGCCTCGCAGTACCTGGTCGGCAAGATCATCCACCGCGACGACATGAAGCCGGGTGACCTGGTGTTCTTCCGCACCGCCGGTGGCCGCCATGGCAAGGGCCGCATCTCGCACGTGGCAATCTACATCGGCGAAGGCCGCTTCATCCATTCCCCGCGCCGCGGCGAATCCGTGCGCGTGGACAATCTCTCCGACAGCTACTGGGCCAAGCGCTTTGCCGGCGCTCGCCGCCCGGAAGCCATGGCGCAGATTGACGCTGGTACGCACAACGGTTGATTTCCGAAGTCAATGACGCTTTGAAAGGCCACCTTGCGTGGCCTTTTTTGTGCGTTGCACATGCGGCTGCGTAGGCTGGGTTACCCGCTTGAACGTCCAATCTTGCGAGGATCGCTCCCTCCCCTGCACGCAGGGAGGGAACTGATTTAAGGCGCTTTGTGGCTACCGAGCCATGAGCAGCAAGCCAAAAAAAGATGTGATCAAGAGACAGGAATTGATCCGGGGTACCCAACGGCTCTTGCCAAACGCGACAGTGTCGTTGGGTTACGCTGCGCTAACCCAACCTACGTACCCAGTGCATCCAGACAACGCACCCTCATGCCCACCCGCCTACCGCCCGTCACGCTCTACCTGCTTATCGCCAACATCGTGGTGTTCCTGCTCCAGCAGGTGATGCACGAAACCTTGCTCGCGCACTTCGCGCTATGGCCATGGGGGCCGGACCAGATGGCGCAGCTCTCGGACGGCAGCGTTACAGCCATCGGCTTTCGACCTTGGCAGCTGGTGACCTACGGCTTCATGCATGGCGGCATGCAGCACATCTTCTTCAACATGTTTGCGCTGTACATGTTTGGCGGGGCGATCGAGCAGACCTTCGGCGCGCGTCCCTTCCTGCTTTATTACTTCGTCTGCCTGCTCACCGCTGCGCTGACGCAACTACTGGTGGTGAAGTACTTCACGCACGGCTTCGAGCCTACGCTTGGCGCATCCGGCGCCATCTTCGGGCTGCTGCTGGCGTTCGGCATGCTTTACCCGCATGAGCGGCTGATGCTGATTTTTCTGCCGATTCCCATTCCCGCATGGCTGTTCGTGATCTTGTATGGCGGGGTGGAATTGGTGCTGGGCGTCAGCGGGTGGCAGGCGAACGTTGCGCATTTCGCTCATCTTGGCGGTATGCTCGGCGGCTTCTTGATGATCCAATACTGGCGCGGCAAGTTGCCGATCAAACCTCGGCGCCGTTTGATGCGCTGAACAAAAATTCCAAGGGCGGGAACACATGACGCAACATCTGCAACGCCGGCTGATGCCGCGCCATATCACCTTCATGGCGCTGGGCATGGCCATCGGTACGGGCCTGTTCCTTGGCTCGGCCAGTACCATCCAGCTGGCTGGCCCGTCGGTGCTGTTTGCGTACATGTTTGGCGGCTTGATGATCTTCATCATCATGCGCGCGCTCGGCGAAATGGCCGTGCATGATCCGGTGGCCGGCTCGTTCAGCAGCTACGCGCATCGGTACCTGGGCCCGTTCGCGGGCTACGTCACCGGTTGGAACTACTGGCTGTTGATGGTCGGCGTCGGCATGGCCGAAAGCACCGGCGTCGGCATTTATATGAAGCAGTGGTTCCCCGACTTGCCGCAATGGATCTGGGTGCTCGGCAGCGTGGTGATGATCGGCTCCTTGAATCTCATGGCCGTGAAGGTGTACGGCGAAATGGAATTCTGGTTCACCATGATCAAAGTGGTGACGGTGGTGCTGATGATCCTGGGCGGCGCCGGCATGATCTGGCTGGGTTGGGGCAACGGCGGCGTGGCGGTGGGGCTGTCCAATCTATGGAGCCATGGCGGATGGTTCCCCAACGGCTTCGTCGGCATGGTGTTGGCTTTGCCGGTGGTGGTGTTTTCCTTTGGCGGCATCGAAACCGTAGGCATGGCGGCCGGCGAAGCCTCGCAACCGGAGCGCACCATTCCGCGCGCCGTCAATTCGGTGCTGTGGCGCATCCTGATTTTCTACGTGGGCGCGCTGTTCGTGATCATGGCGATCTATCCGTGGAACCAGATCGGCACGCAGGGCAGCCCGTTCGTTACTACCTTTGACAAGCTCGGTATTGCGCAGGCTGCGGGCATCATCAATTTCGTGCTGATCACTGCGGCGCTATCCGGTTTCAACAGCACTACGTTCAGCGGCAGCCGCATGCTTTACAGCCTGGCCAACAAAGGCCAGGCGCCAGCCTTCCTGGCCAAGGTGAGCGACCATGGCGTGCCGGTGCGTGGCGTATTGGTCACGCTGGCGTGCCTGCTGTTTGGCGTGGTGCTCAACTACGAACTGCCCAAGCGCATCTTCGAAATGATGATGTCGATCCTCTCGTTCAACACGGTGTGGACGTGGTCGATGGTGTTGATTGCGCACTTCAGTTTCCGCCGGCGCTTCGGCAAGACTGCGTTCCCCCTGCGCGGCTGGCCGATTACCAGCGCCATCTGCCTGGCGTTTTTGATGTTCGTGCTGGTGATGCTGGGTTATCACCCGGATACGCGCGTGGCCTTGTATGTGGGCGCGGCGTGGGTGGTACTGCTGACGGTGGCGTATTTCGTGTTTGGCATCGGCAAGCGGATGGCGGTTGTTGCCGTGGATGCGAACGCGGCTTGATGCAGCGGGTGCCGGCGTAACCCCAAGGCCGTCATTGAGAAGGAATGCTCTCGCGCAAGTCCGTACTGGAGGCAATTCGCGAAAAGTATGTTCAAAGCGAGATGGATGAGTTCACCAAGAACAGCTCCCTCCCCTGCTTGCAGGGGAGGGTTGGGGTGGGGTGAGTACTTGCCGGAAGCCTTCCCGCAAGGATTCACCCCCTCCCGACCTCCCCCTGTAAGCAGGGGGAGGGGTTAACTCCAAGCATGATTTTCGCTCTCGCGGATGTTGCGAAATTTTCTTGGACAGCAGTGGCTTTCGCGGGAATGACGGCCGCGGAGTTACGGAGCTACGGGCATTCGGCTAACCAAGTTACCGTAGCGACAAGAAATCCGGACTCACTACAAACCGTACCGCGTCCAAACGCAACCGCGCCTGCGGCAACGCAGCCAACAATGCCGCACGCTCTTCTTCCACCCGCGCAATTTCTGCCTCGCTGATCGACGGATTCACCGCACGCAGCGCATGCAGGCGCGCCAATTCCGCATCCAGCATTTCCGTGGCTTCCGTCAGCGCCGCCGTCATGCTGGTTTGCGCGCGCAAACTCGCGGCAGCCTCGGCTTTTTCCAGCATCGGCGGCACCAGCTTGGCGAGGAATTTGCGATAGCGCGGCACTTCAATGGTGCGATCCCCCGCTTTGCGCACCGCCATATCGCTGGGCTGAAAGCTGGGCCGCTCGGTGAGCTTGGTATCGATGGTCGCCACGATCGGCTGCGTGGGCAGAAAGCGCTCCGCATCCAGGCTGCGCTCGGCGACGCATTCCAGCACATAGACCGCCTGCAATAACGCGTTACGCGGCGGCAACGCGTCATCCACCATGAAGGTGGCATTGCCGCGTTCGTTGGAAAGCACCAGATCGATCGCGCCAGCAATCATGGGGTGATCCAGGCGCAACAGCGGCAACTCCTCACGCGCCAGCGCCACGTCGCGCGAGAACGTGACCGACACCGGGCCTTCGGCAAAGCCGGGCAGGGCATCGGTAGAGAGATATTGCGGATCGAGCAGCAACACATTGGCGCTGAGCTCTTCCGCGTGAATGCCGAAGGATTCCAGCAAGCGCTGCTGGAAAGCATCGCGCGAAGGATCATCGTCTTCGCGGCGGAATGCCTGCGCCAGTTCATCGGCATGCAGGTCGCGACTTGCTGCCAGCTCCAGCAGATGATCGCGGCCGGCGCGAATCAACTCGGCCATCTCCTCATGTGCGGCGCGCGTTTCGGCCAGCAGCACGTCCAGTTCCTGGTCGCGCTGATCATCGCCACGCGCATGTTCCTCGGCGAGCTTCGCCAAGGTCTCACCAAAACGGCGCAGCAATTCGCGGCCATCGGCCGGGCTGGTACGGAAGGCGTCGATGCCTTCGTCATACCAGCGTGCCAGCACATGCTGCGCGCTATCGGGCGCGGCAATGATATGAATACTGATGTCGTGCTTCTGCCCGATGCGATCGAGACGGCCGATGCGTTGCTCAAGCAGGTCGGGATCGAGTGGCAGATCCCAAAGCACCAAGCGATGCGCAAACTGGAAGTTACGCCCTTCCGAACCGATCTCCGAGCAAATCAGCAGGCGTGCACCATCCGGCTGCGCAAAGTAGGCGGCGTTGCGATCGCGCTGCACGATGCCTAAGCCTTCGTGGAAACGCGCAATGCCTGCACCGGTGCGCGTGCGCAGTGCTTCTTCCAGCGCCAGCACCTTGGCCTGACTGCGGCAGATCAGCAGGAACTTGTCTTGCGGGTGGCGATCGAGCAAGGCGACCAGCGTGTCGATGCGCGGATCGTTCGCATAATCCAGTTCGAGTACCGGCATGGGTTGCTGGATATCCGCGTGGAATTCCACCAGCAATGCTTGGCGCGCGACTTCATCCAGTCGCTCCGCATCAACCAGTTCCCACACCGGTACACGTTTCGGAAAGCCGCCGATGCTGGCGCGGCGATTGCGGAACATGGAGCGGCCGGTGCCGTGGCGATCGATCAGCGCTGCCAGCAATTCCCGGCTGTGTTCGGGTTTGGTGGTGTCGGCAAGGCAGGCTTGCAGCGTCGCGTCGCCTTCGAATGCCTTGCGCAGCTGCTCGAGTTCCGGCGCTTCGAGCGCCGTGCGTGCCAGCAGCTTGTCGGCGATATGTGAAAGGGCCTGGAAGTGTTCCGACTCGGCAAGATAAGCATCCAGGTCGTGGTAGCGCTGCGGATCGAGTAGGCGCAGGCGGGCGAAGTGGCCGCTGCGGCCGAGCTGCTCCGGCGTGGCAGTCAGCAGAATCACGCCAGGCGTCGTCGCAGCCAGTTGCTCCACCAAGGTATAGCGCGGACTGGCGTTCTCGGGTGTCCAGGCCAGATGATGGGCTTCGTCCACCACCAGCAGGTCCCAGCCGGCTTGCAGCAATTGCGCGGCGCGCTTGGGGTTGTGCTCCAGAAAGCCGAAGTCGGCGATCACTAGTTGCTCGTCTTCGAAGGGATTTGCATCGCTGCCGGATTGCTCCAACGCCTCGCAACGCTCCTCGTCGTAGATCGCAAAGCTCAGGTTGAAGCGGCGCAGCAGCTCCACGAACCACTGATACACCAGCGTGTCCGGCAGCAGCACCAATACCCGCGAGGCGCGGCCGGCCGCGATCTGGCGCGCGATGATCATGCCCGCCTCGATCGTCTTGCCCAGGCCCACCTCATCCGCCAGCAGCACGCGTGGCGGCCGGCGCGCCGCGGCAATACCCGCCACGCGCAACTGATGCGGCACTAGGCCGATGCGTGCGGAACTCAGCCCCCAGCTCGCCGAACGCCGCGCTTCCGCGCGCCGCTTCAGGCTTTCCAGGCGCAATTCAAAATGCGGCACCGGATCGGTGCGCCCGCCAATCAGCCGGTCATCCGCCTGGCTGACACTCTGCTCATCATCCAGCTGCCCCTCGTGCAGCTCGCGCCCCTCGCCGCGATAAACCAGCAGCCCCTCGCGCTCCTCCACGCGCTCCACCAGAAAGGCAATCCCCTTGCCCGCCACCCGCTGCCCCGCCCGAAACTCCGCCCGCACCAGCGGCGCGGAATCCACCGCATAAGGGCGCAACACCCCCGACTTGGCAAACAACACCTGCACCCCGCGCCCCTCGACGCGCAGCACAGTGCCGAGGCCGAGCTCGGGTTCGGCGGTGGAGATCCAACGTTGACCGGGTATGAACATTATTAGTAAGTGAGATGTGGCCAGAAAGGGCAACGATTATCCGCTCACTTATGTGCAGAGGGAACTGTCGGAAAGTCGGGCTGCCTCTCCCTCGCGGAGGGCCCTGGTGCCATTACAGGGGAACGGGTGTCTCGTACCCGCATGTCTTAGCAGCATGAGTGGAATGGCTGAGGATAGACTCAATGCTTGCCGATAGCTCTTCTTGTGATGAGTTTTAAAAATTTGTCGCGTGCGCCTCTTTCACTTTTGCCAGCGGTTAATCATCAAAACTTAAAATCACCAACAGTCGGCGGTATTACTGTCTGTCCCTAATTCCGAACGGCTTCCTGTTTGGTCCAGTTGCAGCGTACCGCACTGAGTGTCTCCAGACTGGGGGGAGCCTGGAACGGGGATGGCCTGCAACGTATAAGTCGTGCCCGTCAGTTGACTGGCGACGGATTGATAGCTGTATTTGGAAGCCGTTTGGCTTGCGCAGTCTAGCGTCGGCCACACGAAAGCGTTGCCACTGCTGTCCTGGTCGTAACGCAAATTGGTGGTGTAGAAACGCTCCATGTAATTGGCATATTCGGATAGACAGGCTGCGGCCGCTGACCGGTTGGTCTTAATGACGTACTTTGTGTACGACGGGTAAGCAATCGCGGCGAGAATCGCGATGATCGCTACCACGATCATCACTTCGACCATGGTGAAGCCAGTGCTGTAGCGTCTATGGATACGCGAGCAAGCAAGAGCGAGACGATGCATCGTCGACCTCGAATGGTAATGATCCAAAAAGAAACAGCAGACGTCATTCCGCGGGAAGTTCTCCATGGCAAGCTTCCTCATTGGCCTGTCAATTCACGCCACGACACACGCGTCGGTACTCCGCTGGAAGGGCGTGTCTTATTGCTGGTCTTGCTGCCATTGTCGAAACTGGTGAGCATGCTGCTGCCGACAAAGATAGGATTGTTGGGAATGGACGTGAAGCCGAGTCCCGCTGCAGGCGTTCCATTGACCATATCGGACGCGTTGATAACTCCATCGCCATTGGTATCGAAGAAGGCCTGAGTCGGATTGGTGCCCGTAAATGGGTTTACTGCCATGATCCAACCTGTGCCAGATGGATTACATGCATCGCTGGCTTCAGGAATGCGCGTAGTGCCTAGCAACAAGCCTCCTTCAAATTGATTGGGCGTGACCATTCGCTCACCTTGAGCCCCACTGACCGGCGAAGTCAGGTCGATATACCAGCCGGACATGCCGGCCATGGATGTCCCATCGGCTAAGGTGGTGATGGTGCGTGCGGCCAGCGTGGTACCGCTGGCTGCTTGTTCGCTGGTAATGCTGCGTTGGGCGAGATTGGTGCGGGTCATGCTTGAGGCGATGGCCGGATAGCTAGTGCTATTGGTGGTTTGCACGATAAGGCCATACCACGTCTGCGTGTTCGTGTTGGTCAGATCCGATGAACTGAGGTACTGCCCTGTGCCAAAAAATACCCAGACATTGCCGGTTGAGGGGTCCGCACCTATCAGCATGCCCGCTGTGATGGGCTGTGCATTGTTGCTTGCATCCTCAGCCTGATAAAGCAACGTGCCCGCACTCGTCGGGGTCGCAGTCGTGGTTGTACCTGCCGAGGTGTTGAGCTGGAAGGACCAGACGTGCCCATCTGCATCACCAGCATACGCTACCGTGCTAATACCGTTACCGGCAGGGGACATCCATACCGCCGGCGCAGCGAGGCCCGTGGTGTCGGTGGTGGTGTGCACGTTGAGCGTACCATCGGAGAGGTTGAACTGAAGGAGTGCCGCCTTGCCCGCCGAGCTGTTATAGCCATTGCCCATCAATACAGACCAAGTACCATCTGCCGTCTGAGCAATGATCGGCTGGCCGGTCATCTGGCCAATGTACGTGCTGCCTGTCAGGCCATCGCTCGCTGAGCGCTCCCACAGGAACTGGATGCTGTTTGGATTGGTAATGTCCAAAGCGTAGACGGCCTTGGCCAAGCCGCGTCCGGTGGTGCCTACCAGCACTGTATGCCATGCACTGTTGAAATAGGCGTCGGCTACCGTCAGCTGACCATCGTTGAAGTACTGGTGCGCCAATCCTGCGCCGTAGTTTGGATCTGCCAGACCAGTCAGTGCGCTTGTTCCTGCAATCCCGCTCGTGATGACAGCGCCTGGCAAGTAGGCGTATGTCTCGACGCCAGTGCTGGCGTTGAAAGCATGCAACATACCGTCGTTGGCGGCCACGTACACCTCTGCTTGGCGAGATGCGTTCGTGCTGGCATATGAGGCATAGCTCGACGTGCCGGTGATGCCCGTGAACGTTTCTTGGTAGAACTGGTTCGGATCCGGAGTGCCTACGTAGACCGGCTGAGAGTCTACGATGTCGCCCAGAGGCGTACCGCGGGTACGGTAAGGGCCGCTATGGGCGGCTTCCTGCGAGGAATCGCCACGCAGGTAATTAATCATGTTAGTTTCATTGCTGACCGAGTCGACTGTTGCGCTAAGTGCAGTGTTCTGTGCGGTCGATAGTGCCGGCAATGTGCCGCTCGAAGAAACCGCGAACGCAAGGTAGGTGGTAGAAACGGGGTTGTATGTGTAAATGGTGCGGCTGGCCGCAGTTGGCAGCTGGGCCGCGGCCGACCAAGTCGCCGTTGTCGCGAACGCACCGGTGTTCGGATCGATCGCGAAGGCCTGCACGTCTCCTTTCCACGTCGTGGTCCAATAGGACGCTTGATAGGCTACCGAGCCGGATTGCAACTGCGTGGAGTTGGCGGCCAAACTGGAGCCGGTGCCGACACGGGAAGCAGCACGGTTCAACGCGTCCTCCAGCCCGCTGGCAAAGGCTTGTGGGCTCGTTGCCGAGTAGAAGCCGCCGTGGCCGTTGACCGCGGCATGGGCTAGGTCGGCGATGTTGTAGATGCTGTTCGACGCGGGTTTAGGCCAGCTGAAGTTGGCGATTGAGCTGCCGCCATTTGCCCAGTTGAAGATATTGCTGATCGTTGCAGTCGATGGCTGTATTCCGACCGGCGTAAAGCCAAGCCCCATGGTGAATGTTGTCATGTGTTGCCAGAAGGCCGGATCCTCCGAATTGACTGGCACTTCGTTGTTCGTATTGGGGCGCAGATCATTTTCCCAATAATACATGGCGACATCGGCGAGCGTGTTGCTATATGTAGTTCCGCCAAGCGTAGTGGCTGTGCATGTCTGAGCGCTTGAATTAAAGGTGTCCCCGCTATTGCAAGGGCTCTTGTAGTTGGTTGTGCCGCCACTCACCACTTTGCATTGGCCAGAATGTGTGCCCGAGGTCATGAATGTGGCCGTGGTCTTACTGTTGATGTATTCGGAGCAGACCGCATAACTAGATGTAGTAACGCTGCTTGTGCTGCTGTCTGCGTAAGGGGCCGCTACCGTATAGGTGTAGGTCTGGCTGTTAGGGCCTGTAATCGTTGGGCCGCTTATGTCATCTGCAAGGCCCTCGCCAGTGTTGCCACTCGGGGGGGAAAAATTGTCATTCCAGAAGCCGTCAGTGGTCAGGATGGTATACGACTGTCGGCAGGCAAGCTCGGTATTGGTGGTGCTGGCGGCGCTCGTTGGATCGCTCAGCCAGGGCTGCTGAGTCTGATAATACTGACCGACACCATCCAGCGCGGAGCGAAGGCGCGTGCCGTTTTGAGCTTGGATATCAATGATCCATTGCCAGAAGTTTGCTTTCTGGGTGCCAGCAGAGCCATCACCAAAAGGTTGAGCTTCGGCAATGTTGGTGCCGTTCAAAGTGGTGTAAAGCCCAGTGTTCGTAATGTCAGTTGTCGCATTTCCATTGATGGATCCGAAACCTACGCGATAAGTTGTGTTGAGGTTGACGAACGCTCGCGTCAAGCCGCTCTTGGCCATAAGGATTCGAGTGTGATAATAGGCAAACCAATTGGCGATATTCTGGCCAGCAGCCACGCCTGAGGGGGCTGCAGTGCCGGAGGTGTCCGATGCGACAACGCAATTGGCTAAGCCACCGCAATCGGTAGCTGCAACATAGTGGTCAGTGTATGGGCCGGCTGCGCCACCGGTTGAATATTGGAAATAGTTATAGGTTTTAGATGGATGATACGTAAAAGTGCACGTACCTATCGCTGTACCATGGGAGGTGCCGGTTTGTTTCCAGTTCGCTCCTCCAAAACCATTGTCTGCGCTGTAGTTGGAGTTGCATGAACTCTGGCTGATACTTTTTTGCGAGAATGTATTTGTCGTGCTTGTATCAGGGGCCGATTGCGAATAGGAATAATTGAGCGTGTAGCCACCGTAATCACTTTCACCAACAACGTCACTGGTGCTGTAGTTGGTCAGATCCGCGCTACTTGCTTGGCTGAATCCGTCAGTCCATGCTGAAGTCAAGCTGGTTGCATTGGGATATTGCGTGCCATCGGCGTTATAGGGCGGTGTGTAAGTAATAGCTGGGTTGTAATAGACGCCATTATTGTTTGCATTAATCATGGCATCGTTGTTTATGCCAGTAATGTTGTCGGTACCATTTCCGCTAGGAGTCGTGCCGTTGTTGGTACCTGAGCACGTCACGCCGTTCATGTAGCAGGCGTCGGGCATATAGTCCCATGCCATGGAGCCCGAATCGTCCAGCATTAGCACGATGTTTGGCGGAAGTGTCGGCTGCACGATCAGTGGCGCCGAATCAATGGCAATGGAAGTCGCTTGCGCCGGCGTACTGGCTAGGCCCAGTCCCCATACAGCCACACTGGTATAGAGCAGTTTTCCCAGAAAACCAGGGCTACTGCCAGTTCGACGGGGAGAGAGGTTCATAGCGGCTGTACCTTTGCTGGCCTGGACGGCGCCGGTGCGATTGAATGCGGGAATGGGATGTTTAGCTCTTGATCACGGCTTGGAGCGTTACGATGGCACGATCCTTGGCCTGTGTCGGATCTCCACTGCGTGCCGTGATTCGGTAGTACACGGAAGTTGTCGAGGAACCTTGCGCGTCGTATTGATGCGAATTGGCACTTTGGTTGAAGCCAGTACCGGAACTTGGGTCGTACCAGTTGCCCATGTTTTCGATCACGTACTGCGGCTGCCCGATAAGCAAGCCGCTGGTCTGAAAAAGTCCTGCACCGTTGCCAGTAGGCACGGTTACGATCTTGCTGGTGCTCAAGTTGGGATCGGTAAAGGGATTGGCTTGGCAGACAACACCGCCCGTCGAGCAGTCGCGGGCGATATCGGTCGGATTGCTGGCAATGCGGGCGGCGGCAACGCGCATGGCTGCTTCAGTCGCCTGAAATGCCAATTGACGGTCGTACAAGTTGGAAGCCAGCTTTTGCTGCATGATAGTGCCGTGAATGGCAACCAATCCCACCAGAGTTACCACAAGCAGCAAGATCAATGCTACGGCGAGCGCGACACCGCGCTGTTGCTTTTTTCCACCGTGTAAAAGTCCCTTGCGCTGAGGGCGAACCGATTGCAATGAGGCGAGTCGATTTGTGGGACGCGATTGAATGGGAAGGTGGGTCATGTCACTGCACCCGATTCCGAACGGTAGTGGTGGAGATGAACGTGCGGGTAAGCGGTGCGGTATTGGTGCCGGCACGCTGATTGGTGCTTTGTACTGTCAGTGCCACCTGTACTGCGGTAACAGCCGCCCAATTCGTTATGCTTGAAGCCGAGACATAATCGCTACCTCCTGATTGAAGGTATTTAATAGTCATGCCCGTGACATTGCGAACCATTTCAACAGGAGTAGGTGTAGGTACGCCTGTCGCAGAAAGTTGCAAGGAGGTGCGGAACAGCGAAGTACTGTTTCCGCCGACAGAGTTATATCCGACGTACCAGTCAACTGGTGAAAGCGCTGCGATCTGGGAGTTGGACACATAGACGTAGCTATTGGTGCTACTGCATACCGTGGGGTAGCTCAGATCGGTAGTGCAGTTACCAGGGCTTCCGCTCGTGGCATGGGTGAACGTAATGGTGCTACCACTGCCGCCGTTGTAGCTGTTGATTTGCATTATCGCGGCATGGTCAGGATTGCATACGATTACAATCGAGCCATTGGCGAGGTCCGACGTTTTTTCGTTCAGGGTAAATGTGCCTGCCGGTTCGGCATCGCTGGCTACACTGTAACCGGAATCCTCGGCACCAATGAGTTGAATGGAATCCGTATTGCTCACCTTTTGAGTATTAGCCGTACCAACTGGTGCTGCTGCGTCGGTCTGGGTGCCAGTAAAACCGACGAGGGTATTGTTCCAGTTAGCCCACCAAGTTGTGCCGCTGTTATTGGGGCCGTTCTTGAGTACGTTGGAGACACGCCCACTGTTGAGGCAGCCGGTCAGGCCCGCATCACGAATGTCTCGAGCCATCAACTCGAATGCGATGCGTGTTTCATTTTGAACTTCATCCAACGCACCGTTGGTCCTGTACACCTGTTGATTAGCCAGGAAGACACTGATGACACCTGCGATGACGACCAAGCCAAGCAGCATTGCGACCATCAATTCGATCAGGGTAAACCCCTGTGGCGGATGCTTACGGTGGACCCGGCGCGTTATATGTAGCGGCTGCGCTATATGAAGGGCGCTCATAGGATGGCCCTAGTGACGACGGTTTGACTGCTGGTTCCACCCATGCCGGCTCTACTGTCATCGAACTGTACAGTGATCGTGCAATCGCCGATGGTGCTGCAAGCGATCTGACCTGTCGTCTTAGCAGTTGCTCCTAGGTCTTTGCCCAATTGGGTACACCATTGGTAGAGCTGAGCGGCGGCAAGACTTGTTCCAGTCTGGCAGCCAGTAGCGCTCGCCGTGACAGTGCCGTTGTAGGAGCCACCTTGGGCGTTGGTTAGATCCGCACGCATGGCATCGATGATCGAATAGGTGTCGATGGTGGCTAGGCTTCGCGCCATGGCGCTGTTGTTTGTTCGCAGGGACGTGGCCTGCAGTATCGCTACGCCGAGAAAGCCGATGGATAAGACGAGCACTGCAACGAGCACCTCAATGAGTCCGACGCCATATTGATGACTCCTCGCTGGATAGCCGGTCCGCACCAAGCATTTGGGGCGCGATAACGTTGGGGACCTTGTGGGAGCTGGTTTATCAATCATGGGCATGTCCCTGTCGAACTAGAGGTGGAAATGACCGAGCCGCCCGCCGCCACGCTGATGACGATATGGTTGTTGCTGCTGAGCTTGCTGGTACATATGTCTGCCACCTTGCCGTTGAATGGCGTAGTGGTGCCCACCGAATAAGCAAGTCCTTGGCCGCTGAAACGTACCGGATTAATCGTGCTGAGCTGCACTGGGCTGGCGAGATCAGCTATGGCTGCCTGAACCTGCGTAGTAGTGCCTGTGCTGTTCAGAGCTATGACCGCGCCGGTCTGCGAAGCGCAGGCCGTTCCCAGCGCGTCGCTGCTGTTGTTATTGTTGTTGGCGGAAGCGGAATTGCTGCAGAACTGAGTGCTTGCATTGCGCTTGACGGCCTCCATGCGCGCTACGTTGAAGGCATCAACCACTTCATTGGCAGTCGCTGTCAGGCGATTTGAAAGGATGATGCCCTGGAAGCTGGGTATCGCGATCACGACCAATATAACTGCCACCGCTAGCGTGATCATCAGCTCCACCATGGTGAAGCCTCTGATCGGCATGCACGACTGATGCGTGTGTTTCACTAGCTATCCCCTGAGATACCCATTCATCGCTCTCGTAGTCATCGCCACCGCTTGCTGGCTGCCTGGGTGAGTTACGTGCGAGATGCCCCTTGATTCCCCTGACGCTTCAATTGAGTTCACCGGCTTCTTTTGGGTGACATCTACGACCCAATACAGACACCCGCGAAATCATTCAGCGACGGCAAGATTTTAGGTAAATTCACGCTAGGCACGCTCGCCGCCCATCGGACAAACACGGCCGTTCGTCAGGCGAATGTTGATAGGCATCAATAAAGCTGGCAGCCAAGCGAATAGGTGAGTGGCTAACGAAGGGCGATAGAAAGGCGGGATGCTGCCGCGGATTAATAAGCGTCTCAGTCTAGGAATCGGCCCACATCCGTAACAGGTTGTGATAGCAGCCAGTCAACCGCACGCGAGCCGTTTCGTCGGCGTTTGTCGCAGTGAGCCGCTGGATCGCGTTATCCATATCGAACAACGTCGTGCGCTGCGCATCGTCACGTACCATGCTTTGCACCCAAAAGAAGCATGCGAGTCGCACTCCGCGCGCGACGGAGTTCACGCGATGCAAGCTGCTGGCCGGATAGAGAATCATGTCGCCCGCGGGAAGTTTGACGGTTTGCGTACCGTAGGTATCTTCGATCAGCAGTTCGCCGCCGTCGTAGCTGTCAGGGGATGCCAGGAAGAGGGTGGCGGAGAGGTCGGTGCGGATCTTTTGGCCGGTGCCGGGGATGAGGCGGATGGAGCCGTCGACGTGGTTGCCGAAGTGCATGCCGCCTTGGTAGCGGTTGAACATCGGTGGGTAGATGCGGTTGGGGAGGGCGGCGCTGATGAAGAGGGGGTGGCGTTCCAGTGCTGCCAGGACGATGTCGCCGAGTTCGATGGCTAGGGGGGAGCCTTCGGCGAGTTGCTGGTTTTGTTTGACGTGGATGCCTTGGTGGCCGGCGGTGACGCGGCCGTCGACCCATGGGGTGTCGCTGGCGTCGAGGCGTTGGCGGAAGTGGTTGGTTTGGTCTGCGGTGAGTAAGTTAGGGATGTGGACCAGCATGGTGGAGCTTCTCCTGTTGCCTCAGAGCCGTCATTCCCGCGAAAGCGGGAATCCATTTACGGGATGCATCAGAGCAAGATGGATTCCCGCTTTCGCGGGAATGACGGCCGTGAGGGAATGCAAACCTTCGTGGTGAATCTACAGCTTGCTCGCACTTAAAACTTATACGTAAACGTCGCCAACGCCGTCCGCCCGATCCCGGGTACCGCACGCCCGCCATCCGACGGAATCACCGCATCGAAATAACGCTTGTTGGCAAGGTTCAACAGATTGAGCCGAATGTCGTAGCCTGGTTGATGGTACGCCACCATCGCATCCCACCGCGTGTAGCCACCTACGCTGGTCTTATCTGTATTCGCGGCAAAGCGTTGTGACATGTAAGTCGGGCCACCGCCGGCTTCCCAGTGTTGTGCGAAAGTGTAGGTGGTCCAGGCGGTGGCGGTATGGCGTGGGGTGTTGGCGGGGACGTTGCCTTGGGTGCCGTCGAGTGCCTTCACGATTCGGCCATCCATATAGCTGTAGCCGGAGAAGATTTGCCAGTGGTCGGTGATATGTCCGACGGCGCTGAGTTCTGCACCACGCACGCGGATGTTGCCGTCCAGCGTGTACTCGCCGGATGCGGTTTGTGTGCGCGCGTTGGTTTGTTCGAGCTTGTAGAGCGCGGCGTTGAGGCCGAGCATGTCGTCCAGCAGGTTCCATTTGCCGCCGATTTCATAGGAACGGTTTTTTGTCGGTGCGAGGCTTTGTGTGCCGCTGGTGAGCGTGAGTTGTTCCAGCACGGGATTGAAGGACGTGCCGTATGACACATAGTAGGACTGCTTTTCGCTCGGCTGATAGATCACGCCGCCGCGTACGCTGGTGAAGTACACCGTCTGTTGCGCATAAGCGGGCTTGGAGATCGTGTTGCTGATGTGCGCATCGAAACGATCACGACGTAGGCCGGCGACGATCATCCAGTGATCGTTGAATTTGATGGTGTCGTTCGCATACATGGCGGCCGTTTTACCGACGGATTGCGCGTAGTTGCCTGTCGTGGTGGTGACGTTGGAAGGCGTCGCCTCTTGCACCGGATCAAGCAGGGACAGCAGTGGCAGGCCATTCCGCGTGTAGGTCTGGTTGTTGTAGGTTTCGCGCGCCAGTTCAACACCGGTGATCAGCGTGTGTTCCCACGTACCGGTGGCGAACTTGGTGGTCAGATCGGTCTGGCTATCCAGCAGCTTGTCGTGAATCACGCGATCGTGACTGGCCAGCTGTGCGTACAAATCCTGCAGCGGCAAGTTGGTTGGGTTGCCAAGCGTTCGGTTGAGCGTTACGCCGCTGGCGGTGACGATGCTGTTGGCGGCGGTTTCGCGTGCATCGGTGCGGTAATCGCTGTATTGCAGCTGCGTACGCAGGTTCACGTTGTCGGAGAACGTATGTTCCAGGCGTGCGTTGAACGCGTTGACGCTCTGGATGGTGCGGTCATCGGTAAGGCCGTACCAGTTCTTGGGGTTCACATGCGCGGGGCGCCCGTTGACGGGGGGCAGGCCGTAGTCGGGCATGTCGTGGTTGCGCTGGATCAAGGCCGATAGCGTGATCTGCGTGGGCGTGCCGATGCCGAAGCGCAGCGATGGCGCAATACCGCTATCGCGGTTGTTCAACACGTTGCGCGTGGCGTGCATGTCCTGGCCGTAGATGTTCAAGCGCGCGGCGGCAGTGTCGGAGAGCGGTTGATTGATGTCGCCGGTCAGACGATCGCGATCGCTGGTGCCGACGGTGGCGCTGATTTCGCCGAAGGCTTTCAGCTCCGGCACCTTGGTGACCTGGTTGATCACGCCGCCGGTGGAGCCGCGGCCGAACAGCATGGAGGAGGGGCCTTTCAGCACTTCGACCGCATCGAGGTCGAATACGTCGCGGTAGTACTGGCCGGGATCGCGGAAACCGTCCAGATAGATATCGGTGCGTGCGGTAAAGCCGCGCAGGTTGATGTTGTTGCCGATCTGTCCGCCTTCGGCAGCGCCGATGGTGATGCCGGGTACGTTGCGCAAAGCATCTTGCAGTGATGTGGCGCCTTGCGCGTCCAGCAGGTCGCGATTGACCACCACCACGGTTTGCGGGATGTCGCGCAACGAGGTCGGCACCTTGGCGCCCACGCTGGAGGTATCGGCGGTGTAGTCGTTGCCGATCACGCTGCCGGTGACGTGCACTGTGCTCATGGTTTTTTTAGGCAGAGCGGTAGCGGCGTCGCTGGAAGCAGGGTCGGTTTGCGCGGTGGCAGCAGCGGGCAAGGCCAGGGCAAGCAGCAGGGCGGTGTGCAGGGGCGAGGTGCGGAAGTTGGCGGGCATGGGTAGCGATGTTGGCAAAGTGGAAAGAACAGAACGGGCTTGGCTGGCTGCTTGAGGGCGTTGGCGGCCAAGGGCTGCCAGCACGTCTCAATCCCGCTTGCCGCCACGAAGGGAGTTCTGTAAATGCGAATCGTTACCATTCTTACATGCGGTTAGGAGGATGTGAAGCGGGTTCTCCTTGTTAGCACCACGCCGCGGGATCCGGGCTGCACGCTAAAGGACAGTCAACCCAAACCCCAGCCCTTCCCTCCCGTCGCAGGGGAGGGAGCAGATCATCGGCGAGACCATTTCCCGCCAAGAAAAAAGCCCCGCATTGGCATGCGGGGCTTTTGGCTTCCGATCCGAAGATCGCGCGGCTTACCAGATCTTCACTTGCTTATCGCCATCGCGAACCATCGCGTCACCGGTCTTGCATTGGAACGCCTCGGAGAACGCCGCCATGTTCGACGGCGCACCGATGGCACGCAGCGAAGCGGGGGCGTGCGGGTCGATGTTGAGGTAAAGCTCGGCCTGCTTCTCGCGGGTGTTGTTGCGCCACACGCGCGCCCAGCTCAGGAAGAAGCGCTGATCCTGGGTGTAGCCATCGATCTTGTCCTGCGCTTCGCTCGGGTTCTTCTTGAGCGCATCCTGCAGCGCGTCGTACGCCACGTTGAGGCCGCCAAGGTCGGCGATGTTTTCGCCCAGGGTCAGCTGGCCGTTGACGTGCAGGTCCGGCTTGTCCTTGAGCGGCGCATAGGTGTTGAACTGGTCGACCAGCTTGCCGCTGCGCGCCTTGAATTGCGCCTTGTCCTGCGCCGTCCACCAGTCGGCCTTGTTGCCGTCGCCGTCGAACTGCGCACCCTGGTCGTCGAAGCCGTGGCTGGATTCGTGACCGATCACCGCGCCGATGCCACCGTAGTTGATCGCATCATCGCCGTGGGCATAGAAGAACGGCGGCTGCAGGATCGCGGCCGGGAAGTTGATGGTGTTGGTGCTCGGGTCGTAATAGGCGTTGACCGTTTGCGGCGTCATGCCCCATTCGGTGCGATCGGTCGGCTTGCCGATGTGGCCGATGTCGTACTGGTAGTTGAACTTGGCGGCGGCCATCACGTTGCCGTAGTAGTCGCCTTGCTTGATGTCCAGGCCATCCCAGCTACGCCAGTGGTCCGGATAGCCGATCTTCGGCAGGAACTTGTTCCACTTGTCCAACGCCTTCTGCTTGGTGGTGTCACTCATCCAATCCAGATGCTGGATGCGGTCCTTCAGTGCTTCGCGCACATTGGTGACCAGTTCCTCGGCGCGTTGCTTGGCTTCCGGCGTGAATTCCTTCGCCACATACAGCTGGCCGAGCGCTTCACCCATCGACGCATTTACGGCACCCAGCACGCGCTTCCACAGCGGCTTCTGTTCCGGCTGGCCGGAAAGGGTTTTGCCGTAGAAGTCGAAACGGTTGTCCTGGAAAGCGGTGCTGAGGTACGGCGATGCGTCGCTGATGGCGTGGAAGCGCAGGTACGCCTGCCACTGCGAGATCGGCGCGCTGGTCAGCAGCTTGTCGAACTCGGCGAAGAACTTCGGCTGCGAGAGCGAGAAGCCTTTGTCGATGGTCACGCCCTGCGCCTTGAAGAAATCGCCCCAGTTGAAGTGCGGCGTGATCTTGTCGGCTTCGGCGACGCTTACGAAGTGGTATTGGTTATCCAGGTCGCGCATTTCCGTGGGCGACAGCGAGGCTTGCGCCAGCTTGGTTTCGAACGCCAGCACGTCGTCGGCCTGCTTCTTGGCATCCGCTTCGGATACGCCGGTCAGTTCCAGCGACTTGGCGATGTAGCCCTTGTAGGCATCGCGAAGCTCGGCGTATTTCTTGTCGGTGTAGTAGTCGCGCGTGGGCAGGCCCAGCCCGTCCTGATTGGTGTAGCCGATCTGGATCTTGGCATCCTTGAAGTCTGCGCCGGAGCCGAAGGCAAACACCTGCTGGTCGCCTTGCGCAAAGCGATCGGTGATGTACTTGGCTACATCAGAAGGTTTCTTCAGCGCATCGATCTGCGCCAGCTGAGGCTTGATCGGGTCGTAGCCCAGCTTGTTGATGGTGTCCTGATCCATGCCCGCCTGGTACAGGTAGCCGATTTTCTGCTCGATTGATCCCGGCTTGGCCTGGGCTGCATTCTTGGCGGCGGCATCCACGATGTCGTGCTGGGTGTTCAAGCTCTTCTCGGCCAGCGCATCGAAAGCGCCCCAGCGGGTGCGGTCCTGCGGAATGGGGTTGGCGGCGATCCACTTGGCATTGACGAAGCCGTTGAAGTCCTGGCAGGCGTTGATGGCGGCATCCAGTTCGCTGGCATCGAACACGCTGGCCGGCTTGGCGGCGCTGGCGGCGGTTGACGCGGCGGCCGGCGCGGTGGAGGCAGGGGCCGGGGCGGGTGCCTGGGCTTGTTCCTGCTTGCCGCAGGCGGCCAGGGCAAAAGCTACGCTGGCGGCCAGCAACAGTGGCTTCAAATGCTTGATGGTCATGTATATCCCTCTGTAAAGAGTCGAATGATTCGCCCGCAGGCGCTCCCGGTGATGGCTGGCCGCGCAGTGGACGTTCCCCGGGTATCGCGGCCATGACCCGCCAAACTAGGCCAAAGGTCACGGAGCACACAGTGTCAAAGGTCAGGGTAGGGATGTAGGTATACGCAACGCGTTTTTGTACGTTATGGCTATGACTCGCCGGCGAACATGCAGCAGGGCGCCGTCGCATCGTTGTTATAAGGCTGTCATCGCCACTGCCTATGGTCGTGGATTACGCTGAGCTAAGCGTGCCCATCGATCGTTATCGGAGCGTACCTTGCGTTTACGTCTTACTGTTTCTCTTGCTGCTTGTTCGATTGCTGTCTTGTCCGTGCTCGCCGTGGCCGCTCCTGACCATGCGGATGCAAAAGACGCGCACAAGCGTGTTGTCACCGCTACGCCGATCAAGCACCTGGTGGTGATCTATCAGGAGAATGTCTCCTTCGATCATTACTTCGGTACCTACCCGAATGCGGTGAATACTCCCGGCGAACCCGCGTTTCATGCCAAACCGGGTACGCCGAAGGTCAATGGGCTCACCAAGGAACTGCTTACCAACAATCCCAATGCCCGCAACGCTGCCAATGGCAAGGGTGCGATCAATCCGTTCCGCCTGTCGCGTGCGCAAGCCGCCACGGCGGATCAGGATCACGACTACATGGCGGAGCAGCAGGCGTTCAACAACGGCGCGATGGATCTGTTTCCGAAGTACACCGGTTCAGGCGAGCCGCTGCCGGGCGGCACGCCGGAACAGAACAGCAGCGGCCAGGTGATGGGTTATTACGACGGCAACACGGTCACCGCGCTGTGGCACTACGCGCAGCATTTCGCGATGAGCGCCAACAGCTACGGCACCACGTTTGGTCCATCCACGCCGGGCGCGATCAACCTGATCGCCGGACAAACCAACGGTGTCAGCGAACAGCTCGCCGCCGCTGCCGACGTGGTCGCGGATGGTCAGGGCGGTTACACGCTGATTGGCGATGCCGACCCGATCGACGACGTATGCTCACCTTCCAGCGGCTCGCGTGTGCGCTTGAGTGGCAAGAACGTCGGCGACATGCTCAGCGCCAAAGGCATCACCTGGGGCTTCTTCGAAGGCGGCTTCGATCTCACGGCGGTGAATGCGAATGGCACTACGGGCTGCAAGCGCAGCACCACCTCGGCCGTCACGCAGGTTACGAAGCTGGATTACATTCCGCATCACCAACCGTTCCAGTACTACGCCAGCACCGCCAATCCAACGCATGCGCGGCCAAGCTCGGTCGCGATGATTGGCCACAACGGCGACGCGGCGAAGCATCAATACGACATCAACGATTTCTACGCCGCGGTCGAAGCGGGCAATATGCCGGCGGTGAGCTTTCTGAAGGCGCCGGGCTATCAGGATGGCCATGCCGGTTATTCCGATCCGCTGGACGAACAGCAGTTCGTCGTGCATGTGATCAATATGTTGCAGAAGCGCCCGGAATGGCGCGATACCGCGGTGGTGATTGCCTACGATGATTCCGACGGCTGGTACGACCACCAGGCCGCGCCGCAAGTGAATGCATCGCACAGCAGCCTGGATGCGCTCAATGCACCGGGCGTGTGCAATGGCCGCGATACGTTGCGTGGCGTCAATACCACTCGACCGGTGCAGGGGCGTTGCGGTTACGGTCCGCGCTTACCGCTGCTGGTGATTTCGCCCTGGGCGCGCACGAATTACGTCGATCATAGCCTCACCGACCAGTCGTCGATCCTGCGTTTTATCGAGGACAACTGGTTGAAGCGGCAACGCGTGGGTAGCGGTTCATTCGATGCTGTTGCTGGCAGTATCGAATCCATGCTCGACTTCAAGCAGACCCATACGGCTGATCGCCACGTGATGCTGGATGAGCAAACCGGCGAGGTGGTGGAAACATCACACTGATGGTTGGCATGCTGTCGTCTCGCCGCCAATTTCTGAAGTGGTCCACGTTTGGGCTTGGCGCGGGCCTGTGCACGCGCCTGCCTGCGCACGACATGACGTCGATGCCCAAGATGGGTGGTGGCGAGTTGTGCAAGCACCTGGTGGCCGATAAGAACCATGTCGTGCCACGTCTGCTTGATCCCGATCAATTGACGCCATTCGTCGATGCGTTGCCACGGGCGCCGGTATTGCACGCAGGCGAGAAAACGCTGCGCATCGCGATGCGGGAAGCCGAGCAACGCCTGCACCGCGATCTGCCGCCTACACGGGTGTGGACTTACGGCGGCAGCACGCCCGGTCCCATCATTGAAGCGAAGAGCGGTAACGCGGCGCGTATCGCGTGGCACAATGATTTGCCGAGCAAACATTTCCTGCCGATCGATCACCGCATTCATGGCGCCGAAGCGGATCGGCCGGAAGTGCGCGCGGTTGTGCATCTGCACGGCGCAAGCGTGCCGACGGCCAGCGACGGCTATCCGGATGATTGGTACGTACCTGGCCAAAGCCGCCTGCACACGTATCCCAACAAGCAGGAAGCCGCAGCGCTCTGGTATCACGACCATGCGATGGGCATCAATCGCCTGAATATCTACGCCGGTATGTTTGGCTTTTACCTGTTGCGTGACGAGCACGAACTATCGCTTGGCCTGCCTGCTCGCGAACAGGAAATTCCGCTGGTCTTGAGCGATCGACTGCTTACCACCGATGCGCAGCTTTACTATCCGGTATCGGGTAACAGTGAAGCACCATGGGTGCCCGAAGTGTTTGGCAATGCCATGCTAGTCAATGGCGCGCTGTTGCCGTATCTCGACGTGCAACCGCGCCGCTATCGCTTTCGTGTGTTGAACGCTTCCAATGCCCGGTTCTTCAATTTGAAACTGCGTGATGGGCGACCGTTTTTGCAGATCGGCAGCGATCAGGGTTTGTTGGCATCACCCGTAACGCAACCGAATCTTTTTATTGCGCCGGGCGAGCGCGTGGATGTCGTTATCGACTTTGCGTCTTTGGCCGGGCAGCAGATCGAATTGATCAACGATGTGCTGCCGATCATGCAGTTCCGCATCGGCAGCGGCCGCGTGAAGGATACGAGCGCGGTGCCTGCGGTTTTGCGCGATGTGCCCCGCATGCCAGAGTCCGCTGCCACCAAACAGCGCATGCTGACGCTGGATTCCTATCAGGATTGCGTCGCCGAACCCATGCTGATGTTGCTAGATGGCAAACGCTGGCATGAGCCGGTGACGGAAAGGCCGGTGCTCGGCAGCACGGAAATCTGGAGCCTGATCAACCTGACGGACGATTCGCATCCTATCCATCTGCACATGGTGAAGTTCCAGATTCTGGATCGACGGCGGTTTGATCAAGGTGCGTGGATGGACACCAAAACGGTTCTCCATACCGGTCCTGCGCAGTTGCCCGCAGCGGGCGAAGCGGGTTGGAAGGATGTGGTGCAGGCGTGGCCGGGAATGATTACGCGCATCATCGTGCGTTTTGATGGTTATGCCGGGCGTTACGCGTGGCATTGCCATCTGCTGGAGCACGAGGCGAACGAGATGATGCGGCCGTTCGAAGTGGTGCCTGCATAGCGGCGTCGAGTGCCATGTTGCTGGGTTACGCTGCGCTAACCCAGCCTACGCATCGGGCGAATCCTCAGGGCACGTGTGCGCCTGCGAGACAGCGACGCGTTATGTAGGTTCCTGCGCCTGCAGTGCAGACGGTGCTGCCGGCAAGGTATCCGGCGCCACCGCGCCACCCGAGATAATGAAAGCCATGGCCTGGTCCATGGTCCAATCGGTAGGCGTCAACTCATCAAGCGGCACCACTTCCAGATAACCGCCAGTAGGGTTGGGCGTGGTGGGGATATACACCGCCGCCATCTCGCGCCCGCTGCCTTCTTCCTGCATTACCCGCGTCACGAAGCCGACCACTTTCATGCCCTTGCGTGGAAAATCCACCAGCACCACACGCTGCGCGCCGCTGGGTTTTTGCTGCAGCACCGTCATCAATTTCTTGGTGCCGCCGTAAATGGTTTGCACCAGCGGAATGCGCTGCAAAAGGCTATCGAATGCCTGCAGCAGCCGCTGGCCGATCATGCGGTTGGCAAGAAAACCGAGCAGATACAAGGTGGCCAGGGTAAGCACCAGCGCCAGCACGTAGGTAATCCAACTGTGACTGAGCTGATCGGCCGCCTGCGGCGATACCCAGCCCAGCGCACCAACGAAAGCCGCCACCAGCGGAGCGCCAAGATCGGCCAGAAAACCGACAATGAACTTGAACACCAGCCACGTCACCCACAGCGGCATGAAGGTGAGCAGGCCGGTAATGAGATAGCGTTTGAAGCGCAACGGGGGCATGAAGGGGCTCGGGGCGGGGAGGGCGGCTTATTGTAGGGCCGAACGCCAGGCTGTGATTTTTTTGCGCGCACTGGCCACCGACGTTAGCTGGAAAACCATTTCGTCGGCAAAAGCGTGCAAAGAGCGGAAGCCATCTGGAGCAGATTGCCGAGTTCAAGTGGGAGTAGGCGTAGGTTGGGTTAGCGCAGCGTACCCAACGAATCCCGCCGAAATGTTGGGTTACGCTGCGCTAACCCAACCTACAATTGCTCAGCGACGCCGCGGCTTCAACCGCACATAAAGTTGTTTGCGCACGATGGCGACAACTTCGCCTGCTGCTGTCATGATCGATACATCAAACCAACGCAGCACCTTCTCGCCATTCGAAGCTGCAGCACGCAGTTCATCCAGCACGCCGGCTTCAAGCTTGAAGTGCGCATAGACATCTTCACGACCCGGCGCCACGAAATCGATGGTGCCCGCCTTGTCCCATACGAAATGATCTTTTCCCAGGTGATGCAGTACCAGCAGCATCCAGAATGGATCGGCCATGGCGAACAAGCTGCCGCCAAATTGCGTACGCACGTAATTCCGATTCCAGGGGCGTAAACGCAACACCACGCGTGCTTCGGTGTAATCCTCATCCAGGTTCAGCAGGCGAATGCCGCTGAACAGGAATGGCGGCCACAGGTTTAGAAGAAAGCGGAATGTGGATGCACGCATGCGAAGCTCCGGAGAGGAGCTCGCAATCTAACATACCTGTGCGTATGGACTGGCTTTAAAGCACTAGAACAACAGTGATGCCATACGCCGGCGATAACGGCCAACGAGTTCTGCATCATCCAACGTATTAAACGCAGCGAGCAGACGCTTCTTCGCCTGGCCATCGTTCCAATCGCGCGCTTTCTCAAGCATCAGCAACCAATGCTCCAACCCCGCAGCAGGATCTTCCCCAAGCAACAGATGCACACCAAGCAGATCGTGCGCTTCCCAGTCTTGCGGGTTGGCATGAATACGCTGCTGCAATGTGCTCATCGCCGGTGTGCCTTCCAGCGAGCGGGCCAGGTCGAGCTGGCTGCGCAGGCGGACGGCGCGGGAATCGGTGGCGAGGTTGGCGGGCAGGGCGTTGAGTTCGGCTTCGGCGGCGGAGGCGTGGCCGGCCTGGGCCAAGGCGATGGCCAGGTCGAGCTTGAGTTCGGCGCGGTTGGGGCTTTCCGCGATTTCCTGCTGCAAGCGGTTGATGGCCTCTTCGGGGGATTCGGGGGCGAGGTCTTCCAGTGCTTCTTCTTCGAAGTCGCCTTCCAGCGGCTGCACGTGGCGCGACAGGAACTGGCGCAGCTGGCCTTCGGGCAGGGCACCGGCGAAGCCGTCGAGGATCTGGCCGTCCTTCACCAGGACGACGGTGGGAATGCTGCGAATGCCGAAGATGCCCGCCAGTTCCTGATTTTTGTCGACGTCGACTTTGCCCAGGCGGAAGGTGCCGTTGTATTCGACGGCGAGCTTTTCCAGCATCGGACCGAGTGATTTGCAGGGGCCGCACCATTCGGCCCAGAAATCCACCAGCACGGGCGTCGTGAGCGAGGCTTGCAGCACCTCGGTTTCGAAGTTGGCCTGATCGACGTCGAAGATGTGCGGGGAGACGGCGGCGTTCACAGTGGGCTCCAGAAGGACTAATCCGAGCAAGTCGGGGCGGCGCGCAGCATATCAAGGGATGCCCTGATCCATTCCACGCACCCGGCATGATGTCCAGAAGGCCCGCAGGTTGTGTCGCGTGGCACAGGGCAGACTGGCCGTCTGTTCAAGCCGCGCGGCGCAGGCTGCGGGCCTTCTGGACGTCACCCCGTCATTTAAATTCAAAACGTTGGGGCCGCACTGTATGCGCGCCTCGCTTCGCCCCGTCGTCTAGACATACAACCAGTATGCCTTCGCCGCCGGTGCAAACCGAGGCGCGCATACAGTGCGGTGACGGGTACGTGGAAGGGATCAGGGCATCCCTAGCAAGCGTGTTTGCCCCGGATTTGCGAGAATCCCGGCTTATGAGCACCACGCCCCCGGCCAGCATGGAACACGCGCAGAAGGCGATGACGTCGGATCTGTTGATCTGCGAGCACTGCGATACCGTCTACCGGCGCCGTTTGCTGGCGCGCGGCGACGTGGCGCGTTGCGCGCGCTGCCATGCGGTGTTGGAGCGCCATCAACGTATCGGCCTGAATGCGATGTTCGCGCTGGTGGTCACGGTGATGGTGGTGTTCGTGCAGGCGAACGTGTGGCCAATCATCACGCTGGGGTTCAACGGCACGGAAATCCATGCCACGCTGTGGGGCATCATCATCATGATGTGGAAAGAGCACTCGCAGGTTGTGTCGGTGCTGGCGGCGTGCACGCTGTTTTTCTTTCCGCTGTGCAAGATGCTGTTATTGGGCTGGCTGCTCGCCTACGGCCGCAAGGGGCGGCGCGCACCCGGCTTCAGGCAGCTGATGGTGTTGCTGTATTACATCGGCCCCTGGACGATGAGCGAGGTGTTCGTGCTCGGTGTGCTGGTGTCGATCGTAAAGGCGCATATGTATTTTGATGTCACGCCCGATATCGGCGTGTTTGCCTATGCGGCGCTGGCCGTGTTGATCACCATCTTTTCGAGCATCGACGTGCGCCAGTTGTGGGAGAAGATTCCGGAGTCGCCGGCGTGAGCGCACTTCCCCGCGCGCATGAATTGGGCTTGATCGGCTGCCACGTCTGCGGCCTGGTCTGCCGCGACACGCAAATCGATCACGCAGCTTGCCCGCGTTGCGGCAGCTCCTTGCATCGCCGCAAGCCCTACAGCTGCATGCGCACCTGGGCGTTGTTGATCGCCGCCTTCATCTTCTACATTCCCGCCAATGTGTTGCCGATCATGCGCACGGTGAGTCTGGGTGATGTGGACGACAACACCATCCTCAGCGGCGTGATCGAACTGTGGCAGAAGGATTCCCCGGATCTGGCCGTGATCGTGTTCACCGCCAGCATCGTGGTGCCGATGATGAAGTTTCTGGTGATCGGCACGCTGTTGTTGAGCGCGCATCGGGGCACGCCCTGGGCGCGTCGGCAGCGGGCCGCGCTGTATCGGCTGGTCGAGTTCGTCGGCTACTGGTCCATGCTGGACGTGTTCGTGGTGGCGTTGCTGACGGCGCTGGTGCAGTTCGGGTTTTTCAGCCAGGTGGAACCCTTGCCTGGCGTGGTGTATTTCGGCCTCACCGTGGTACTTACCATGCTGGCCTCACAGAGTTTCGACCCCCGCCTGATATGGGATTGCCAGGACGACGATGACTGACCAGAACAAGCCCAATACGAGCGGCCCCAACGCCGGCGGCAACTTGCCCGAACCGGTGGTCAAGCACCGTCGCTTCAATGCGTCGTGGATCTGGCTGGTGCCCGCGGTGGCCGCGCTGATTGGCCTTTCGCTGGTGATCAATGCGTGGCGGCAGCAGGGTCCTTCCATCACCATCAGCTTCCAGACCGCGCAAGGTCTGGAATCAGGCAAGACGGTGGTGAAGTACAAGGACGTGGTGATCGGCAAGGTCACCGGCATTCACCTCAGCCAGGATCACAGCAAAGTGATCGTGAAGGTGGATCTGGAAAAGAGTGCGGGCGGAATCGCGGTTTCCGATTCGCGTTTCTGGGTGGTGCGTCCGCGTATCGGGCTGGGTGGCGTATCGGGTATCGATACCTTGTTGTCGGGTTCCTTCATCGGCGTGGACGTGGGCAAGTCCACGCAGACGCAGACGGATTTTGTCGGCCTGGAAAACCCGCCTTCCGTGCTGCACGACTCGCGCGGCAAGAGCTTCATCTTGCACTCCGGCGATCTGGGTTCGCTGGATATCGGATCCCCGGTGTATTACCGGCGCATCCAGGTGGGACGCGTGGCGTCGTACAAGCTGGATGACGACGGCAAGGGTGTTACGTTGCAGATCTTCATCGACAGCCCGCACGATAAATTGGTGACCACCGAGTCGCGCTTCTGGAATGCCAGCGGCGTGGACGTGACGATCAGCGCGGAGGGCCTCAAGCTCAATACCCAGTCGCTGGCCACGGTGCTGGCGGGTGGTGTGGCGTTCAACGATGCGCCTGGCCCGCACCCGGATGAAAAAACTGCCGAAGAGAATGCCACGTTCTCCTTGTTCGACACCGAGGCCAATGCCATGGCCCCGCCGAATGGGGAGCCGCGCTATATCGTGATGCGTTTCGACCAACCACTGCGCGGCTTGACCGTCGATGCGCCGGTGGAATTCCGCGGCATCAACTTCGGCCACGTCGTGTCCATTCGCATGGATTACGACGAGAAGACCGACAAGTTCCCGATCTATGTGGGGGCACTCATCTATCCCGAGCGCCTTGGACGCGTGCATACCAAGCTGGAGGCCATCGCCAAGTCGCATGGCGACAACGACATGTCGCAGATCGTCACCACGATGGTCGCGAAAGGTCTGCGTGCGCAGGCGAAGGTGGGCAATCTGCTGACCGGCCAGTTGTTCATTTCCCTGGACATCGTGCCGAAAGCGCCCAAGGTGCCCGGCTATGACCCGAATGCGCGGCCGCTGCAGATTCCCACCATCCCCGGCAGCTTCGACAAGCTGCAGGAGCAGATGGCGCAGATCGTCGACAAGCTGAGCAAGATTCCGTTTGACGCCATCGGCAACAACCTCAATCACACGCTGGCAGACCTGGATAGCACCATCAAGCAAGTCAATGGCAACCTGCTGCCCGCCTTCCAGGACACGCTCAAGGGCGTGAACCGGACGATGGGTACGGCCAATCAGACGCTGGGCACGGCCAACAGTGCGTTGTCGGCCGATTCGCCGTTGCAGCAGAACCTCGCCGGCACCTTGCAGGAACTGCAACGCATGGCTCGTTCGCTGCGCGCACTGACCGATTACTTGAACACCCAGCCGAGTTCGCTGATCCGCGGACGCAGCAAGGACGCGCCGCTGCCCGACACCAGCACGCCTACCGCCCAGCCGCAGCAAGGGAGCAAGCCATGATTCGTATGCGACATGTGATGGCGGTACTGGGAGGCGTGGTGCTGGCGGCGTGTTCCTCCGCACCCGTGCATTACTACACGCTGATCCCCGCGCCTGGTGGCGAGCAAGCCGAATCATCGGCGACCCAGGCGAACTTCCAGTTCGAGTTGATGCAAGTGGGCGTTCCCGCGCAAGACGATGTACCGCAACTCGTCGTGCGCCAGGGCGGCCAGGCCGTGGCGCTGCTCAACGGTGAACGCTGGGCTGCACCGCTGGCGGATGAAGTACGCGGCGCCCTGGCGGTGCAGCTTGCACGGCGTACCGGTGCGCAGGACATCAGTGGCACGGCGCCGACGCACGGCAAACCGGTCTTGCGTATCAAGGTCGATTTGCGTCGTTTCGATTCCTCGCCCGGCGACTATGCGTTGATCGACGCCACCTGGACGGTACGCGAACTCGGCAGCCAGGCCGTGCTTACTTGCAGCAGCCGTATCCATGAAAGTGCGGGGCAGGGTTATCCGGGTCTGGTGGCGGGGCATCAGCAGGCGCTGGCGACATTGGCAAGTCAGATCGCGAGCGTGGCGCCGGCGATGGCCTCCGGAAACGTGCCGGCTTGCCCCCATTCGTAGGTTGGCGGTGAGGCGAAGCCGAACCCCAACGCCGCCATGTACGCCCTCGTGTTGGGGTTCGGCTGCGCCTCACCACCAACCTACGCTCGGTGCATAACACCCATTTCTGCTAGTCTGCCGGGTCCCACGCAGCGCATGGCGATGGACGCCTGCACTGTCGCACAAGCATCAACGGCGCCGGATCATGCAGGACAACCAGACCCAAGGTTCCCCCAACGATTACAACCCGCAGACGGTGGAAGCCGCTGCGCAGCAGTACTGGACCGCGCAGCGCGCGTACGAGGTGAAGGAGGATCCCTCCCGCCCGAAGTTCTACTGCCTGGCCATGCTGCCGTATCCCTCCGGCGCGCTGCACATGGGGCACGTGCGCAACTACACCATCGGCGACGTCATCAGCCGCTACCAGCGCATGACCGGCAAGAACGTGCTGCAACCGATGGGTTGGGATGCGTTCGGCCTGCCGGCGGAAAACGCGGCGATCAAGAACAACACCGCACCGGCCAAGTGGACGTACAAGAACATCGACCACATGCGCGAGCAGCTCAAGACCATGGGCTACGCCATCGACTGGTCGCGCGAATTCGCTACCTGCCAGCCGCAGTACTACCGCTGGGAACAGCTGATGTTCACCCGGCTGATGCAGAAAGGCCTGGCCTATCGCAAGAACGCGGTGGTGAACTGGGACCCCATCGACCAGACCGTGCTTGCCAACGAACAGGTCATCGATGGCCGCGGCTGGCGCTCCGGCGCGCTGGTGGAAAAGCGCGAGATTCCGCAGTGGTTCCTGAAGATCACCGATTACGCGCAGGAACTGCTCGACGGCCTGGACACGCTGCCCGGCTGGCCGGATGCGGTAAAGACCATGCAGCGCAACTGGATTGGCCGCAGCGAAGGCGTGGACATCCACTTCGCGGTGGAAGGCGAGGCCGAACCGTTGACCGTGTTCACCACGCGCCCGGATACCTTGATGGGCGTCACCTTCGTGTCGATCGCCGGCGAACATCCGCTGGCGCAGAAGGCCGCCGGTAGCAACCCGCAGTTGGCGGCGTTCCTGGAGGAACTGCGTCATGGCGGCGTATCGGAAGCCGAACTGGAAACGCAGGAAAAGCGTGGCATGGCCACTGGCTTGTTCGCGATCCATCCGATCACTGGCGACAAGGTGCCCGTGTGGGTGGCCAACTTCGTGCTGATGGGCTACGGCACCGGTGCGGTGATGGCTGTGCCAGGTCATGACGAACGCGATTTCGAGTTCGCGCACAAGTACAACCTGCCGATCAAGCAAGTGATCGCCGTGAGCGGCGACGATGCCGCCTACGATCCGCAACACTGGAAAGAGTGGTATTCGGACAAGACGCGCGCCGATATGCGCGTGATCAACTCCGGCGATATGGATGGCAAGAATTACCGCGATGCGTTCGACTTCATCGCGGGCAAACTGGAAGCCGCCGGCAAAGGCCATCGCCGCGTCAACTGGCGCCTGCGCGACTGGGGCGTAAGCCGCCAGCGTTATTGGGGTTGCCCGATTCCGGTGATCTATTGCGCCAAGTGCGGCGCGTTGCCGGTACCGGAAGATCAACTGCCGGTGGTGCTGCCGGAAGACGTCGCCTTCTCCGGCGTGCAATCGCCGATCAAGGCCGATCCGGAATGGCGCAAAACCACGTGCCCGCAATGCGGTGGTGCAGCCGAACGCGAAACCGACACCTTCGATACCTTCATGGAATCGAGCTGGTATTACGCGCGTTACACCAGCCCCGGCGCCAATGGCCTGGTCGACGAACGCGCCAATTACTGGCTGCCCGTGGACCAATACATCGGCGGTATCGAGCACGCGATCCTGCATCTGTTGTACTTCCGCTTCTATCACAAGCTGATGCGCGACGCGGGCCTGGTGCATTCGGATGAGCCGGCCACCAACCTGCTATGCCAAGGCATGGTGATCGCCGAGACGTTCTATCGCCAGAACGCAGACGGTTCGACGGAGTGGATCAATCCCGCCGACGTGGAAATCCAGCGCGACGAAAAAGCGCGCGTGGTGGGCGCGGTGCTCAAGGCCGACGGCAAGCCAGTGCTGATCGGCGGCATCGAGAAGATGTCCAAATCCAAGAACAACGGCGTCGATCCGCAGGCGATGGTGGAAAAATTCGGCGCCGACACGGTGCGCCTCTTCTCCATGTTCGCCGCGCCACCGGAGCAATCGCTGGAATGGAGCGAAGCCGGCGTGGAAGGCATGGCGCGCTTCCTGCGCCGCTTCTGGCGCGAGGTGATCACGCACGTTGGTCAGCCGGATCATCCGGAAGTCGATCCGTCCCAGCTGGATGCCGGCCAGAAGGCGCTGCGCCGCCAGTTGCACGAAACCATCCAGAAGGTCAGCGACGATTTCGGCCGCCGCCACGCCTTCAACACCGCCATCGCCGCGCTGATGGAACTGCTCAACGCACTCGGCAAATTCACCGACCAGAGCGACCAGGGCCGCGCCGTGCGTCACGAGGCGCTGGAAACCATGGTGCTGCTGCTGAACCCAGTGGTGCCGCACGTCAGCCATGCGTTGTGGCAGGCCTTGGGTCATCCGCAAGCCGTGCTGGACGACCAACCCTGGCCGAAGGTGGATCCGGCCGCACTGGTGCGCGAGTCGCTCACCTTGGCCGTGCAGGTCAACGGCAAGCTGCGCGGCACCGTCGAGGTGGCCGCCAATGCCTCCAAAGAAGAAGCCGAAGCGCTGGCGCGCGCGCATCCCAATGTGGCAGCCTTTCTGGAAGGTCAGACCGTGCGCAAGGTGATCGTGGTGCCTGGCAAGATCGTCAACATCGTCGCAGGATGAGTACATGAACCGCATGCTGAAAGTGATCTTGCTGCTGCCCGTGCTCGCCCTTGCGGGATGCGGTTTCCACCTGCGCGGCAGCGCGGCCTTGCCGGCCGGCATGCAGCGCGTGCATCTCACGGTCGGCGGTGCCGGCGATTTCCAGCGCAAGCTGGCGCGCGCCTTGCTCGCTTCCAACGTCACGCTGGAAGACAAATCTGGCCCCGGCATTGCCGAGCTACACGTGCCGGCGCAGAACTTCACCGTGCAATCGCTCACCATCAACGGTGCGGCGCAGGTGACCGAATTCGCCGTGCGCTTCCATGTGGTGTTCACCGCGACCAATCCTGAAGGCAAGGTCATCGTGCCGGATCAGGCCATCGACCTGCAGCGCGAATTCAGCTATGACGCCAGCCAGCCGGTGGGTACCCAATCGCAGATGGAGCAGATCCAGGGCAGCCTGATCGACGATGCCATCCAGGCCTTGTTGTTCCGACTGCAGGCCGTCGCCAGGAACGGTGCAACGGCCGCGGCCAATGCGGTCGGCCCATTGCCGGCGAATGCGAGCACCACGCAGGCGCCGCCGCAGTACATGCCGACGCCGATCGGCAATTAAGAACAGGCGCTAACCATGCCGCTCAACCAGATCCAGTGGCAGAAGGCGCTGGCTGCGGATCACCTCAGCTCCGTCTACCTGTTGGCCGGCGAGGAGTTGCTGGTGCTGGAAGCGGCCGATGCCTTGCGTGCGCAGGCGCGCAAACTCGGTTACAGCGAGCGCCAGGTGCTCGACGTCGGCGCGCATTTCGATTGGGATGACCTGGCGCGTTCGGCCGCGGGCATGTCGCTGTTCGCCTCGCGCCGATTGCTCGATCTGCGCTTGCCTACCGGCCGCCCGGGCGTGGAAGGGGCCAAGGCCATTACCGAGTTCTGCACCAATCCGCCGCCGGACGTGACGCTGCTGATTACCGCGGTGGAATGGAGCAACAAGCACGAAGGCGCGTGGACCAAGCAGGTCGATAGCGCCGGCAGCGTGATGATCTTCAACGCACCGCGCCCGAACGAATGGGAAGCCTGGATCGGCGCGCGCCTCGCTTCACGCGGTCTCACCGCGACACCCGATGCGGTGGCTCTATTGGCCGAGCGCGTGGAAGGTAACCTGCTCGCCGCCGCGCAGGAAATCGACAAGCTGGTCGTGCTGCATGAGCAAGGCAAGATCGACGCGGCAGAGATGGAGAATCTCGTCGCCGACAGTGCCCGCTACGACGTGTTCAAACTGACGGATGCCGCATTGGGCGGCGACGGTGCGCGTGCGCTGCGCATTCTTGATGGCTTGCACGCGGAAGGCGATGAGTTGATTGCGCTGATGGGCTGGCTGGTGAATCAGTTGCAATTGGCCTTGCGCCTGGCCAATGCGCATGACTTTGGTGCGCAAGCGCGTGCGGAGCGTCTATGGCCAGCACGCGAGCAACTGTTCCGCAAAGCCCTGCGCCGCGCGCCGCGCGAGCACTGGATGCAATGCCTGGCACGCGCGGCGCGTATCGATCGCATCGCCAAGGGACGCGAAACTGGTGATGCCTGGCGGGAAACGCAGCGCCTGATCGCCGCCATCGCCGAACCGCGTGCCGCGCAGGCACTGGCCTAACCGAGATACACGATGAAACCGCTGGCCCTCTTTGGCGGCACCTTCGACCCTGTCCACATCGGCCATCTCAGCGTCGCCTGGGAGGCTTCCGAACTGCTCGACGCCGAAGTGCGCCTGATGCCGGCCAACGTGCCGCCGCATCGTCCGGCTCCCACGGCGAGCGCGGAGCAGCGCGTGGAAATGCTGCGCGCCGCCTTGCGTGGTCAATCGCGCCTTACGCTCGATACGCGCGAATTGGAACGCGGTGGCCCGTCTTACACCGTCGACACTTTGGAAGAACTGCGCCGCGAAGTCGGCGAACGGTCATTGGTGTTGCTGCTTGGCACGGATGCGTTTGCCGGTTTGCGCAGCTGGCATCGCTGGCGTGATCTATTCCGGGTGACGCATATCGGCGTGATCAACCGTCCCGGTATTGATGCCTGTGTTCCAGCGGAAGTGGAACGCGCCGTGGCAGCGCGGCGTACGGATGATCCTGAAGTGATTCGTTCGCACGCGGCGGGTAAGGTGATCGAACTGGCGGTGACGCCGCTGGAAGTTTCCGCCACGCGCATTCGCGAGTTGCTCGCGGCTGGGCGCGATCCGCGATATCTGCTTCCGGCCGGGTTGTTTGATGATGCGGCGTTGTTGGCGCCGTACCGCACAACGCCGTAGTGCGTAGGCTGGGATGAATCTCAGCATCTGCAGGCACTTCTCAAACGAAGCGCGCATCTCAAGCATCGCGAAAAACGTCTCCCTCCCCTGCTTGCAGGGGAGGGCTGGGGTGGGGTGAGTACTTGCCGGAAGCCTTCCCGCAAGGATTCACCCCCTCCCAACCTCCCCCTGCAAGCAGGGGGAGGAGCCAGTCTTCCGCGGATGGTTGAGAGGCCTGCTTCGACTTAGCGCAATTTATAGAAGTGCCCTATAGGCATGGCGATGCTGGGATTTCATCCCAGCCAACGAACGCGGCAAGCCTTCAACTCGCAAACGCCACAAACCGCATCGCCACCGAATTCATGCAATAACGCAATCCCGTCGGCTGCGGACCATCATCGAACACATGCCCAAGATGGCCATCGCATCCCGCACAACTGATCGCGATGCGCTCCATGCCAAAGCTGGTATCGCGGTGCTCGATCACGTTCCGCTTGGCAATGGGTTGCCAGAAACTCGGCCAGCCCGTGCCGGAATCGAATTGCGTGTTGGCATTGAACAGCGCCGTATCGCAACCGGCACAGCGATACAGGCCTTTGTGATTCGGTTTCTCATGCGGGCCGCTAAACGCCATCTCGGTTCCCGCGTGGCGCAGCACGTTATAAGCGGCGGGAGAAAGGCGTTGCTGCCACTCCGCATCCGACAGCACCACTTTGCGCACGTCGCACACGCCAAGATCGCGGCCGTCTTCGTCCGCAAAACATTCCAGCTGCAGCATTTGAAGCGGAGCGGTTGCTGCCGGCGTTGCTGCAGCCATTGCGCTGCCGCCTTTGCGGCCCATCAAGCGTGTGGCTGTCACGGCGCCAAGTGCCACCACGGCGCCACCTCCCAACAAGGCGAACAGGAATCGCCGACGGTCCATCGCCTTGTCGTCGAATGCGGATGTCATGCCAGTCTCCTGTAATGGACTTCGTTGTACTCAGCCGAACGTAAACGCGTAGACGTGTACGCCCGGGTCGAGAAAGGTGATTTCAAAAACGCGCTCGCCGGTGCCGTGTGCCTGGCGGACGAGTTGATACAGTCGTTGGCCGTTGATCACGCCGCTGCCGTCCGCATCGGTATCCGTGCCGTGATCGTCGCCTGGCGCCTTGCCATCGAGCGTCACGCGGAAGCGGATGGGTTTGCCGTCTTCGCCAGGGCCAAGCACCAGGTGCAGATCGCGGCCGCGGAAGCGATAGACAACGCTGCCATTCGCCTTGTCGAGCGTGGCCTGCTGCGGTTTCACCGTCCACGTGCCGTTGAGCGCCCATTGGTTGGCGGCGAGCGTGTCCGGGGCGTGGTAAGCAAAGCTGTCGTCATGCGCAATCTGGCCGCCGGCAAAACCTTCGCTGCGCGCATAACCCACGTAGGTTTCCGGCGAGCGAGACATGTCACCAGAACCTGCCGCTTCCGCCCCGGAAGCACCCGGTTGCACGTAACCACCAGGCAGATTTTTATAGCCGGCATCGGTCAGCAGTCGGCGGATCACATCTTCGCTGTTGGCGTAGCCGCCTTCGCCGTAGTGATGCGCACGGATCTGCCCATGCGCATCGATAAAATAATGCGCCGGCCAGTACTCGTTGTTGAAACCTTTCCAGATGGCATAGTCGCTATCCACCGCCACCGGATAGCTGATGTGGAAATCCTTGATCGCCTTGGCGACATTGGCGGGATCTTTCTCGAAAGCGAATTCCGGCGAATGCACGCCGATGACTACCAGACCGTGATCGCGATACTTCTGCGCCCATGCATTCACGTACGGCAGCGAGCGGATGCAGTTGATGCAGGAGTAGGTCCAGAAATCCACCAACACCACTTTGCCGCGCAAGGTTTCGGCCGAGAGCGGCGCGCTGTTGAACCATTGCGTGGCGCCAGCAAGCGAAGGCAGTTCGCCTTCCACCGGCAACGCCGTTCCCGCTTTCGGCGTGGGCGCGGCTTGCACAGGTGCAGGGCTGACGGCATCGATCAACTTCTGTTCGAGGCCGCCGGTGCTGGCAAGCGAAACGCGCGTCAGCAAACCGGTATCCGCACCCAACGCAATGGCAGCTACACCCGCCAGCACCAGCGCGCCTAACGCGCGACGCACCCACTCACCGGCGCCCAGCGAGCGCTTCATCAATGCGAACACGCGGCCACCGACCAGCAAAGCCAGCGCGAGGGATACCGCCGCGCCGGCCGCGTAAGTAAGCAGCAGCAGCGTCGTTTCCACGCTGGCGCCTTGCAATGCCGCGCCAGTCAGCAGCAGGCCAAGAATCGGTCCGGCGCATGGCGCCCACAGCAAGCCGGTGGCGACGCCCAGGCCCGCGGCAGACCATGGCGAATCCTGCTTGGCATCCGCTTTTTCCGTCAGCCGATTGCCGAGGCGCACGAACGGCCGGCTGATCCAGTCGGCGAAGTGCGGCAATAACAAAGTCAAACCGAGCACGGCCAACACCACCAAGGCGATATAGCGTCCATATTGATTGGCATGCACCGCCCAGCCACCGCCAACCGCCGCCAAGGTAGCGACCAGCGCAAACGTGATGGCCATGGCGATCAGCATCGGCAAACCGTTGCGTGCGAACGGCCGGTCGGCGCGCGCAAACACAAACGGCAGCACCGGCAGAATGCATGGACTCAGGATGGTGACGACGCCACCGAAGAAGGCAAGGATCAGCAGCAGCATGACGGTCTCGCGTGTCTGGTTCTCTGACAGGCTATTCGTTGCGCGAGCGTATGCGTTACAGGCTTGCGCCAAGGGATGCTCTGATCCATTCCATGTACCCGTCACCGCACTGTATGCGCGCCTCGCTTTGCACCGACGGTGAAGTCATACCGGTTATATGTCGAGCGGGCGGGGCGAAGCGAGGCGCGCATACAGTGCGGCCCCAACCTTTTGAATTTACATATGGGGTGACGTCCAGAAGGCCCGCAGGCTGCGCCGCGCGGCTTGAACAGACGGCCAGTCTGCCCTGCGCCACGCGGCACATCCTGCGTGCCTTCTGGATGTCATGCCGGGTGCATGGAATAGATCAGAGCATCCCAAGGTAACCGAAACGCCTTGACCCACGAATCAGCTTGTGTATCCGGATTGATAACAGGTCATGCCAGCCACCTCATCCTTGACCTTTGACGGCCCATGGGTCCTACTACGCCAGCCTTCGTCGAGGAGGCTGAGTAGCGACAAGGCCGTGTCCACCGAAACCCCAAGTGCCAGCGAACAGGCTGACCGGCAACGGGCAGCATGGATGGCCGCCGCGCAAGCCGGCGACCAGCGCGCCTACACGCGCGTGCTGAACGATTCGGTGGCATTGATCCGGGCGGTAGCCAGAAGGCAGGGCGTGGCGGTGGATGCGCTGGATGACGTAGTGCAGGAAACCCTGCTCACCGTGCATCGCGTGAGGCATACCTACGACCCCAGCCGTTCCTATGACGCATGGTTGGCCGCGATCGCCGCGCGCCGCGCCATCGACATTCTGCGCAGCCACGGGCGCCGCGAGCAGCGCGAAGTGCACGACGAATTCGCCTTCGATACGCATGCCGATCGCGACGATGCCAGTGCCGGTGCGGAACGTGCGGAAGAGGCGCAGCGCCTGCGCAAGGCGATCAAAACCCTGTCGCCGGGACAACGTGAAGCGGTGGAGCAGCTTGGCTTGAAGGAGCGCTCGCTCGCTGAAGCCGCCGCACAAACCGGGCGCAATACCGGCGCCCTGAAAGTGAATTTGCATCGCGCATTGAAAACACTGCGCGATCGCTTGCATGGAGAATCCTGAGCCGTCATGTCCGATGCAGCACGCCACGAAGCCTTGATCGACGCGCTTGGCGCAGAGCTGACGCCGGTGCGGCGTCTGCTGCCGCCATGGCGGCGCGCGCTCGGCTGGCTGTTGGTGGTGTCGGCTATTGCCGCGGTGCTGTTTATGCGCTACGGCGCAAGCACCATGCTGCATCGCTGGGACGCGCTGCCCGATCTGGGTGTAGGAGCGTGCGCTGGGGCGATCACGGCGATCACCGCCGCCTTGGCCTCGTTCGTGCTGGCGGTGCCCGGCCGTTCCCTCAGGTGGGCCTGGTTGCCGGTGCCCAGCGCCTTGCTTTGGATCGGCGCCAGCGGCCTGGGCTGCCTGCGCCTGCATTTGCCAGGCGTGCCGCTGGTGGACATCCACGCGACCGACGACTGCCTGGTTTTCATCGTCAGTTATTCGTTGCCGTTATCCGCACTGATGATTTGGCTGATCCGCCGCGCCTGCCCACTGCGGCCGGTCGTGACGGCGGTGATGATCGGACTGGCCAGCGCAGCCGCTTCGGCAAGCCTGCTGGAAATCTGCCATAGCTACGATGCCACCGCGTCGGATCTGTTTGTCCATGCAACGGCGGTAGCCATCGTGGTCGCTGTCAACACGCTGATGGGCGGGCGGTTGTTGTCGCGGGCTTGAGTTGATTGCGCACTACATGCCGATGGTGACGCGTGTGACGCCATCGCGCCGAAGGTTCCGGTAACGCGCAAGTGCCCATAAGGGAAAGAACTTGGGATAGCCGTGATAGCGCAGATAGTTGACGCGCGGAATACCGGTGCCGGTGACTGACGCGTCTTGCCAGAGCCCGTATCGGTCTTGCTTGGCAAGCAGATAAGCAATGCCGCGCACCACCGCAGGGTGGTGCACCTGGCCGGCAGCCATCAGGCCAAGCAATGCCCAGGATGTTTGCGATGCAGTGGTCGGGGCTGGCGAGAATTGGCGATGGTCGTGCTCGTAGCTGGCGCAGCTTTCGCCCCAGCCGCCATCGTCGTTTTGGACGGATATCAGCCATTGCGCTGCCTTGTGCAGCCGAGGGTGGTCGTGGGAGACACCGGCAGCATTCAAAGCGCACAGCGCCACCCAGGTTCCGTAGATGTAATTGACGCCCCAACGGCCGTACCAGCTTCCATCGGGTTGTTGTTCTTGCCACAAGAAATCGAGCGCGTCGTGGGCCGGTTTGCTGTTGGCTGGCCGCTGACCAAGTTGGGCGAGTAGGGACAGGCAACGGGACGACACGTCGGCCGTCGGCGGATCCGTCATGGCCCCGTGATCGGAGAAAGGTATGCTGTCCAGATACGTGTGGGTGTTTTCCGCCTCAAAGGGGGCCCAGCCGCCGTTGTGGCATTGCATGCCCACGATCCATTCCAGCGCGCGCGCCACGGCTTTGCCATACCTGTCGGCGTCGTTTGCTTTGTCTGCTCGGGCCAATGCGGCGGCGACAACGGCGGTGTCGTCGACATCCGGGTAATGCGCGTTGCCGTATTGAAATGCCCAACCGCCTGGGCGTACGCGGGGCCGGCACATGGTCCAATCGCCGCGCACGGCAAGAATCTGGTCGGCACACAGCCAATCAAGGGCACGCGTGGCAGCCGCCTGGGCAACAGGTGTATCCGTCTCAAGCAAGGCGTGCGTCGCAAATGCCGTATCCCATACCGGGGAGCGAGAGGGTTGGCAATACGCTTCGCAATCGTCTGTTGCCAGGAAATGTTCCACTGCCTGGCGCACCGTGGCGCGCAGTGGGTGATCAGGTGTGTAACCTAGCGCGTCATACATCATGAGTGCCATCGACGCGCAGGGAAAAAGGCCCGCCAACCCTTCGTCGCTATCCAGCCGTTCTTCGACGAAGGCTAACGCAGCTTCCATGGCGCGCTGCCGATTGCGCTTGGAAAAGACCGGTTCCGTCGCCCGCAAGATCGCGTCCAGCCCGCGGAACAATCCATATAGCATCGAACCCTGGTGTGATGCGCGTGGTGGCAGGCGCAAACGGAATGGTGCTGCCTTGAACAATTCGTCGATCCCGATCGCGCGCGTGCTCTTTGCCCGGGGGCGTTTGGCATTGAGTACAAACAATGGCACCAGGAAAGCGCGCGCAACCGGTGACATTTTTGACAGGTGCATGGGGAACCACGACGGCAGCAGCATGATTTCGACCGGCATCACGGGCACCGCCTGCCACGGAACCACGCCATGCAAGGCGAGCAAGGTACGCGTGAAGACGTTCGACGCCTCGGCGCCACCGTGCGCAAGAATGGCGCGCCGGGCGCGTTGCATGGGTTCGGTGTTCTGATCCTCGCCCGTGATCTTGAGTGCGTAATAGGCTTTGACGATGCTGCTTACGTTGATCGGGCCACCTGTATACAGCGGCCAACCGCCATTCGTCAGCTGCGTGCGATGCAGATAGCGTGCGAATTTCTGCTGCAGCTCAAGCCTGGGCTGTTCGCCCAGGTAATGCGTCAGCATGATGTATTCGGCAGTAAAGCCGGCATCGCCTTCCAATGGGAAAACCCAGTGGCCGTCTCGCTGCTGTGCAGCGATCAGGCTTTGCGCCGCGCATCCAATAGCGTGTTCAAGCGAGGAAAGGGACCCTGTTTCTGGTTTTTCTGCATTCGGCGCCGAGGCATGGGCATCGGTTACTGTCGATGTCTGCATATCCGTCTCCCTGGCCTGCCGAACCCGCTTGATGGGGTGACCGCGAATATGAGAGAGCGCCTTGTAAAAGGCCCGTCTGGCTGCTGTGAATCGAGACAAAATTATTCCCCGCATGTGACGCAGCCAACGAAAGTCCGAGTCTCTTTGGGCTTTGAGCGGGCTGCGCTCGTTCCAATGCAGTCAGCGCCTGGGGCCTCTCGGTTGGGGGCAGGGCAAAAAACCGCTTGACGTCCCGTCACAGCAGGGCGGATATACTGCGCTTGCGCGATCACGCGCTGCCGAAACGCCTAAGAGGCCCCAACTCTTGACCACCATCCGCCATACCAAGGCCGTCAACACGGCCGCCCTGCGCAAGACCGTCATCGCCGCCCTTGAGGACCTCAAGGCCAAGGACATCAGGGAAATTGATGTACGCGGCAAAACCTCCATCGCCGACCTGCTCGTGATTGCTTCCGGCACCTCGGCACGCCACGTGAAATCCATCGCCGACGAAGTGGTCAAGTTCGCCAAAGAGGCGGGCGTGATGCCGCTGGGTGTCGAAGGCGAGCGGGAGGCCGAGTGGGTGCTGGTGGATCTGGGCGACGTCATCGTGCACGTCATGCTGCCGCGCATTCGCGAGTTCTACGGCCTGGAGCGCCTGTGGACCGTGGGTGACCGCGACGCCGAGGGCGAAGCTGCCCTGGCAACAGGTTAACTAGAAATTCCGACGTGCGTGCCCGCCTGATCGCCATCGGCGAACGCATGCCTGCATGGGTTGCAGAAGGGTTTGCCGAATACCGCAAACGGCTCTCCCACGATTTGCCCTTCGAATTGATCGAACTGAAGCCTGGCACGCGCGGCAAGGGCCGTGACGATGCGCGCGCCATGCACGATGAAGGCGCCGCCATCCTTGCCGCCTTGCCGCGCGACATCCATGTGATTGTCCTCGATGGCCGCGGCAAGACCTGGTCCAGCGAAGAGCTGGCCGAACAGCTGGCGAAATGGCGCATGGCCGGGCGCGATCTGGCGTTTCTTATCGGCGGCCCTGACGGCCACGCGCCGGAAGTGTTAGCCCGGGCCGATCAAAAGTGGTCATTGGGGCCGCTCACCCTCCCGCATATGCTGGTTCGGCTGGTGCTGGTGGAGCAGCTTTATCGCGCGACCACCTTGCTGGCAGGTCATCCGTACCATCGCGCGTAAATGCCGGTGGTGCGTGACGTCACGGCATTGTCATGGGAGTTGTCATGCGCTTTCAGGTTCGCCAGGCGAGCATCCACGATCTCGATACGCTTGTGCCGTTGTTCGACGGCTATCGGCAGTTTTATCGACAAGCTAGCGATCCGGCACGTGCGCGTGCTTTTCTTGCCGAGCGTTTTGAGCATCTCGAATCGGTGATTCTGCTGGCATGTGAAGAACAAGGCGCAGGCCTTGGTTTCGTGCAGTTGTTTCCCTTGTTTTCATCGGTGCGCACGGCGCGCATCTATCTGCTGAATGACCTGTTCGTCGCACAGGTTGCGCGCAGGCGGGGTGTAGCGAGCGCTCTGCTTACTGCCGCAGCGGACCATGCGAAAGCGCTCGGTGCGGCGCGGTTGTGGCTGCAAACGGAGCAGAACAACGCACCGGCGCAGGCGTTGTATGAGTCGCTGGGTTGGCAGCGCGACCATGACTTTTGCGATTACGGTCTCGCGCTCTAGTCGCAACCACGCGCGCGCCTCGTAGGCTGGGATGAAATCCCAGCATCGCCACGTCAAATAAATGCTGGGATTTCATCCCAGCCTACAAAACCGTTGTCATCGCCGTTGCGGTAAGGTGTGCTTTGAATTCCCGTAAGGAACCTGGTGATTCATGCTCTATCTTGCCTCCCAATCGCCGCGTCGGCGCGAATTGCTCGGCCAGCTTGGCGTGACTTTTTCCATCCTCGACGTGGATGTAGCCGAAGTGCCGTTCCCGGAAGAGTTACCGGTGGATTACGTGCGGCGTGTGGCGCGTGACAAAGCGCAGGCCGGCTGGGAAACGCTGGAACGCAGTGCACAGGCTGATGCGCTGGTGCTCGCTTCGGATACGGAAGTGGTGCATGGCGATCGCATCTTCGGCAAGCCGAAGGATGCCGATGATGCCGTGGAAATGCTGCAAGCCCTCTCCGGCCGCACGCACGAAGTGATCTCGGCGGTATGCGTGGTATCGGCCAAGCGTGAACGCGATGATGTTTGCATCTCACGCGTGCGTTTTGCGGAACTGGGTGAGGCGGAAATTGCGGCCTATGTCGCCACCGGCGAGCCGTTCGGCAAGGCGGGTGCATATGCCATCCAGGGCAAGGGAGCTACCTTGATCGAGTATCTGGAAGGCAGTTATTCCGGCGTGATGGGCTTGCCGGTGTTTGAGACGGCGAAGCTGTTGCGGGCGTTTGGGATTACCGTCTAACGCTGGTTTGGCGCATCGATTGCGTAGGTAGTGTTAGCGCAGCGTAACCCAACATTTCCGGAGCGATTCGTTGGGTTACGCTGCGCTAACCCAACCTACAAGAGCCGTCAGGTGGCTGCGAGCAAGGCCACCAGTGCAAACAGGTTGTACAAGCCATGCGCCAGGATGGACGGCCATAGCGAGCCGGATTTCAATCGCAGCCAGCACAGCGCGACGGCAAACAGCATCAGGTTCGGCAGCGCATACCACTGGAAATCCAGCCCCGCCAGATGTACGAGGCCGAACAACACCGCGCATATCGCCACGGACGGCGCCACCGACATTCGCCGCATCAAGGCTGACAGCAACACGCCGCGGAACATCAGCTCCTCCACCATCGGCCCGATCGTGACCGCTACGATGCCTAATGGCAGACGCAGGTTGCGCGATGCATGCTGAGTGAGTTCCTGCACGTTTTGCGAGACGTCATGCCCATGCGCTAGCAGTTGCGTGAGCAATGCGCCAAAAGGCGGCATCACCACGCCGACCAGCAGTGCCGTGGCATACCAGCGAGAGCGGTGTGGTGCGTTGAAACCGAAGCCTGGCGGTTCGGCTTGCAGCCACAGCTGCGGCCATTGGCGGCGCACCAGCCAGAACATAAGCAGTGCGATCAGCGGCAACGCCACGATCATCAGTACCGCGCTGCTGTCAGTCTGCTGCAGCACGCGGGTCACATGCTTGTGCACGTCCGCAATCGAAAGCTGCGGATGACGGATTTTTTCCAGCACGCCAACAGCTAGGCCCATCAGTACGCCGGCACCCACCTGCAGCAGGAAATACAGCAGCACCAGGCCCATGGCGTGCAGCACGCCCGGGACTTTGGAAGAGGGCAGCGGTGTAGCCGGTGGGGCCGGCTTGAACATCGGGACGTCCTCGGTGCGCGACTCAGCCGGCCAGCAGGGCGCGGCCCAGGCCCAGTGCCGCCATCACCAGCGTCGCCGCCCAGCCCACCATGCTGACCAGGTAGCCGGGACCGCGCTTGCCGGCATCGCCCAGGTAAGCCACGGCGTACCACACGCGCCCCAGCACCCACACCAGGCCGGCGATGCCCGCCCAGAACACGTAGCCGTAATGTGCCGCCAACCATAATGTCGGCAGAAACATCACCGTGTTTTCCAGGGTGTTCATCTGTACGCGGTAAGCGCGTTCGAAGGCGGGATGACCGCTGACGGCAGGCGCCTGGATGCGGTACTTGCCTCGCGCATGGCCAACCACCCACACCGTGCCGAATTGCAGAAGGACCGTCAGCAGGGTGACCAGGGCGGGCAAGTTTTGAGTCATATGGCGCATGCGTGTGGAAAATGATGTGCCACTGTAGCGTTTTGATGCGATGCTGTGGAAGTTGGCCGGCGTTGCACGGCGAGGGGCATGAGGGAGGCGTTATGGACTGGCAGAAAGGCGAGGAAAGTCAGAACGTCGAAGTCGACCAGGGCGGCGGTGGCGGTCGTGGATTCGGTGGTTTCGGTGGCGGGCGAATGGGCATCGGCGGCCTGCTGATTCTTGCAGTGCTGGGCTGGATCTTTTTCAAGAATCCGCTGGCGCTGCTCGATCAAGGCGGCGGACAGCCGAACAGCTACGCGCCAACCAGTCAACCGGTGCAGATCGATCCGCAACAAAAGGAATTCGTCAGCCGGGTGCTGGGTTCCACCGAAAAAACCTGGACGGATATTTTTGCCGGTATGGGGCGCACTTATGTCGATCCCAAGCTGGTGCTGTTCAGTGGGGGCGTGAACACGGCATGCGGCGCGGCCTCTACCGCGGTGGGCCCGTTCTATTGCCCGGGCGACCAGAAGGTTTATCTGGATCTGGATTTCTTCCGCGAGCTGCAGACGCGGTTCCATAGCAGCGGCGATTTTGCGCGCGCGTATGTGATTGCGCACGAAGTGGGCCATCACGTGCAGAACCAGTTGGGAGTATTTGCGAAAAGCAGTCAATTGCAACGCCAAGGTGCGGCGATGCAAGGTGCCACCGGTCTGTCGGTACGCCAGGAATTGCAGGCCGACTGCTTCGCTGGCGTATGGGCCAACCGCACGCAGGAACGCCTGCAATGGTTGCAGCCCGGTGACGTGGAATCCGCCCTCAATGCCGCCAGCCAGATCGGCGACGACACCTTGCAGCGCGAGGCGCGCGGCGCGGTGGTGCCCGACTCGTTTACGCACGGCACCTCGGCGCAGCGGGTGAAGTGGTTCAAGACTGGATTGGAGAGTGGGGATATCCGGTCGTGCAATACCTTCAGTGACGCCTTGTAGTTTTGTAGGCTGGGATGCAATCCCAGCTTCTTGTTGCGGATTGGGGATGCTGGGATTACATCTCAGCCTACAATGCGAAAACCTGCGCCAGGGGGCGCATTCGTTCCATCACCATGATTCATCCGTGTCTGCGCTGTGGCGCGTGCTGCGCCAGTTTCCGCGTTGCCTTCCATTGGAGCGAGGCCGAACCGTCCATGGGCGGGCAGGTGCCGGCGGAACTGACTGAGAAACTCGACTCGCATCGCCTGGTGATGCGCGGTACGCAAGCGTATCAGCCGCATTGCATCGCACTGGAAGGCAGCATTGGTGTGGCGACCCGCTGCCGTATCCATCCGCAACGCCCGTCGGTATGCCGTGAGGTGCAACCGGCTTGGGCATCTGGCGAGCCCAGTCTGCAATGCGATAAGGCCCGCAGCATGCACGGGTTGCCACCACTAACCCGCGAAGATTGGGCGGCCTTTAACGCATCAGTGGCGTAACACTGTCGTTTTGAAACGCCAGCACGAACTGGTGCAGCTCGCTTTCGCTGACATCCGATACGGCCACGAAATGCATGCGATCGGTCGTCCACTGGATGGCGTTGTAGCCGTGCCACTGCGTGGTGCTTTCTGCAACCTCGCCGGATGAGACTGGCCACTGGTACAGATTGATGACATGCAGATGCCGCTTGAAGATCAATGCGGCAACGCTGCGCCCGCCGAGCGCATCGAGGCGGCCGCCGACCAGCGGAAAACCCTCGCCGGCCAGATCCTTCACGCGCGGCGAGAAATCCAGCTTGCCGTCGAACCACGGTTTCACCGTGTGCTGATCGGTCGAGACCACGTCCATCAGATGCTGCGGTTGCATCGAGCGGATATGGCTGGAAATCGCTTCGTTCGCCCACTGGCTGGTATCGCCAGCGCGGTGCGTGGTGAACCAAAGCGGCGTGCCGATGATCACGGCGGCAGCAAGTCCGGCAGCCATGGCCAGTGCGAATGGAGCACGGCGCGGCCGGGCAGCGGGCGGCGCGATGACGGCAGGTTTTTCCGCGGACCATGATTTGCGCAGCGCATCGGGCGCGCGGCGATACAGCGACGCGTGCGCCATGCCTTCGCGAAGCTGCGCGTAATCGGCGTAGCTTGCCGCACAGCTCGGGCAGCCTTGCATGTGCCGCACAATCGCCACGCTTTGCGCGGCGTCCAGTTCGTTGTCGAGATAGGCGTGCAGAAGCAGCCTGGCGTCATCGCACATCATGACGGCGTGCCTCCGTAGAAGATGAAGAGAGTTCGGCTTTCAGCCGTTCGCGCGCGCGCGCTAGCCGCGACATGACGGTGCCGATTTTCTGGCCGGTGATGCTGGCGATCTCTTTGTATGAGCATTCTTCCAGTTCGCGCAGCACGATCACCTCGCGCAAGGGATGCGGGAGGCTTTCCAGCGCGACCTGCAGACTTTGTATGTCGACGGACATCAAGGCGCGCGCTTCCGGTGAGGGCTGCTCATCGATCAGCGCGTGGGTGTCGTCGTCGAAGGTTTCATGCATGGCATCGGCGGCTTTCGCGCGCAACGAATAAAACGTATTGCGCACGATCGCGAGCAGCCATACGCGTGCGTCGCCGCCACGGAAGCTGCCGAAATAACGGAACGCGCGCAGCATGGCTTCCTGGGCGATGTCCTGTGCATCGGCGTCGTCGCGTGACAACCAGCGCGCCAGGTTGTAGGCCGCATCCAGGTACGGCACCACGATGGCTTCGAAGCTGGCGTTGTTTGAGATGGTGGCGGGCATAAGACCTCTTACCGCATACCGCACGACTTTATTCCCGCGCGGCGAATCACGGAATAGGCCGGCCGGCTGCGCAGTAAAGGCGGGTAAGGGCGGCGTTGGGCAGCCCACTTACGCGGAGCTAGCAATGGATACCGATGACAGCCGCACTGATGGCCGGCGGCAATTTCTCAAATGCATGGCCTGGGCCGGGGCCGGCACCCTCTGGGTGATGAAGAGCGGGGTGCTGCGGGCACAGCCACTGGGCGAATCGGCGATAGCGGCTGCCAAGGACGCCACCTTCAGCTTCGTGCAGATCAGCGATTCGCATATCGGTTTCAACAAGGAGGCCAACCCGGACGTGGTCGGCACTTTGCGCAGCTCGCTGGCCATGGTCAAAGCGCAGAACCCTTCTTTTGTGGTGCACACCGGGGACCTTACCCACCTGTCCACGCCTCAACAGTTCGATACGCTGCAGGGAATCATGCAGGACGCCAATGTCGGCGAGACCTTTTATGTGCCCGGCGAGCATGACGTGATCGGCGACGCCGGTGCTGAGTTTTTCAAGCGCTTTGGCCAGAAGCAGAACAAGGGCGGCTGGTACAGCTTTGACAAGGATGGCGTGCATTTCGTGGGCCTGATCAACGTGCTCAGCTTCAAGCCGCCTGTGGGCCTGGGCGGGCTGGGGGCGGACCAATTGGCTTGGCTGAAGAACGATCTGTCTGGTTTGTCGGCTTCAACACCGATCGTGGTGCTGGCGCATATGCCGCTGTGGGATCTGTATACCCAATGGGGCTGGGGCACCGAGGACAGCGCCCAGGCCATGAGCTATCTGAAGCGGTTCGGTTCGGTGACCGTGCTCAACGGCCATATCCACCAGATCCAGCAGAAAGTGGAAGGCACCATCACCTATTACACCGCACGCGCTACCGCTTATCCGCAGCCTGCACCCGGCGAAGCCCCGGCGCCAGGGCCGAAAAAAGTGCCGGCGGATGAATTGCATAAATACATTGGCATTCGCGACGTGCGGCATGTGAAAGGCACGGGTGCGTTGGCCGTCACCGATGAGGCCTTGACATGATGCGTAAGGCGAAAGCGCGGAAGATTTTTATGCGGTCGGTGATGGTCGCGCTGTGTGTCGTTGCCGTGCCGGGTATGGCCGCTGATGCTTCCTCGTCAAAAAGTGCGGCTTCGTCATCCAAGGGCAAGGGCATGGAGGTGACGATCGAGAAGTTCGCCTTTCAGCCCAAGGCATTGAGTGTGCCCGTGGGTACAAAGGTGGTATGGACCAACAAGGATGAAGAGCCGCATACGGTGACCAGCCCGGGCGAGCAGTTCAAATCGTCGAAGGCGCTGGATGGCGGCGACACCTACTCGGTGACGTTTTCCAAACCCGGTACCTACACCTACTTCTGTACGGTTCACCCGTTCATGACGGGCACGATCGTGGTGAAGTAAGCACAAGCGGCTAGCCGTCGAAGCGATAGATATCCATCGCGAGGAAACCCAGGTCGATCCCCGCATCGATGCGTTGTCCTTCGACGTGCTCGCCGGCGGCGCCGAGTGCCACATACAGCGGCAGCAGATGCTCGTCGGTGGGATGCGCGCGCTCGGCGCCGGGTGCCTGGCGGCGGTAGTCGAGCAGTGCATCGATATCGCCGGTTTTGATCTTCTGTTCGATCCAGCCGATAAACGGACGCAGGTATGGCGCCTCGTTTGTCTCGCTGTAGCCGGCACGCAGATCATGCAGGTTGTGCGTGATGCTGCCGGAGCCGATCACCAGCACGCCTTGCTCACGCAGCGGCGCCAGCGCGCGGCCGACGGCGTATTGATGCGCGGGGCCCAGGTTTGGCTGGATCGACAGCGGCACAACGGGAATGTCCGCTTGCGGGTAGAGCAGGCGCAGCGGTACCCAGGCACCATGGTCTAGGCCCTGATTCGTGTCGAGGCGAGGCTTCAATCCGGCACGGTCGAGCAACTGCATGACTTGCGCGGCAACGTCTGGTGCGCCCGGTGCGGGGTATTGGATCTCGAACAGCTCGCGCGGAAAGCCGTAGAAGTCGTGGATGGTCTCCGGCTGCACGGCGCCGCCTACGCTCGGTTGATGCGCCAACCAATGGGCAGTGGCGATGACCACCGCTTTGGGACGGGGAAGTTCGGCGGCGAGGCTGGCCAGCCGTTGGCCGACCTTGCCCGGGTGCAAGGCGGTCATCGGCGAGCCGTGGGAGATGTAGAGGCTGGGGAGAGTGTTCATGGCGGACAAAGTATGGCCGCACGAACATGTTTACAGCGGTAAGCCGCCAGAAACGCATTGTTGCTCGGGGAGCAACAACGCATTGGCAGTATGGGTTATTTCCGGCGCACCGGCTTGTCGCCACCGCGTCCATGTTTCGGCTTGCCCGCATGCCCACGCGCATGTGCCGGCTTGAATCCCGGCTTGCGCGGCGCATGAGTGCCGCCTGCGTCGGCTTCATTGCCATCCCACTCGCTGATGCGCAATTGCTGTTGGTTCACCCACACCTTCTTCAGGTGCTGGAAGACTTCCTGCGGCATGCCATCGGGCAGGTCGATCAGGCTGTAGTTGTCGCGAATGCTCAAACGGCCGATGAACTGGCTTTCCAGACCGGCTTCGTTGGCGATGGCGCCGATGATGTTGCCGGGCTTCACGCCATGCTCGTGGCCCACTTCGATGCGGTAGGTGCGCTTGCCTTCTTCCGTGGCGTGCGCGCGCTGTTGGCGCGGGGCGAAGTCGCGCGGGTGTTCATCGCGATGACGCGGTTCGCGTGGAGGACGACGCGATTCGCCTTCGTGCGCGCGGGCAGGGCGTGGTTCGCGTTCCTGCGCACGTTCGCGCTTGGCCGGCGGTTCCAGCAGCAGCGGGCGATCGCCTTGGGCGATGCGTGCCAGCGCAGCGGCAATTTCGATCGCCGGGATGTTGTGCTCCTGCTCGAACTGTTCGATCAATTGCTGGAATTGCTCCAGGCCACCCATGGCCAGCGTGTCGCTGATGCTCTGCTTGAAGCGCGAGATGCGGCGGTCATTGACGGCTTCCACCGTGGGCAGTTTCATTTCCTCGATCGGCTGGCGCGTGGCGCGCTCGATCGCACGCAACATGCCTTTTTCGCGCGGCGTGACGAACAGAATTGCTTCGCCGCTGCGGCCAGCGCGACCGGTGCGGCCGATGCGGTGCACGTAGCTTTCAGTGTCGTACGGAATATCGTAGTTGAGCACGTGGCTGATGCGTTCCACGTCCAGGCCGCGTGCGGCGACGTCGGTGGCGACGAGAATGTCGAGCTTGCCTTCTTTCAGCTGCTGGATCACGCGCTCGCGCTGCGGCTGCGCGATGTCGCCGTTGATGGCGGCGGCGGCAAGACCGCGCGCCTGCAATTTTTCGGCGAGTTCCTCGGTGGCCTGCTTGGTGCGCGCGAAGATGATCATCGCGTCGAACGGTTCGGCTTCCAGGATGCGCGTCATGGCATCCAGCTTGTGCATGCCGCTCACCCACCAGTAGCGCTGGCGAATGTTCGCGGCGGTGGTGGTGGCGGCCTTGATGGTGACTTCCACCGGGTTCTTCAGATGCTGTTGCGCGATCTTGCGGATCGGCGGCGGCATGGTGGCGGAGAACAGCGCTACCTGGCGCTCCGGCGGCGTGGCTTGCAGCACTTTTTCCACGTCGTCGATAAAGCCCATGCGCAGCATTTCGTCCGCTTCGTCGAGCACGATGAAGCGCAGTTCGGACAGGTTGAGTGTGCCTTTTTCAAGGTGATCGATCACGCGGCCCGGCGTACCCACCACGATATGGACGCCGCGGCGCAGCGCGTGCAGCTGCGGGCCGTAGCTCTGGCCACCGTAGATCGGCAGCACCTGGAAGCCCGGCATATGCGCGGCGTAGCGCTGAAACGCTTCGGCCACCTGGATGGCCAGTTCACGGGTCGGCGCCAGCACCAATGCCTGCGGTTTGCCGGGGCGCATTTCGATGCGCGAAAGAATCGGCAGTGCGAAGGCAGCGGTCTTGCCGGTGCCGGTCTGCGCCTGGCCGAGCACGTCGCGGCCTTCTAGCAGGGAGGGGATGGTGGCAGCCTGGATCGGTGATGGCGCCTCGTACCCCACATCGGCCAGTGCGCGCAGCACTTCCGGCGTTAGGGCAAGCGCAGAGAAACCAGCGGTGGCCGGAGCAGAGTCGGAAGAGGGGGACGACATGGAGGGAACCTCGAGGTGGCATGCGCGGAGCATGCGGGAGAAAGGCCACTATTGTAACAGCCCATGGCGGACATACTCTTGATCGATTACGTGGCTATCAGGAATCGAGATGAAGAACCGCTTGAAGGATCGCATTGCCTTGGTTACGGGGGCGTCCTCAGGGATCGGCGAGGCGACCGCGCAGGCCCTGGCCGAGCAGGGCGCCAAGGTGGCAATTGCCGCCCGGCGCAAGGATCGCCTGGACCAGCTTGCCGCCAAGCTTGCCGATCTTGGCGCCGAACCGCTGGTGCTGGTGGCCGATCTTGCTTCGGAGATCGAGGCTCAACGCATCGTGAAGGAAACGGAAGCGCATTACGGACGTCTGGATATCCTGATCAATAATGCCGGGGTGATGTACCTGGAACCAGTAGCGGAAGCCGACCTGGGGCGCTGGCGCAGGATGCTGGAATTGAACGTTCTGAGCCTGATTGCTTCCTCGCAGGCGGCACTGGCTGGCATGCGTGCGCGGCGTGAGGGACACATCGTCAATGTTGCTTCGGTGGCCGGACGCGTCGCCAATCCCAACGCCGCGGCTTATGCGGCAACCAAGTTCGGCGTGGTGGGTTTTTCCGAATCGCTGCGGCGCGAGGTGTACAAAGACAATATCCGCGTCAGCGTGATCGAGCCGGGCATGGTGGATACCGAATTGCGCGAGCACATCGGGCACGAAGCGGCGCGGCGCGCCGTCAATGCGCGTGCGGGTGAAATGCGTCAGCTGCAAGCCGAAGATATTGCCGACACCATTCTGTTTTGCGTGACGCGCCCGGATTACGTATGCATCAACGAAGTGCTGATGCGTCCGACGGATCAGGAGCGTTGAGCGTGGTGTCAGCTTTGCCGTTGTTGGAAACGCCGCGTGCACGGATCCGTGTGGCTGAAATCACGGATGCGACCAAACTGCTGCGTTATCGCGTGGAAAACCGTGCGCATCTGTCGCCGTGGGAGCCACTGCACGAGGCAGCGTTCTACACGCTGGAGCATTGCATTCAATCAATCGGATTAAGCCGCCAGAACGCAACGCAGGATCGCGGTTATCCCCTGTTGGTGTTCGACCGGCACGAGCATTCGATTCTCGGCACTTTCAGTTTTTCCAACATCGTGCGCGGTGCGTTCCAGGCCTGCCATCTCGGCTATGGCGTGGCGGCGCGCATGCAGGGCCAGGGTTTGATGCGCGAAGTGCTGGAGGTGGGAATTGCCTGGGCGTTCGGTGAACTGGGATTGCACCGGATCATGGCCAATTATCTGCCGCGCAATGAACGCAGCGCGCGATTGCTGGCGTCGCTTGGGTTTGAGAAAGAAGGATATGCGAAGCAGTATCTGCAGATCGCAGGGGTGTGGGAGGACCACGTGCTTACGGCGTTGATTGCGCCGGATGGCTGAATTATCGGCGTGGATCCAACAACACGAAGATGTGCTTCCGCCCATGCTGACGCCTGTCTCTTGATCACATCTTTTTAGGCTTGCTGCTCATGGATCGGTAGCCACAAAGCTCCGTAAATCTGTTCCCTCCCCTGCACGCAGGGGAGGGAGCCGATCCCGACAGGAGGAGAGTGTGGGGTTATGCCTTCGCCGCCGGCCTACGCCCACGCGACCGCTGACGCTTGCGATTGCCCATCGCATGCTCTCCCGCCGCATTGCCCTGCTGCGCATGCCCATGTGGACGATGCCCATTGCCACCTTGCCGCGGCGGACGCGGTTGACGCTGCCCTTGCTTGGGACGCGGTGCATGCGCATCCAATCGCAGCGGCGTGGAGAGCTCAAAACCGGGCACTTCGCTGATCGCAATGTCCTGGTTCAGCAGCTTGCGGATATCGCGCAGCAGGCCGGATTCTTCGTGGCACACCAGCGACAGGGCAATGCCGCTGGCGCCGGCGCGGCCGGTGCGGCCGATGCGGTGCACGTAGTCTTCCGCCACCATCGGCAGGTCGTAGTTGATCACGATCGGCAATTGGTCGATATCGATGCCGCGTGCGGCGATATCCGTGGCCACCAACACCGTGATGCGGCCGCTCTTGAAATCGGCCAGCGCTTTCGTGCGATTGTTCTGGCTCTTGTTGCCGTGAATGGCCGCGGCGCGCAAACCGGATTGCTCCAGGTAACGCACCAGCTTGTCGGCGCCATGTTTGGTGCGGCTGAACACGAGCGTCTGGCGGCGGCTGTCCTGGCTGAGCACGTGCAGCAGCAGATCGCGCTTGCGCGTGCCATCGACCGGATGCACCTGATGGCTCACGGTGGTGGCCACGCTGTTGGCGGGCGTCACCGACACTTCGTGCGGCGACTGCATGAACTGCATCGCCAGCGCCTTGATCTCCGGCGCAAACGTGGCCGAGAACAGCAGCGTCTGGCGCTGCTTGGGCAGCGCGCCGATGATGCGCTTGAGCGAGGGCAGAAAGCCCATGTCGAGCATGCGGTCGGCTTCGTCCAGCACCAGCACTTCCACGCCGGAGAGGTCGATGGTGCGCTGTTGCATGTGATCCACCAGCCGGCCTGGCGTGGCGATGACGATATCGGTACCGCGACGCAGCGCCTGCACCTGCGGACCCATGCTCACGCCGCCGAAGATCACCGCGCTGCTGACGCGCAGATGCTTGCCATAGGCGCGGACGTTGTCGTTGATCTGCGCGGCAAGTTCGCGCGTGGGCGTCAGCACCAGCGCACGCGGACGATGCTTGCCGGTGGGTTGCTTGGTGGATAGATGCTGCAGCAAGGGCAGCGAGAAGGCGGCGGTTTTGCCGGTGCCGGTCTGTGCCGCGGCCAGCAGGTCGTGGCCTTCCAGCACCACGGGAATGGCGCCAGCCTGGATGGGGGTGGGTTCGGCGTAGCCTTGTTCGGCAAGCGCACGCAGCAACGCAGGGGCAAGGCCCAGCGATTCGAAAGACATGATTAGCTCCTGTTGCAACCCGGAGCCTTCGTCTAGAACCGCGTTGCCGTATATAGGGATGTGGGAGGAAATGCGACGCAGGAAAGCGGCGATTCGAGGGCGCAGTATACATGAACGGCGCTGCGGCATCGTGATAGCCTCGCGCAGCCGTCCAAGCGGGAGCTTTTGCATGTCCGTCCTGTCTGCCCTTCGCGAGTTGAATCACGAGCAGCGGCATACCGTGCTGGCGAGTTTTCTGGGTTGGATGTTGGATGCGTTCGACTATTTTCTCTTCACCTTCGTGATCGTCGGTATTGCGAACGAATTTCACGTGGATCGCACCGAAGTCACGCTGGGCGTGTTTCTTACCTTGGCGGCGCGCCCCATTGGTGCTTTGTTGTTCGGTCGACTGGCGGACCGCTTCGGTCGCCGGCCGGTGTTGATGATCGACGTATTGCTGTTTTCGCTGTTCGAACTGGGTACGGCGTTTTCGACGTCGATGACCATGCTGCTGGCGTTGCGTTTTTTGTTTGGCGTGGCCATGGGTGGCGAGTGGGGCATTGGTGCGTCGCTGGCGATGGAGTCGATTCCGGCGAAGTCGCGCGGCCTGGTGTCGGGCTTGCTGCAGAGTGGCTATCCGTGCGGTTTTTTTCTCGGTGCGTTGGCGAACTGGTTGCTGATCGACCATATCGGCTGGCGTGGCCTGTTTGTCGTCGGCACGGTTCCGGCACTGCTGGTGCTCTATATCCGCCGCAAAGTGCCCGAATCGCCAGCGTGGGAAGCAAGCCAGGCGGCGCATGGCAGGCGCAGCCTGGCTGAGGCGATGCGTGGCCACTGGAAACTGGCGATCTACCTGATGTGCCTGATGGCAGCGTTCAACATGTTCAGCCATGGCTCGCAGGACATGTATCACACGTTTGAAGAAGTGAATCTGCACTTGCCGACCGGATCGAGTACGGCGTTTCTGCTGGTGGCGTTGCTCAATCTTGGCGCGCTGGTGGGCGGTATCTTCGTGGGCGGATGGTCGGAAAAAGTGGGGCGGCGACGCGCCATGATCGTGTCCGCGTTGCTGGCCATTCCGGTAATTCCGTTGTGGACCTATGGCGGTTCGCTGTTGCTGCTGGGCTTGGGTGCGTTCCTGATCCAGGTGATGGTGCAGGGCGCCTGGGGCGTGGTGCCGACGCATCTGAACGAGCTGTCGCCCGATGCCGTACGCGGCACCTTGCCGGGATTTGCCTATCAGATGGGCAACCTGATCGCTGCGGGTACTGCCACAGCGCAGTCCTGGCTGGCCGCACAGGGAGCGGGCTTGCCGTTGGTAATGTCACTGTGGATGGCGGCGGTGGCCGTGTTGCTGGCGCTGCTGGTCTGGCTTGGCCCCGAAGCCCGCGGCGTAAAGTTCGGTAGCTAAGAGCCTAACCGGTACTCTCGCGTAGCCCGACTTGCGCCTGAGCGGCCGTCATGCGGCCGTGCGCGGCTTGACCAGACGGCCAGTCTGGCGCTGCGCCACGCACCACCACCTGACGACCGCTCAGACACAACTCAGGCTACGCGAGAGTACTGGTTAGGCTCTAGAATCGATCTCTTTAGTTCACTTCGAGAGACAAACAATGAAGGCTGGCAAGGACAAGGTCATCGCGTTCCACTACACGCTTACCGTGGACGGCGAGAAGGTGGAAAGCTCGCACGACGGCGGCGAGCCGTTGTGGATTCTGCTGGGCCATGGCCAGCTGATTCCGGGCCTGGAAAAGGCGCTGGAAGATCACGGCGCCGGCGACACGCTGCAGGTAGAAATTCCGCCGGCCGAGGGTTACGGCGAGCGCCAGGAAGGCCAGATCCAGCGCGTGCCGAAGAAGTACTTCCATCAGGGCAATCGCCTGAAGCCGGGCATGACCACTGTGCTGTCGCTCAAGCAAGGTGGTCAGCGCGCGGTGACGGTGCACAAGGTGGGCATGAGCACCATCGACGTGGATATGAACCATCCGATGGCCGGCAAGACGCTCAACTTCGACGTGGCGATCCAGGAAGTACGCGACGCGACCGAGGAAGAGATTCAGCACGGTCATGCGCATCCGCCGGGTGCCGAGGCGCACTGAGCATCGCCATCGTAGGTTGGGTTAGCGCAGCGTAACCCAACGATGTCGCATGAATGCGTTGGGTTACGCTGCGCTAACCCAACCTACAAAACTACAAAACAACGGCGCCTTTCGGCGCCGTTGTTGTATTTGCCTGACAGCCAATCAAACCAGGCTGATCTGCACATCCACATTGCCGCGCGTCGCATGCGAATACGGGCAGATATCACGATGCGCAATGTCGATCAGCTCCTGCGCCACTGCAGGATCGATACCCGGCAGGCTCACTTCCAGCTTCACCTGGATGGCGAAACCGGTGGGCTCGCGCGGACCGATGCCGACGTGGCCGGTCACCGATGCATCCTTCAGCGTGACCTTCTTTTCGCGTGCGACGTAACGCACGGCGCCTTCAAAACAAGCCGAATAACCGGCGGCAAACAGCTGCTCCGGGTTGCTGCCGTGGCCGCCCGGGCCACCGAGTTCCTTCGGTACCTTTAGATCGAAATCCAGCACGCCGTCGCTGCTGTGGATGTGGCCTTCGCGGCCGCCCTTGGCAGTGGCGGTAGCGGTGTAGAGAACTTTGGTCGGGTTGCTCATGGCGTTTACTCTCCGGGTCAATGTGGGGTGGGGTCGGTGGGGGAGGCGAGCTGGGTCGCCAGCTTTTTCAACTCATCGCGTAGATGCATGAACGCATCCACGGTCATGCAAAGTTTTTCGGCCAGGCAGCGGGGCACCTCGGCTGCGCGTTCGCGCAGGGTGTCACCAGCTTCGGTCAGGGTGATTTCCACTTCGCGCTCGTCGCTTTGGCGACGTCGGCGGCCGACCAGGCCGGCTTGCTGCAGCCGCTTCAACAGCGGGGTGAGCGTGCCCGAATCCAATTGCAGTCGTTCGCCGAGCTCGCTCACGGTGAGCCCATCCCGCTCCCACAGCACCAGCATTACCAGGTACTGCGGATAGGTGAGGTCCAAGGCTTCAAGTAAGGGCCGGTACGCCGCCGTCATGCGGCGCGACGCGGCATACAGCGCGAAGCAGAGCTGTTCGTCCAGAAGCAGGGAAGGGGTGGGGGACTTCTTCATGGCGCGAACAGTAGCATCAAATTTAATTGTGCACAATATAATTTTCGTGAAGACGACGCGTTGCCATGCAGGTCGGCGGTGAGGCGCAGCCGACCTACAACCTCACCTAGTCCAGCACACGCTTGCCGTATTCGAAGTGATCGCGCCAATACGGCCCGTCGATATCGTCCAGCCGCACCGTGCCGCCGCTATTGGGCGCATGCACGAAGCGACCTTTGCCGACGTAGACGCCAACATGGCTGATGCCGCCGCTGCTGCCGAAAAACACCAGGTCGCCGCTTACCAGGTCGTCCATGCGCTTGATCTTTGCGCCGTTCACGGAGGCCATGTCACGTGAGCTGTGCGGCAGGTTGATGTTGGCGGCATTGCGATAGATGTATGCCACCAGCCCGCTGCAATCGAAACCGCCGGTGGGGGTGTTGCCGCCCCAGCGATAAGGCGTGCCGACCAGGGCCATGGCACGGAACAACACGTCGTTGGCGGTGCCGACGGCGTTTTCTGGCGCGCGTGCTGGTTCGTTGGCAAGGGCGGAATCGGAGGGTTTGAAGGTGGCCTCACGGCGCGGGGAGCTGGCGCAGGCGGCGAGCAACAGCAAGGCGCCCACCAGCGCGCCCTGGCGCAGTGTGCGGGCGAGCGATGGGTGTTGGTCCTTGTCCCCTGTGATGGCCAAATCCATCTGCAAACCTCGGCGTTGTTTCTGCGCCGAGGTTATAGCAAATCAACGAGTTGCGGGGAAGTTTTCAGGAACTGGAGGAGCTTGACTGGCTAAAAACAGCGGCGCCCATCAGTGGGACGCCACGTCGATCTCCTGCTGCTGCAGGGTTTTGCCGGTGGTATCCCAGGCGCGCAGCCGGTAATGGCCGGGGTAGAGATAAAGCGTGTTGTGCGAGTGGCTGTTGCGCAGGAAGGTAAAGCGATCGGCCGGCGTGGCGTTATCGGGCTCGCCGGGGTAATCGGCTTCAATCACGCAAGGCATTTGACCGGCGCACAGTTCCGCGCTGATCGGGTAAGGCACTCGCTTGCCGCCCAGTGTCAGCCATGCGGGCCGATGGTTGGGATCGAACGGCGGACGCGGCAGCATCACCTCGCGTCGCAATACATCACTTTTCATGATGCCGTTGACGTCCAGGTCGCCTTCAAACGCGGGCGGCAGTATCACGGTGATGTCGTGCTGTTTAGGATCGGAACTCCAGACCGTGTCGCTGCCACGCTGGCGCAACACGTACGGCACCGGAAAGGCGAAGTGGCTGGCGATGGTGTTGTAGAAACCGAAATCGAGGCCGCCGATGGCCACATCGCGAAATTGGGTCTGGTCCACGCTAAGCGGGTCGTAGCCGCTCAGGCGCTTCAGCTCCATCGCCATGGGCTCGATGTCGCCGCCCAGATTGCCAGCGACCTTGTCGATGTGGGAATAACCGGCGTGCACGAACAATTTGGCCTGCGGGTCCTTGGCGAACACTTTTTCATAAAGCGCATGCGCCTGTTTCGTATCACGATCGGCCAAGGACGTGTCTTCCGGATCGTAGGCAACGATGGTGTAACCCAGCCGGATCGCCTGGCGCACGATCTCACCATATAAAGGCTCGAGCAGATACTCGCTGCCGGAGGTTTCCGTGACGTAACCACGGTGCATCAGATTGACATCCTTGGCGCTCAACGCTTCCACGGCAAAGTACTGAAAGCCCAGTGCACGCAGGCGTGGCAGCAAGGACAGCGTGAGTTCGCGGGTATGCGCATCGTGATGCGACTCGTTGATCAGCACGATACGTCGATTGGTGGCAAGTTGGGTCACGGTGTCTGCGGCGTCCGCCGCTTGCCATTGATCCGGCGTGGGTAGCGGCGTGGAACGAGGCGGTGCGACACGGTTGTCGAACGGGAAGGTCATCATGGCCTGGTTATAGAGGCCCAGTTCGCTATCCACGGTGGCCAGCAGTTGCTGCGCCAGCGTTTTATCTTCGCCGCTCAGCGAAGGCATCACCGAGGTCAGGTACTCGTGCCGCGCCAGGCCATTGGGCGCACCGCCGAACCGGCTCAGCAATTCCGAGGAGGAGGGCGCAGACGACTGCCCGTGCGCGCTGATCGAGGCCACCAGCACGGTCGTGCAAAGCAGGCACATCACGGTCGTCAGACGCATCGGCATGGGGAGGCGATGTCGTGTTTGTGAGTCCAGCCTGCGCCTGTGGTTGGCCCCACGCAAGTACCAATTCCATGGAATAGATCAGAGCATCCCTTGGTTACAATGGTCCGATGAATGCTTCCCGCAGTGACGTATTGATCCTTGGTGGTGGTGTCATCGGCCTGGCTTCGGCGTTGCACTTGCTCAGAGGTGGCGCCCGGGTGCGCGTGCTGGAGCAGGGCACGCCGGGTTGCGGCGCCTCGCATGGCAACTGCGGCACGCTTACCCCCAGCCATGCCGCGCCGCTGACCATGCCCGGCACGCTGGGTGTGGCCTTGCGCTCGGTGCTGCGCGCCGATGCGCCGCTCTACCTCAATCCCCGCCTGGATGGTCCACGTCTGCGCTGGTTGATGGGTTTCGCGCGGCATTGCACGTGGCGTGACTTTGAGCACGCGGCGAAAGCGCGAGCTGCGATTCTGCAACGCTCGTGCCGGCTTATTGCCGAGCTGGTCAGCACGGCAAAGCTGGATTGCGAGTTCGTCGAAGAAGGACTGCTATACGTCTATCGCACCGCCGAGCAGATGGCGGACGACGAGCATCATCATGCGCAACTGCTCGATCGCCTGGGCATTCCGGTGCAGCGACTGCGCGGCGACGACGTGCAAACGATGGAGCCTGCGCTCAAGCCGGGTGTCCTGGGCGGTTTGTTTCATCCCGGCGATGCGCGCCTGCGGCCCGATCGCTATGCCGCCGAACTGGCCCGGTTGGTACGTGAACATGGCGGCATGATCGAGACCGGCGCGAAGGTCGAGCGCATCGCCACCAGTGATCGAAGCATCAGCAGCGTGGCGACGACGCTGGGTGACTTCACGGCCGATCGCGTGGTGCTTGCGCTAGGCGCATGGTCACCACTGCTCGGCAAACAGCTTGGCTTGCGCTTGCCGATGCAACCCGGCAAAGGTTATTCGCTGACCTATTCGCGACCGGTGCTGGCACCGCGCCATGCGATGGTGCTGCGCGAGCCGAAGGTGTGCGTCACCACCTGGGAAAGCGGCTTCCGCCTGGGCAGCACGATGGAATTTTCCGGATATGCGCAAGGGCTTAATCGCACGCGCATGGATGCCTTGCGGCGCGGCGCGGCGGAAGGACTGCACGAACCGGAAGGGCCGCAACTGCAAGAGGAATGGTGGGGCTGGCGGCCGATGAGCGTGGATGAAGTGCCGATCATCGGGCCGAGCACGCGCTGGTCGAATCTGCACCTGGCCACGGGTCACGGCATGCTGGGCGTCAGCATGTCGGCGGCGACGGGAGAATTGGTGGCGGCGCAGATGCTGGGTGCCACACCTGCGATCGATCCGGCGCCTTATGCGCCGTCACGTTTTGGTCTTTGAATAAAAGCTGGACATCACAGATCGTCGTTCCGGCGAAGGCCGGAATCCAGTGAAATACGTTGCGCGAAGCGCTCAACATAAAAACTCAATGTGTGCTTCGCCAGATTTATCGCACTGGATTCCGGCCTGCTCCGGAATGATTCCAATATTGCCGGAGGCTGCATGAGCGAGCGTTTCGATCTGATCGTGTTGGGCGCCGGTTCCGGCGGGCTGAGCGCCGCGCAGCGTGCCGCGCGACTTGGCGCACGCGTGGCGCTGTTCGATCCGGATGCACTTGGCGGCACGTGCGTCAATCGCGGTTGCGTGCCGAAGAAAGCGATGTGGTTCGCCGCGCAGATTGCCGACATGCATCGGCTTGGCGGTGAGATCGGATTCGAAACCGCGCCATTGCGTCTGGATTGGGCGCGCTTTCGCATCTTGCGCGATCAATACATCGCCGGTATTCGGCATCGTTATGCGACGCGCCTGGACATGGCCGGCATCCGTGTGATCACGGAGAAGGCACGCCTTGTTTCACCCGATGCCGTGGTGACGGAGCAAGGCACGCAGGCAAGCGCACCGCATGTGTTGATCGCCACCGGCGCGCGGCCGCGTCGGTTGGACATTCCTGGTTTCGAGCTGGGCATGATCTCCGATCAGATCTTCATGCTCGATGCGCCACCGCAGTCGATCGCGATCGTGGGTGGCGGCTATGTCGCCGTGGAGTTTGCATGCTTGATGCGCAGCCTGGGCTGCCAGGTGGACCTGCTGGTTCGCGAAAATCTGTTGACAGGTTTCGACCTTGAAGTGGTCGAGGCCCTGGCAGTGCAGATGCAATCGCACGGCATTCGCATCGTGCGCAATACGCAGATCAAGGCGGCACGCGGGCAGCCCGGCAAGGTAACGCTGGAAGCGACCGATGGCGTGGAGCACGGCATTTACGATGCGGTGTTGTGGGCGATCGGGCGCGTACCTAACAGCAACGACATCGGTCTGGAGCCACTCGGCGTTGAATGCGATGAAGCTGGCCACGTGCTGGCCGATGCCTTCCAGAACACTAGCGTGCCGGGCGTCTATGCCGTCGGTGACGTGACCGATCGCAAGGCGCTTACGCCCGTGGCCGTAGCAGCGGGGCGCGCCTTGGCGGAGCGGCTGATCGGCGGTGATGCTCAGGCGAAGCTCGACGACGGTGTGATTCCCAGCGTGGTGTTTTCCGAGCCGCCGCTAGGTTCGGTCGGTCTTACTGAGCAACAGGCGCGCGCCCGCTATGGCGATGCGGTGAACGTGCATACCGGACGCTACACGCCGTTGCTGTGGATGGTGGCCGGCCGCTCCGAGCAAAGCGTGGTGAAACTGCTGAGCGTGGGCGAGCAACGCAAGATCGTTGGCATTCACGTGCTGGGGCCGGGCAGCGATGAATTGCTGCAAGGTTTTGCGGTAGCGATGCAGAAGGGCCTGTATTGGGCGGATCTCAAATCCACCATCGCGATCCATCCCACCGCTGCCGAGGAACTGCTGTTGCTGCACTGAGCGCAGACGGCGACACTGAGGGAATGGATACCTTCACGCTTACCCGCGGCAATATGCCGCTGCTGATCAGCCTGCCGCATAACGGCACCTGGCTTCCCGATGATCTTGCCGCGCGGATGCAACCCCATGCACGCCGCGTACCCGATACCGACTGGCACGTCGCGCGCCTGTATGAGCCCTTGGCGCAGGAGCTGGGGGCCAGCGTGATCAAGCCGCTGGCGTCGCGCTATGTGGTCGACCTCAATCGGCCTGCCGATGGGCACGCGCTTTATCCGGGCCGGCGCGAAACGGGGCTGGCGCCCACCATCGGCTTCGACGGCCAGCCGCTGTATCTGAATGGTCAGGAGCCCGATGCGGATGACATCCACCGTCGTGTCGAGACCTGGTGGCGGCCGTATCACGAGGCACTGGCGGGTGAATTGGCGCGGCTGAAGGCGCTGCACGGCAGGGTAGTGCTATGGGACGGCCATTCCATCAAGAGTCACGTGCCCATGCTGTTTGACGGACGCCTGCCGGACTTCAACCTGGGTACCGCGGATGGGGCGAGCTGCAGCGCCGATCTCCAATGGAGCTTGACCCGCGTGCTGGAAGGCCAGCGCCGCTACGACTTCGTGGTCAACGGGCGCTTCAAGGGCGGCTATATCACTCGCCATTACGGGCAACCGGCTGAGAGTGTGCAGGCCGTGCAACTGGAGCTGGCGCAGTGCCAATACATGGACGAGGAGAGCTTTGCCTGGGATGAGGCCAAGGCCGTGCAAGTCCAGGCCATCATCCGGGAGTTGCTGCGTTGCTGCCTGGGCTGAGGCTGTCAGCGACAAGGGCGACCAGCAAGGTTTGTTTAAATAGCTACCGGCAGGATCGAAATTTTCCGACGCTCGTTCAGTTTCGGTATGCCGAGATGGATGCATTGTTAGGGCCGTCACGCCGCCCGCGATAGCCGGGTTCCGGCCGGGTCCGTGGCGACTAAAAATCTCGAGGCTCATGATCATGATGCGTAAACTTGCGATCGCTTCCCTGCTCGTGGCAGGTGTCGCTCTTTCCGGTTCGGTGCTGGCTCAGGACACGTCGGCTGCTCCGGCATCCGCGTCGACGTCGGCCACCACCACCAAGCACACCCATCACAAGTCTTCGACCCATAAGGCCCACAAGTCGAAGAAGTCCAGCTCCGAGCCGGCTTCCAGCAGCACCGCAGGCAAGTAATCTCCCCTCATCCGATCGGATGAAAGACCCGGTGGGCGAAGGCCCCCGGGTTTTTTTTATGGGCGCGGTTTTAGGTGCCGGACGTCGGCAGCGCGGCAACGCATTTCAGCTCGATCGCGATCGGCGTCGGCAATGCCGTGATGCCCAGCGTGGTGCGGCAGGCATCCACGCCTTGGAAGTACTCGGCATACAGGCGGTTATAGATGGCAAAGTCGTGCGCCATGTCGGTAAGGAAGACGGTGACGTCGACCAGGTCTTCCCAGCGCGCGCCGCTCGCTTCCAGCACGGCGCGCACGTTGGCGAACACCTGCCGGCATTGCTGCTCGATGTCGTAACTGATCAGTTTTTCGTCCGCGTCGTAGACGTTGCCCGGTATGCGGTTGGTTCGCGGTTCGCGTGGGCCGACGCCGGAAAGAAACAGTAGGTTGCCCACGCGGCGCGCATGCGGATACGCGCCCACTGGGGCAGGCGCGGTATCGGTGCGGACCACCCCACTCATCGCAGTTCCTTTGCGCGCTGCATCAGCAGCTCGAGCGCGTGCTCATAGCTGGGGCGCAGTGATTCGCGCGAGGAAACGTGCATGCCCAAATCATGCATGTGGCCGTTGGAGAGGCCGTAGCACCAGGCATGCACCGACAGCGGTTGGCCGCGGTCCCAGGCGTCCATCACGATGGTGGTCTGGCATACGTTGACCACCTGTTCGATTGCGTTGAGTTCGCACAGGCGCATGTTGCGCAAAGGCATGGAGTCCAGCGTCGCCAGCTTGTCCACGTGCTTGTGCGCGACATCGCCCACGTGACGCAGCCAGTTGTCGACCAGGCCGAGCCGGCGTTCGTCCAGCACGGCCTGCACGCCGCCGCAACCGTAATGGCCGACGACGATGATGTGTTCCACTTTCAGCACATCCACGGAGAACTGGATGGTGCTGAGGCAGTTCAGATCCGTGTGCGAGACCACGTTGGCAACATTGCGCTGCACGAAGATTTCGCCAGGCGGCAGGTCGACGATCTGCGTGGCGGGCACGCGCGAGTCGGAACAGCCGATCCACAGGTATTTCGGCGATTGCTGTTTGGCCAGGCGCTCGAAGAATTTCGGATCGGCCTGCGTTACCGATGCCGACCAGCGGCGATTGCTATCGATCAGATCTTGCAGTGGACTGCTCAAGGTGGCTTCCTCAGTAGCGAATGCAAATGTTGCGCGGCTCGGTGAAGAAGCGCAGCGCTTCTACGCCGCCTTCCCGACCGACACCAGATTGCTTGCTGCCGCCGAACGGCGTGCGCAGATCGCGCAGCAGCCAGCAGTTGATCCACACGATGCCGAATTCCAGCTGCGCGCCCATGCGATGCGCACGCGACAGATCGCGCGTCCATAGCGATGCGGCAAGGCCATAGTCGGTGCCGTTGGCGAGAGCGATCGCTTCGGCTTCGTCCTCGAATGGAATCAACGTAACCACCGGGCCGAAAATTTCCTGCTGGTTGGTCTGCGTGTCGTTGCCAAGTCCCTCGATCACCGTGGGTGCGATGAACCAGCCTTCGGCGCAGCGTCCATCGAGCGTCAGTGCATCGCCGCCGCACAGAATGCGTCCGCCTTCGTCGCGTGCCTGTGCGATGCAGCGCATCACTTTGTCGAAGTGTTCGCGCGATACGAGTGCGCCAAGGTCGGTGGTGGCGTCGTTGGGATCGCCCACGCGCAGCGCCTGGACTTTGGCGAGGTAGCGTTCGCGAAAGCTGTCGTAGATCGAGCGCTGCACCAGCAAGCGCGATCCGCAAAGGCAGATTTCGCCCTGATTGGCGAAGCCGGAGCGCACGATGGTGTCGAGGTTTTCTTCACTGAGATCGGCATCGGCAAAGACGATTGCCGGATTCTTGCCGCCCATTTCCAGCGAGACTTTCTTGAACTGCGATGCGGCGGTGGCGGCAATGCTTGCACCCGTGCGCGTGCTTCCTGTAAACGAGATCGCCTTGATCGCTGGATGTTCGATGATCGCCTGGCCGGTGGTGGGGCCGCGGCCTTGCACGATGTTCAACACGCCAGCAGGAAAGCCGGCTTCGATGCTTAATTCACCTAGCAAGGCAGCCGTGCACGGCGTGATTTCAGAAGGTTTGGCAATGATGGCGTTGCCGCTCGCCAATGCAGGCGCAATTTTCCAGGTGAACAGATACAACGGCAGATTCCACGGGCTGATACAGCCGACCACGCCCAGCGGATGGCGCAGCGTGTAATTGATCGCGCCGCTTTCCATCGCATGCGACTCGCTTTCCCAACCGATGATGGCAGCGGCGAAGAAGCGCAAATTGGATACCGCGCGCGGGATGTCCAGGTGTTTGGCGAGTGCAACGGGCTTGCCGCTGTCGCGCGATTCCAGCTCGGCGAATTCATCAAGCCTGGCTTCGATCAGATCGGCGAGTCTGTGCAACAACTTGGCGCGCGCTTCGCTTGGTGTGGCGGCCCATACCGGTGCCGCGCGTTGCGCTGCTTTCACGGCGGCATCGATGTCTGCAGCGCTGGAATCGGGACACTGCGCAAACACCGCGCCGGTGGCCGGTTCGTAGACGTCGAGCCAATGGTCGTCTACAGGAGCCTGCAGGCGACCATCGATGAGATTGGCGAGGCGTGTGCTTGGCATCTTTACAAGCTTAGAGCCTGTTCACGGGGAATGCACCGGACGCTGCCGTATGTGTTTGTCGTAAAGCGATCAGCTCAATGCTTTCGTGCGCCCGCCGTCGACCGCAATGCTGACGCCGTTGACGTATGCCGCTGCGGGCGTGCAAAGGAATGCGATCACGGCGGCGACTTCACCGGGCTCGCCGAAGCGGCGGGCTGGCACGGCAGCGGCCATTTCCTTGGCCAAGTCCTGCTCGCTGCGGCCAGTCTTTTGAGCTTGTACGGTCAGCAAGCCATCCAGCCGAGCCGTGCGGGTATAGCCAGGCAGCACATTGTTGACGGTGATGCCGTCTGCGGCGAGTTCGCCAGCCATGGTCTTGGCCCAGGCGGCCATCGCGGCGCGAACGGTATTGGAAACACCGAGGCCGGGAATCGGCTCTTTTACCGACGTGGAGATCACATTGACGACGCGCCCATAAGTGCCATCGCGCATGCCTGGCAGCACCGTTTGCAGCAGCGCATGTGCGGCCAGCACGTGCTGGCGGAACGTGTCTTCGAAAGCGGCGGACTCGGCACTCTGGATGGGGCCGCCCAGCGGCCCACCGGTGTTGTTGATCAGGATGTGCACAGGATTGGTTTCGACGATGCCGAGAGCCGTCGCCTTCAGTGCATCGGTATCCTGCATGTCCACGCTGCACCATGCATGTCGTTGCGATGCGTGCTTGCGCGGCAGGCTATCGGCCAGTGCAGTCAGGCGCTCGGCGGAGCGCGCCAGCAAGGTGACGTCGGCGCCCAGTTCGGCCAGTTCGACGGCCGTGGCGCGGCCAATGCCTTGCGATGCGCCGCACACCAGGGCGTGACGTCCGCTCAAGTTCAAGTCCATGTGATCTCCCGATTGCTTTTGGTGCTTGTTTACGAGTCAAAAGGACCGCAAAACAAGCGCTCAGGAACGACTGTGCCATTGCATGGCCAGCGCGCCGATCCAGCAACCCCAGGCCAGCCACTGACTGTAGCGCCAGATGCGCCACAGGCGGGTGATCGCGGCATCGTCGATCGCTGCGATGGCCGCCGAGCGCAGCACGCTCTGCATGCGTAGCCACAGCTGCGGTCCATGCGCGGCTTGCGCGCTGCCGGTATCGACGATCACTTTCCAGTGTTGCGGGTAGTCGTCGCGCAGATGCTTGGCGATGCGAAATGGCAACACAGCGTGGGTGATGAAGCAGGCAAGACCCAGCATCAGCAAGCCGATGTACACCACGACAGGAATCAAGGGCCTCTCCGCATCAAGCCAAGATCCAGGCCGATGGAGTTGAGCAGCCCATTGCCTTGCGGGGCCTTGCCGCACACGGCCTTGCTCACGGCCTGCTTGTAGCTTTTATCCATCAGGCCGACCCACACCACGCCTTCCGGTCCGTGCTGGATCTTGTAGCTGCCGCCCATGGTGGTGGCGGTCGGTGTGGTGGTGGCGCTGCTGGTTGAAAAGGTGCTGGCGGCTTGTTCCCAGTACGTGCTGTCCGATTGCTGCTTGGCGGAGCTGTACACCACCAGATAGCGCGCACGGCTGTCAGTGACTTCGACACTGCCAAACGCGCCGCTGTCATCGTTGGTCCAGCCCATGTATTCGCACAGCTTCACGTCTTGCGAATCGATGGGTTGGAAGGCCTCGTCAAGCTGCACCACGGTAGGGGCGAACAGATAGCTGCCGCTCGCGACAGAGCGGCCGACCAGTTCCGATTTCAGGCCGATGCTGTACGGCAGTTTCACGTCCTGAGGCAGCGAAAAACTCAGGAAATAGCTGCGCGAGCCATTGACCGTTGCCACCAGGCTGCTAGGGCCGAGTTCAAAGCGCTGCGGCCGCCAGGGCAGGCGAGCCTGGTAGGAGAAATCGGCGAAGGTGGTGCAGCAGGGCGTGGCGTCGGTGAGCGTTTTCCTGGCATCGGCCAGCGGCCGGATCGGCTGGCTTTGTGGCAGCAGATCGGTGGGCAGCGGCAACTTGGGCAGCTTGACGCTATGGCAGGCGGCAAGCACCAGGATGGATGCTAAGAGGATGACCAGTTTGAGACGCATGGTTGTTTAAGAGATTAGAACTCGGCACTCCCTGCCGCGCGTGGATAAGGAATGGCATCACGGATATTGGTCAGGCCGCACACGTACACAAGCAAACGCTCGAAACCGAGGCCGAAGCCTGCATGTGGCACGGTGCCGTAACGGCGCAGGTCACGGTACCAACTGTACGTGGCAGGATCGAGACCGAACTTGGCCATGCGGCGGTCCAGGTAATCCAGGCGTTCCTCGCGCTGGCTGCCGCCGATGATCTCGCCGATGCCAGGGGCGAGCACGTCCATCGCCGCGACGGTTTTCTCGTCATCGTTCAAGCGCATGTAGAACGCCTTGATCTGCTCCGGATAGTTCATAACGACCACCGGGCGGCCGATATGTTTCTCGGCCAGGTAGCGCTCGTGCTCGGTCTGCAGATCGATACCCCAGGCGACCGGGAATTCGAACTTCTGGCCGGACTTCTTCAGGATCTCGACGGCGTCGGTGTAGTCGATGCGCTCGAACGGCTGGCTGATGAAGGTCTCCAGCCGCGTGATGGCTTCCGGCAGCACGCGCTCGGCGAAGAACGCCATGTCATCCGCGCGCTCTTCCAGCACGGCCTTGAAGATCGCTTTGAGAAACCCTTCCGCGCAATCGGCATTGGTGACGAGATCGGCGAAGGCGATCTCCGGTTCCACCATCCAGAACTCAGCCAGATGGCGCGGCGTGTTGGAGTTCTCCGCGCGGAAGGTGGGGCCGAAGGTGTAGACCTTGCTCATCGCCAGGCAGTAGGCCTCGACGTTGAGCTGGCCGGAGACGGTAAGAAACGCCTCGCGGCCGAAGAAATCCTTGCGGAAGTCGATCTTGCCCTTCTCATCGCGCGGCAGGTTGGCCAGATCCAGCGTGGACAGGCGGAACATGTCGCCCGCGCCTTCGGCGTCAGAGGTGGTGATGATGGGCGTGTTGATCCAGAAGAAGCCCTGTTCGGTGAGGTGGCGGTGGATCGCCATCATCATCGTGTGGCGCACACGTGTGACGGCGCCGAACAGGTTGGTGCGCGGGCGCAGATGGGCGACCTCGCGCAGGAATTCCATCGAATGCTGCTTGGGCTGGATGGGGTAGGTTTCCGGGTCGTCCACGAAGCCGGTGACCTGGACATGGTCTGCCTGCAGTTCGAAAGCCTGGCCTTGGCCCTGTGAAGGCACCAGCGTGCCGGTGACGATCACGCCCGCGCCGGCAGTGAGATGCTTGACCTCGCTTTCGTAGTTGCCGAGGGTGGCCGGCACCACGGCCTGGATCGGATCGAAGCAGGAGCCGTCGCTGATATTCACGAACGACAGGCCCGCCTTGGAATCCCGGCGCGTGCGCACCCAGCCGCGTACCGTCACCTTGCTGCCGGCCTCAAGCTTGCCGGAAAGAGCCTGTTTGACGCTGACCACCGTCATGGATTGAAACTCCTAGGGAAGGCGCCCATGTGAGGGCGAGCTGATCGATTCTACGTAGGCGTCACCGGTCCTGTCTGTTCGCAGGACACAGGGCCGTCGGCGAAGGCAGACTGGCCGTCTGTCAAGCCGGCGGACCGAGGTCATGCGGACAGACAGGATCGGCCCGAAGGGTGATGTCCAGAAGGCCCGCAGGCTGCGCCCCGCGGCTTGAAAAGGCAACCAGCCTTTCCTGCGCCCCGCGACACACCCTGCGGGCCTTCTGGGCATCATGCCGCCTACGTAGAATCGATCAGCTCACCCTCTTGGGCGTGAAGGCAGGCGGGCATGATAATGTAGCCCTTGCCGCACTGCGACATGCTTCAAGCGCTCAAGTGCCCGATTTCAGACCGCTGTTCCTATGACCATCTCGATCACTCCCTCCGCTCAACAACGCATGCGCCAGTTCCTCGCACAGGCGCCGTCCGCTGCGGGCGTTCGCTTCGGTGTGAAGCGCACCGGTTGTTCCGGTTTCGCCTATGTGGTGGATCTGGCCGACCAGATGGGGTCGGATGACCAGGCGTTCGAGATCGACGGCGTGCCGGTGATCGTCGATGCCAAGAGTCTGCCGCTGGTGGACGGTACCGAGATCGACTTCCAGCGCCAGGGGCTCAACGCCAGCTTCGTGTTCCGCAACCCCAACGCCACGGGCGAGTGCGGGTGCGGGGAAAGCTTCACCGTCGGCTGAGCTGCGCATAGCCCCAGCCAATTCAGCGACTTGCGTCCGCTCGTTCACCCCGCTTACAATCCCGCTTCTGTCTACGCCAAACAGGCGTAGGGCAGCCCTTGCCTCACCGCATACCGCGGGAGGCTGCGAGGCCCGTAAGGGTCGCATCCTTAAGGAGTTTTCCCAATGACCTTGCGTCATTACGAAGTTGTATTCCTGGTCCATCCCGACCAGAGCGAACAGGTTCCGGCGATGATCGAGCGCTACAAGGCGCTGATCGCTTCCGATGGCGGCAAGATCCACCGCCTGGAAGACTGGGGCCGCCGCCAGCTGGCGTACCCGATCGTGAACCTGGCCAAGGCTCACTACGTGATGCTCAACATCGAAGTGAGCCAGAGCGTGCTGAACGAGCTGGAGTCGGGCTTCCGCTTCAACGACGCCGTGCTCCGCCACTTGGTGATCAAGCGCGACGAGGCTGATACCGAGCAGTCCTTCATCCTCAAGAGCAAGGAGAAGGACGACGCCAAGTCCTCCCGCCGTCGCGATGACGACGCCGAAGGCGATGACCGTCGCGTGGGTCGCGCTGATAGCGACGACGCTGATCTCGAAGACTGATCCAGGAGCCCGCACCCATGTCCAAGTTCTTCCGCCGCCGCAAGTTCTGCCGTTTCACGGCCGAAAACGTCAAAGAGATCGACTACAAGGATCTCAACACGCTGCGTCAGTACGTCACCGAAAACGGCAAGATCGTGCCCAGCCGCATCACCGGCACCAAGGCGCGCTACCAGCGCCAGCTGGCCACGGCCATCAAGCGCGCGCGCTTCCTGGCGCTGCTGCCGTACACGGATAACCACGACGTTTAATGCTTTACCCGCTGCTGCCCGAAAGGGCAGCAGTTCCTTTCGGACAACCGTCCACGGCTGCATCGGGCCACTCCGGTGCTAACGAATCGAGGAATCAATCATGGAACTCATTCTTCTTGAGAAGGTGCGCAACCTCGGCAACCTCGGCGACAAGGTCAACGTGAAGCCGGGCTACGGCCGTAACTACCTGCTGCCGCAAGGCAAGGCCGTGCGCGTCAACGCCGAAAATCTCGCCGCCTTCGAAGCCCGTCGCGCCGAATACGAAGCCAAGGCCAACAAGCTGCTGACCGACGCCAATGCTCGCCACGCCAAGCTGACCGACGTGACGGTGACCATCGCCGCCAACGCCAGTCCGGAAGGCAAGCTGTATGGTTCGGTCGGTCCGCGCGAGATCGCCGATGCGCTGCAGGCTGCCGGTCATGACATCCACAAGGGTGAAGTGATCCAGGGCGAAGGCCCGATCCGCCACATTGGCGAGTTCGACGTGGTGATCAGTCTGCACGCCGACGTGCAGAACACGATCAAGGTCGTTGTGGTTCCCGAGAAGCAGTAAGCCTCGGCGACACCGATTGCGGCACTTGTTGCTGCGATACGACCAAGCAATAGGCAAAAGGCACCCCGTGACAACGCGGGTGCCTTTTGTTTTCTCGGGCTTCCAGTTTTATCCCCAGTCGCCCACAAGATATCCACAGACTTGTTGTCTTACGCCGTGAGACAGCACCGCGTATGCTCGCAGCTTATGCCTGCCTACACGGCGTTGCGCGTACCCCTTGCTACAGGGAATGTCCATGTCCTTCGTCCCCGAACGCAAATCCTCCCTTAGCGCTGTCGAGGCTTTGCGTGTACCACCGCACTCCATCGATGCGGAGCAGGCAGTGCTGGGTGGACTGATGCTTGCGGCCGATGCCCTGGATCGCGTGGCCGACAAACTTGGCGAGCAGGATTTTTATCGCAAGGATCATCGTCTGATCTGGCGCGCCATCACCGAGCTTGCCAACAAAGGCATGCCGTGTGATGCGATCACGCTGGGTGACTGGTTCGAAGCCAACGGTCTGGCCGAAATGGTGGGCGGCGCCAGCTATCTGGTCGAGCTGGCGAACACGACGCCCAGTGCGGCGAACATCATTGCCTACGCCGAAATCGTGCGTGAGAAATCCGTGCTGCGTCAGCTGATCGATGCCGGTACCGCCATCACCGAAGATGGCTATCGTCCGGAAGGCAAGACCGTGCACGAGGTGCTGGAAACCGCCGAGCAGCGCGTGTTCCACATTGCCGAATCCGGCGCGCGCGGCAAGAAGGACACCGTCTCCATGCGCGAGGCGGTGAAGGACGCTTTCCGCCAGTTGCACGAGCGCTACCAAAACCGCGGCCAGCTCACCGGCATCTCCACCGGCTTTAGCGACCTGGACAACCTCACGTCCGGCTTGCAGCCGTCGGACCTGATCATCGTTGCCGCGCGCCCGTCGATGGGCAAGACCGCCTTCTCGGTCAACATCGCCGAGGCCTGCGCGCTGCGGGCCAAGAAACCCGTGGCGATTTTTTCAATGGAAATGTCCGCCTCGCAGTTGGCTTTCCGTCTGATCTCTTCGGTCGGACGCATTCATGCGCAGCATCTGCGCACGGGTGACCTGGCCGAAGAAGACTGGCCGCGCGTCACCAATGCCATCGCGCTGCTCTCCGAAGCGAAGATTTTCATCGACGATACACCGGGCCTTTCTCCCGTGGAAATGCGTTCGCGTGCGCGCCGCCTGGCGCGAGAGCATGGTGGGCTTGGCCTGATCGTGATCGATTACCTGCAGCTGATGCAGGTGCCCGGCAACAAGGAAAACCGTGCGACGGAAATCTCGGAAATCTCGCGCTCGTTGAAAGGTTTGGCGAAGGAACTCAACGTGCCGGTGATCGCACTGTCGCAGTTGAACCGCTCGCTGGAGCAGCGCGCGGACAAGCGGCCGATGATGTCGGACCTGCGCGAATCGGGCGCTATCGAGCAGGACGCCGATGTGATCATGTTCATCTACCGCGACGAGTACTACAACAAGGATTCGCCGGACAAAGGCCTGGCCGAGATCATCATCGGCAAGCAGCGTAACGGCCCCACGGATACGGTAAAGCTGACTTTCCTGGGTCATTACACCAAGTTCGAAAACTACAGCCCGGACTCGTATACCGGCCATTTCTAAGCAAATGTTGCCCGCGCATTGCCATCTGCATGCCACGATCTGATGCGGCTTAGCGGCTACCCTGTGTGTCGATGGCCCGCGCCTGCCCAAGAAGGGGCTGGCTCGCCACGATTTCCACGCTTTGCCAGGCACAGCACCTCATCCATGCAGGCATCATGAGTCGCACCACCGTCGCCACCATCCATCTCGGCGCATTGCGCCACAACCTTGCGCGCATCAAGGAGCTGGCTGCGCCGGCCAGAGTCATGGCAGTGGTGAAAGCCGATGCGTACGGCCACGGACTGGAGCGTGTCGCACGCGCACTGGACGGCGCGGCGGATGCCTTCGCGGTGGCATCGCTGGGCGATGGTTTGCGCTTGCGCGCGGCGGGACATCAGCAGCGCATTGTCGTGTTGTCGGGCCCGGACCAAGCCGGCGATATTGCGGAAATGCAGCGGCTTGGGCTTGATGCCGCCATCCATCATGAAAGCCAGTTGCAATGGTTGTCGGAAGCGTCACCGACACGTGGCCGCCTGCGCGTATGGCTGAAAATCGACAGCGGCATGCATCGTCTCGGCTTTGCGCCCGAGCATGCGGCGATCGTGCATGCGCAACTGGCGGCGATGGCAGGCATCGATCCAGATATAGGCTTGATGACGCATTTCGCCGAATCCGAAGTGTTCGATGGCGATCGCACGCGCCAGCAGATCGAGCGGTTTCATGCTGTTACAAGCCACCTTTTCGGACCACGCTCGCTTTCCAATTCTGCTGCTGTGCTGGGCTGGCCTGAAGCGCGCGGAGATTGGGTGCGTACCGGGGGGCTGCTGTATGGGCTATCCGTGGTGGAGGGCAAAAGCGGTGCTGATTTCGGGTTTCGCCCAGCTATGACGCTGGCGACGCGCCTGATCGCCATCAACCAGATCAAGCGCGGTGAACGCATCGGGTACAACGGCACCTGGGAATGCCCGGAAGACATGCCTGTGGGTGTCGCCGCGGTCGGTTACGGCGACGGTTATCCGCGCAGCGCCCTGGCCGGCACGCCCGTGCAGGTCGCGAACAGGCGCGTACCGTTGATCGGTCGCGTGTCCATGGATCTCATTACGCTGGATTTGCGCGAGGCGCCCGGTGCCAAAGTGGGCGACCGCGTCGTGCTGTGGGGAGCGGACTTGCCGGTCGAAATCGTCGCGGCACAAGCCGGCACGATCAGTTATGACCTGACGTGTGGCATGACCCGCCGCGTACTGTTCGTCGAGGACGACCAGTAATCGCACGTCTCGCGGCCTGCGACCTGGGCAGGCTAAGCTCTCGCTCATCGATTCCACGCATGCAGTGTCATGGCCAAAGCTAAAACCGCGTACGTCTGTGCCGATTGCGGTGCCGAACATTCCAAGTGGCAAGGCCAGTGCGTGGAATGCGGCGCGTGGAACACGTTGTCTGAATTCGTCGTGCAGCCAGCGCAAAAATCCGTTGGGGCGGCAAGGCAAAGCGGTTATGCCGGGGTCGTTAATGGCGTGGCGCGAGTCACGCCGCTTACCGATGTGTTGGTGACGGCCGAATCACGAATGTTGACCGGCATCGGTGAACTAGACCGCGTGCTGGGTGGCGGTTTGGTGGACGGCTCAGTGGTGCTGATCGGTGGTGATCCTGGCATCGGCAAGTCGACGTTGCTCTTGCAGATGCTCGGCACGCTTGGCGAGAAGCTGCCCAGCGTGTACGTCACCGGCGAAGAATCGCTGGCACAGGTGGCGTCACGCGCACAGCGCTTGGGTCTGCCACTGCAGCCACTGCACGCGCTGGCCGAGACGGGCATCGAACGCATCCTCGATCAGGTTTCCGCCACGCGGCCACGCGTGTTGGTCATCGACTCCATTCAGACGATTTGGACAGATCTGTTGACGGCAGCGCCTGGCTCAGTAAGCCAGGTGCGAGAGTCTGCTGCCAAACTCACGCGGTTTGCGAAGGAGACCGGCACATCAGTCTTCCTCGTCGGTCATGTCACCAAGGAAGGCGGTATTGCGGGTCCGCGTGTACTCGAACACATGGTCGATGCCGTGCTGTATTTCGAAGGCGAATCCGGCAGCCGCTTCCGTGTGTTGCGCGCCTTCAAGAATCGCTTCGGCGCCGTCAATGAACTGGGCGTGTTCGCGATGTCCGAGAAAGGCTTGCGCGAAGTACCCAATCCCTCCGCGATTTTTCTTTCCGCGCACAGCGGGCCAACGTCAGGTAGCGCCATCATGGTCACGCGTGAAGGTACGCGTCCTTTGCTGGTGGAAGTGCAGGCGCTGGTTGATCAATCGTCGCTCGGCAATCCGCGCCGAGTCGCGCTGGGTCTCGAACAGAATCGCCTCGCGATGCTGTTGGCCGTCTTGCACCGCCACGGCGGCGTTGCGGCCTACGATCAGGACGTCTTCGTCAATGTGGTCGGTGGCATTCGCGTGCAGGAAACGGCGGCTGATCTTCCCGTATTGCTAGCCGTACTTTCCTCATTGCGTGATCGTCCGTTGCCGGAGAAAGCCATTGCCTTCGGCGAAGTCGGCCTTTCCGGTGAAATCCGGCCGGTTCCCAATGGCGAAGAACGCTTGAAAGAAGCGGCTCACCATGGTTTTCAACGCGCTATCGTGCCGAAGGCCAATGCGCCAAAGAAAGGGCGGGTAGGCGATATGGAAGTCATTGGTGTGGAGCGCTTGTCGCAAGCCATCGACGCTTGCCGTTGAGCTCAATCCACCGCGCGGTGCAGTATCACTTCCAACACGAACTTCGATCCAAAGAACGCCAGCACCAACACGCTCATGCCGATAAGCGTAAGGTTCACTGCGCTGCGCCCGCGCCAGCCGTGCCGCCAGCGGCCGTAGAGCAAGGCGCCGAATACCAGCCAAGCGATGATCGATAGCACGGTCTTGTGCACCAAGTGCTGGCCGAACAGGTTGTTCACGAACAGGATGCCGGTAAGCAGGGCTACGGTGAGGAGCGCAAAGCCGGCACCAATCAAGCGGAACAGCAAGGACTCGGTCAGCGTCAGAGGGGGGAGGGCACTCAGCCACGGGCCGATATGGCGGTGACGCAGTGCTTTTTCCTGGATCGCGAGCAGAATCGCCATGGCTGCGGCAATCGACAGTACGCTGAAGGCAAGCAAGGCCACCGTGACGTGCAGCTTGATGTGCCAGTCCATGGAAATGGGCGCAGTCGCGGGGGCAAAAAAGCTGTCGACGAACAGCAACAAGGCGCTGAGCGGGAACACGATCACACCCAGCGCCATCACGGGACGCGTGAGGTTCACGGCCAGCGTGAGCGCCGATACCACGCAACCCACCAGTGAAAGTGCGGCAAAGAAGTGCAGATCGAGCGCGCCACGATGTGCTGCCAGCAACCATGCGGCATGCGTCAGTACCGCAAGGCTGGCGATGATCAATGCTGGTCGCGCAACCTTGACCGGTGTCGCGGTGCGGCTGTCAAACAGCGGCCATGCCACCAGCCCGCTGGCAAGCAGATAGCAAACGATGGCGAAGATGGAGAGGGCGGCGAACATGGCGTGCAAGTGTCGCACAGGGTGGTGATAGGGTGAACGCGACGACACCTGGTCATCTCGCACGAAAGGTCGTCTGATCGCGCGTCGAAAAGCCGCAGACGCGACGCCTTGCCAGGAAGCCTACTAGCCAGGCTCTGGTATCATTGCCAGTCCATTTGCTTTACCTATTCGCCCTTATGTTCGAATCCCTCAGTCAACGCCTCTCCACCACCGTCAACCGCCTGCGTGGTCGCGGCCGGCTGACCGAGGAAAACATCCGCGAATCGCTGCGCGAAGTGCGCATTGCGCTGCTGGAAGCCGATGTGGCGTTGCCGGTGGTGCAGGCGCTGATCGAGCGCGTGAAGGTGCGCGCCGTAGGCCAGGAAGTGCTCAAGAGCTTGTCGCCCGGCCAGGCGCTGGTAAAAGTGGTCAGCGATGAGCTGACCGCGGTGATGGGTACGGCCAATGCCGAGCTGAACCTCGCCCAGCAGCCGCCGGCCGTAGTGCTGATGGCAGGCCTGCAGGGTGCTGGTAAAACCACCACCGTGGCCAAGCTGGCGCGCTTCCTTACCGAGCGCAAGAAGAAGCGCGTGATGGTGGTGAGCTGTGACGTCTATCGTCCGGCGGCCATCGAGCAGCTGCGCACGCTGGCCGAACAGGTCGAGGTCAAGTTCTTTCCTTCCGAAGCCGGCCAGAATCCGGTCGACATTGCCAAGGCCGCGATCGTTGCCGCGCGCAAGGAAGTGATCGACGTGCTGCTGGTGGACACCGCCGGCCGCTTGCACGTCGATGAAGCGATGATGGCCGAGATCAAGGCGCTGCATGCCGCGATCACGCCCATCGAAACCCTGTTCGTGGTCGACTCGATGACCGGCCAGGACGCGGCCAATACCGCCAAGGCTTTTGCCGAGGCACTGCCCCTTACCGGTGTGGTGCTCACCAAGACCGACGGCGACGCGCGCGGCGGTGCGGCGCTCTCGGTGCGCTATGTGACTGGCCGGCCGATCAAGTTCCTGGGTGCGGGCGAAAAGACCGACGCGCTGGAGCCGTTCTATCCGGACCGTATCGCACAACGCATCCTCGGCATGGGCGACGTGCTGTCGCTGGTCGAAGAGGTGGAGCGCAAGGTCGACCAGGAAAAAGCGCAGAAGCTGGCCCAGAAGGTGATCAAGGGCAAGCGCTTCGACCTCAACGACATGCGTGACCAGCTTGAGCAGATGAACAACATGGGCGGTCTGGCCGGCCTCATGGACAAGCTGCCGGGTGTGTCCTCGCTGCCGGACAACGTGAAATCCAAGGTCGGCGATGGCGAGATCAAGCGCATGATCGCGATCATCAGCTCCATGACGAAAAAGGAGCGCCGCCACCCGGACCTGCTCAACGGCTCCCGCCGCGCCCGTGTGGCGCGTGGCTCCGGTACGCAGCCGGCGGATGTCAATCGTCTGCTCAAGCAATACATGCAGATGGAAAAAATGATGTCCAAGCTCTCCAAGGGTGGCACCAAAGGCCTGCTGCGCCAGATGCGTGGCGCCATGAAGGGCATGGGTGGCATGGGCGGCGGGTTTCCGCCGATGCGTTGAGGCGGGCGAACCTCTAACCCCTTCCTTTTTCCGCGAATTTCATTAAAATGTCGCGTTTACCGCGTCCAGCCTAGGGCGTGCTTGCCGGGGACGCCGGCAACTCTGGAGCTTTCAACTATGGTCAAGATTCGTCTTTCGCGCGGCGGCGCCAAGGGCCGTCCGTTCTACCACGTCGTTGTGACCGACTCGCGCAGCGCGCGTGATGGCCGCAACATCGAAAACGTGGGTTTCTACAACCCGGTCGCCTCGGGCAAGGACAAGCGCCTTGAGCTGAACGTTGCGCGCGTGCAGGAGTGGGTGGGCAAGGGCGCTCAGTTGAGCGACAAGGTTGCCTCCCTGTTGAAGGAAGCCGCCAAGCAGGCTGCTTGAGCATGAGTGCAGCCGGTCGGCGCGTCCTGGTGGGACGCATCGTCGGGTTGTACGGCGTGCAGGGCTGGGTCAAGCTCGAATCCTGGACCGAGCCCCGCGCGCAGATCTTCAAGTACCAGCCCTGGCTGCTTACCGCGCCGGGCCAGGAAAGGGAGATCAAGGGAATCGATGGTCGACCCCAAGGCAAGGGCCTCATTGCCAAGCTACCCGGGGTAGACGATAGGGATGGCGCCACAGCACTGGTAGGGCAGGACATCTACGTCGCCCGCGAGCTGCTGCCGCCGCCCGGCAAGGATGAGTATTACTGGGTCGACCTCGAAGGTCTCGAGGTCGTCACCACCGGAGGCGTAGCGTTGGGACGCGTGAGTCATCTCTTCGCGACCGGCGCCAACGACGTGGTGGTCGTAAGGGATGGCGAGCGCGAGCGGCTAGTTCCTTTTGTCCAGGGTGTGTACGTGCGTTCGGTGGATATTCCAGGCGGACGCATGGTGGTGGACTGGGATCCCGAGTTCTGAGGGTCCAATGCGCATCGATGTCGTCACGCTATTTCCTGACTTCATGCGCCAGTGCGCCGCAGTCGGCGTCGTAGGACGCGCGCAGCAGCGCGAGCTGCTACAGGTGGAAACCTGGAATCCGCGCGAATACGCCACCGACAATTACCGTACCGTGGATGGCCGCACCTGCGGCGGCGGTCCCGGCATGGTGATGCTGATCGAGCCTTTACGCAAAACCCTGGCGGCGATGCGTGAGGCGGCACCGGATCCGGTGCATGTGATTTACCTCAGTCCGCAAGGAGCGCGGCTGACGCAGAACAAGGTGGAAGCGTTGGCCAGGATGCCGCGTCTCGCTTTGCTCTGCGGTCGTTACGAAGGTGTGGACGAGCGTCTGCTGGCGCACGAGGTCGACGAGGAGCTTTCCATCGGCGATTATGTGCTGTCCGGCGGCGAGCTGGGCGCCGCGGTGATCATCGACGCGGTGGGGCGCCTGCAGGAGGGTGCGTTGAACGACGCGCAATCCGCTGAGCAGGATTCCTTTTCGAATGGCTTGCTCGATTGCCCGCACTACGCAAAACCGGTGCACGATGTACTGGGCGACGTACCGGAGGTGTTGCTTTCCGGCGATCACGCGGCCATTCGCCGCTGGCGTCTGAAGCAATCGTTGGGACGAACGTGGTTGAGACGTCCCGATTTATTGGCGCAGTGCGCGTTGGATAAAGAATCCCGTGCGCTGTTGGATGAATTCCGTCGTGAGCATGCTCAAGCACAGCTACGGCAAAACGATGCGGCCGATGAAGACCGCAGTCATTGAACAAAGACAGGTGTTGTCATGAACAAGATCATCGAACAGTTCGAAGCCGAGCAGATCACCCGCCAGCTGCCGGAGTTCGGCCCTGGCGACACCGTGGTGGTCAACGTCAAGGTGAAGGAAGGTAACCGTGAGCGCGTGCAGGCGTTCGAAGGCGTCGTGATTGCCAAGCGCAGCCGCGGCCTGCATTCGGCCTTCACCGTGCGCAAGATCTCGCACGGCACGGGCGTGGAACGCGTGTTCCAGGCGCATAGCCCGAGCATCGAATCGGTGCAGGTGAAGCGCAAGGGCAAGGTGCGTGGCGCCAAGCTGTACTACCTGCGTAACCTGGAAGGCAAGGCTGCGCGCATCAAGGAAGATATCGCTGCTTCCACCTCGGCCGACTGATACCGGTCGATGCCGTAGATACAAAAAACCCGCGGAGCGATCCGCGGGTTTTGTTTTGGCTGCGAAGTATGCGTTGAGCGTCGTGGATGGAGCGTAAGCTGGCCATTCCGTTGGGTCACGCCGCGCCAACCTACGCGCTAGTTGCTGTCTCTCGGATAGCGGACGGACATCTGCAATCCGCAGGCGTGACGAACGGCGATCCGTCTCTGCAGACAGCTACATATTCGCCACCAGCGGCTGCGGCTCCTGCAGGAAGTTGCCCTGCACGAAGTCCACACCACAGGCAAACAGCAGCGAAGTGCTGGCAGCGTCCTCGACCCACTCGGCCACGGTCAGGCGCTTCATCTCGTGCGCTTGCTGGCAGATTTCGGTGATCTTCTTCTGGTTTTCTGGATGCTGCGGCAGGTCGGCCATGAAGCTGCGGTCGATCTTCAAGTAGTCCGCATCGATGTGGTTGAGCAACTGGAACGAGTTGAGGCCGGAGCCAAACTGCTCCAGGGCGAAGGAGCCACCTAGTTTTTTCCATCCATTGATGAACTCCTGCGCCGGGCGCAGCATCGTCACCACCTTGCTTTCAGTCATTTCCAGCACCAGGCGGCCGTGCTTGAGGGCGGCCTGCTTCAGCGCGCGATCCAGCCACGGCAGGAGATTGGCTTGCTGCTGCATCGAATCCGGCGTGAGCTTGACGAAGAAGGTGGTTGGAATGCCGTGCCGGTCGCGTGCCTTCAAGGCGCTGATGGCCTGGTTGAGCACCCAGCGATCGATTTCGGCATTGAGTCCGTACTTCTCCGCGATCGGCATGAAGAAGCCTGGGGAGACTTCTCCTTGCGGACCATTCATGCGCAGCAGGATTTCCGAATAGTCGCCCTCGGCATCCTGCAAGCTGATGGTCTGCTGGTGATACAGCGCAAATTCGTTCTGGGTGAGCGCGCGGCGCAGCAAGTTCAGCCAGTTGCGTTCGCGTTCGGCGTCGGCTTTTTCTCTGGCTGCCGGATCGTGCAATTCGCTGCGATTGCCACCTTGCCCTTGCGCACTGCGCAGCGCCTGGCTGGCCTGGTTCAGCAGCATCTCGGCGTTGGCGTTCTTCTCGCCCAGCAAGCTGCCGCCAATGCTGGCGGTCAAAGTGATCGACTGCGTACCCAGGTCGAAGATCCCGTTGGAGATTGCCTTCTGCAGGCCGTCGATCCAGGCCCGGATGGCTTCATCGGTTTCCGTATGCAGGATCACACCCACGGTGTGTTCGGCCAGCAGGCCGGCGATATCTTCCTGCCCAAGCTGCGCGCTGACGCGATGCGCGAAGGCGGCCAGCAATTCGTCCGCCTTGCCCAGGCCGATGTTGTTGACGATGTGCGCCCAATTGTCCGGCTCGATCAGCAGCATCGTCTGACCCTTGCGGCCTTCGCTGGCGGCAGCTACGGCGTTATCGATGCATTCCAGCGTACGAGCGCGGTTGAACAAACCCGTGACCGGATCACGCTGCAGCTGTTCGACCAAGGATGGGTCGATCTGCTGTCGCCGGAACACAATCTGCAGGCAAGGCTCGCCTTCGAAGGTGGCATGAGCGAATTCGGCGGTGGCCGGGAAGGTGCTGCCATCGGCGCGGCGGGCGTGCAATTCCAGGCGATACTCGGCTTTCTCGCCTTTTGACAATGCGCGCAGCAGGCCCTTGAAGGCATCCGCATCGGCCGGGCCGATCAAATCCAGCACCGGCAGACCGAGCAGGTCGTCGTAGTCGGTATAGCCGAACGTATCGAGGTAGGAGCGATTGGCGCGCACGTGCATGCCTTCGTGCACGTAGGCGATGGGATCGTTGGAGGAATCCAGCAGAGCGTCGCAGCGGCGCTCCGATTCACGCAGCGCCGCTTCCAGCCGCCGAACCTGGCGGCGCGCATGCAGTGATTCGAATTCGCGCCGGATAACGGTAATCAACTGCTTGGGCTGGCTGCGCGAACCGACGCCGTGCACCACGCCATCCTGAAACATGTCCGCGACGCTTTGCTCGTCGATCTTCGCGACGCAAGCGATCAGCGCGATGTCGCGGGCGCTGGCATCAATCAGCTGGCCCACCTGGCGCAACGACAGTCCGCTGACGGTGGGGTTGTACAAAACCACGTCGGGGCCGAGTTCCTCCAGCGCTGCGTGGATCTGCTCAGGGATGGTGGCCCGTGCTGGGCGAACGGCAATGCCTGCGTTACGCAACAAGGTATTGATATGTTCCGCGTCCTCGACCGAATTCTCGATAAAGAGGATCTTGATGACGGAGTCTGTCTTCATGGGCGCGTCGTGCTTTCCTTCGATAGGGGCTGCTCGCGCGGAACGCATCCGAGGGCAAGCCGGCACTCAATATAGGGTGTTTTAACGGATTCCTTGCGGACCTGCCAGCATCAATGCGTGCATTGGTGACGAAGCGCAGGCATACGGTTGTCCCTCACCTGGTTTTCGTCAAGGACATGCAGCTGGCATGGCCCATCAGGATAGTCAAAGCGGTCGCTTCGACGGATCGCCTCCCACCTCGCGCACCAGCTTGGGCACCAGGTACCCGGGCAGGCGGTTGCGCATGCATTCGATCAGTGCCTGCGCCCGGGTATCGGTTACCTCGAAGTGCGCCGCGCCCTGCACGCGATCGAGCTGATGCAGGTAATAAGGCAGCACGCCAGCGGCAAACATGCGTTCCGACATCCCTACCAGGGTATCGGCATCATCGTTGATTCCCTTGAGCAGCACGGCCTGGTTGAGCAGTGTCGCACCGGTTTCGCGCAGGCGTGTGCAAGCCTCATCCACGGTGTCATCGAATTCGTTGGCGTGATTGGCATGCAAGACCACCACCTTTTGCAGCCGCAGCGCCTTTAGCCATTCGACGAAAGGCGCGTCGATACGTTCGGGGAGTACCACCGGCAGGCGGGTATGGATGCGCAATCGGGTGACATGCGGGATATCCGCCAGCCCGCGGCTAAGCTCTTCCAGCTTGCCGGTGGCGAGCGCCAGTGGGTCGCCGCCGGACAGAATCAGCTCGTTGATCGATGCATCCTGGCGAACGTGTTCCAGCGCCTGATGCCATTGACCGGCCGCGGCCATCTCATCCCCGTAAGGGAAATGGCGCCGAAAGCAGTATCGGCAATTCACGGCGCAACTGCCGCTGGCGATCAGCAAGGCACGCCCCTGGTACTTATGCAGCACACCCTTGGCGGAGCGGGCCGCCATATCGCCGACCGCATCCATGCTGAAGCCAGCCACCTGCTGTGTTTCGGCTAGTTGCGGCAGCACCTGTAGCAGTAGCGGATCGCGGGCATCACCCTTGCACATGCGGGCGGCAAAGCCACGGGGCACGCGCAAGGGGAAGTCGGCATCATCGGCGGGCAGGGTGTCGGCGAGCTGTTCCAGCCCGACCAAGGCCAATAATTCGCGCGCGTCGGTAATGGCTTCGCGCCATAGCGTGCGCCAGTCGGGCTCGGGCGGTGATAGGCGGGCAGCGTGGCTTGCGGTTATCATAGTGAGTCTTGAACCGGGCTCAGGCCCGGGAAACGCCTATTCTAGCTGCCTGCCGGCGGCATCACATCTGGAGCACACAGCGCATGGCCACCGTCGGTCTCAACGACGTCAAGAAGGGTATGAAGATCCTTCACAACAATGACCCGTGGGTCATCACCGACGCCGATTTCATCAAGCCCGGCAAAGGTCAGGCGTTCACCCGTATCTTCATCCGCAACCTGAAGAACGGGCGCACTACCGAGCAGACGATGAAGTCCAGTGATAGCTTCGAAGTCGCCGACGTCGTCGATACAGATATGCAATACCTGTACTCCGATGGCGAATTCTGGCACTTCATGCACCAGGAGAGCTTCGAGCAGCATCAAGCCAGCAAGGTTGGCATGGGTGACGCGGCCAAGTGGCTCAAGGGCGAAGAAGAATGCGTGGTTACGCTGTTCAACGGCGAGATCATCGCGGTGCAGCCGCCGAACTTCGTCGAACTGAAAATCACCGAGACCGACCCAGGCTTGCGCGGCGATACCTCCGGTGGCGGTGGCAAGCCGGCGACGCTGGAAACCGGCGCTGTGGTACGCGTGCCGCTGTTCGTCAGCACGGATGAAGTGATCAAGGTCGACACCCGCACCGGCGAGTACGTCAGCCGCGTCGGGAAGTGACGTACTGATCTGTGGCGTAGGTTGGGTTAGCGCAGCGTAACCCAACATCTTCGAAGCGCCATGGTTGGGTTACGGTCGGCATTCCAGCCGGGCGACAAACGAAAACATCGGGGCGGTCATCGTAAGATGTACCGCCCCGTTTCATATCCCTCCCCACAAAAAGAACCTCATGACGACCCAGACCGCGCCGCAGCCTGTGGATGTACTCATCGAAGCCCGTTGGGTGGTGCCGGTCGAACCGCGCGGCGTGGTGCTGGAACACCATGCGGTGGCCGTTCATGCCGATCGCATCGTGGCCATCCTGCCGATTGCCGAGGCGCGCAATGCCTACGCGCCGCGCGAGCGCGTTGAGCTGGGCGAACACGTGCTGATTCCCGGCCTGATCAATACGCACACACACAATCCCATGACCTTGATGCGCGGTCTGGCTGACGACCTGCCGTTGATGGTCTGGTTGCAGCAACACATCTGGCCGGTCGAGGCCAAAGTGATCGGCCCTGAGTTCGTGCGCGATGGCGTGGAACTGGCTATCGCCGAAATGCTGCGCGGCGGCACCACCTGCGCCAACGAAAACTATTTTTTTCCGGACGCCATCGGCGCGACGTACCGCAAGCACGGCTTCCGCGCCGTCATCGCCTTGCCGGTTATCCAATTTCCCACTGCTTGGGCGCGCACGCAGGACGAATATTTCGAGCGGGGCGGCGAAACGCATGACAATTTCCGCAACGATCCACTGATTCGCACCGCGTTCGGGCCGCATGCGCCGTATACGGTGTCCGACGAATCCTTCGAGCGTATCCGCGTGTTGGCCGATCAGCTCGATATCCCCGTGCATCTGCATCTGCATGAAACGGCGCATGAGGTGGATGAGGAGCGCAAGAAAAGCGGCCTGCGTCCGTTTCAGCGCCTGCAAAAATTGGGGCTAGTCAACGACCGTCTCATTGCTGTGCACATGACGCAACTCACTGACGGCGAAATCGCCGCATGCGCCGAAGCTGGCGTGTCGGTGGTGCATTGCCCGGAGTCGAACCTGAAGCTGGCTTCCGGTTTTTGTCCGGCAGAAAAGCTGCGCAAGGCTGGCGTGAACGTCGCGTTGGGCACCGATGGCACCGCTTCCAACAACGATCTGGACATGTTCGGTGAAATGCGCACCGCAGCCTTGCTCGCCAAGGTGGTGGCCGACGATGCTGCGGCGTTCGATGCCGAGTACGCGTTGCGCACCGCCACCATCCAGGCCGCCAAGGCGCTGGGCCTGGATGCGGAAATCGGCTCGATCGAAGCCGGCAAGCAAGCAGACCTGGCTGCCGTTCGGTTGAGCGATCTGGAAACCCAGCCACTGTTCCACATCGTGTCCCAACTCATTTATGCCACGGGCCGCCATCAGGTCACCGATGTATGGATCGCCGGCAAGCGCAAGCTCGCTGCTCGCGAGCTGGTGGACATGGACCTCGACGGCATCATGGGACGCACGCATGCATGGCGCGAGCGCATCGCCGCACTGGATCCGGTATGACACGCTTTCTCGTTATGTTGATGCGCAGGCCGCACGTCGATCCGGCGGTGATACCACTGCATCAGGCGTTTCTGGGGGCGCTGCGCGAGCAGGGGCGCAATGAGATGTCGGGTCCTTTTGCGGACCGCTCCGGCGGCGCCTATTTGCTGCGCGCCGAGTCGCTGGAAGATGCGCTGAAGATTGCCCATAGCGACCCGGCGCATACTAGCGGCGGCTGGGAAGTCACGGTTTACGAATGGAACGCCCATTAAATTACGCGGGTTCACGGGAGTAGTTCGCCATGCAAGCCACGCAAAACGTCAGCCATAAAGAAATTGCGCGCTTCGACAAACTGGCCTCGCGCTGGTGGGATCCGGATGGTGAATCGCGGCCGTTGCACGATCTCAATCCGGTGCGCCTCGACTATGTCGCATCGCGTGTGGCCTTGCGTGATGCGCGTGTCGCCGATGTGGGTTGTGGCGGCGGCCTGTTGAGCGAAGCACTCGCGCGCGCCGGTGCCGACGTGGTTGGCATCGACATGGGTTTGAAGGTCATCGAGATCGCACGCTTGCATCTGCACGAGTCGAACGTACAGGTCGATTACCGCAAGCAATCTTCCGCGGAGCTTGCCGCAGCTGAGCCGGCCAGCTTCGATGCCGTGTGCTGCATGGAGCTGATCGAACACGTTCCCGATCCCGCAGCACTCGTGCACGACCTGGCGGCCATGCTGAAGCCGGGCGCAAGACTGTTCATGTCCACGCTTAACCGCACGCCGGCCTCGTTTGGCGCAGCCATTATCGGCGCCGAATACATCGCGCGCCTGTTGCCGCGCGGTACGCATCACTACGCACAATTCCTCAAGCCTTCCGAACTCGCGCGCTTGCTGCGCCACGAGGGCCTGGAACTGGAAGACATCAGCGGCCTGGGCTACAACCCGATCACGCGCAAGGCGTGGCTAAGCCGCATCACCGCCGTCAACTATCTCGTCTGCGCACGCAAACCCGCATGAATCCGCTACCCGCATCGACCCAAGGCGTGCTGTTCGATCTGGACGGCACTTTGCTGGACAGCGCACCGGACCTGCATGCCGCGCTGGCTGTTTACTGCAATGAAGTGGGCGCAGTCGTTCCATCGTATGCAGCAGTGCGCACCGTGGTATCGCGTGGTTCGCGCGCCATCCTGCGCTGTGCGTTCGATGAGAGCGACGAGGCGCTGCTTGAGCGCGCGCCACGCTATCTGGAGCTCTACCACAGCATGATGTCGCGCCATACGCGTCCTTTTGAAGGCATTGACGCATTGCTCGACACACTCGAAGCCAATCGCATCGCTTGGGGCATCGTCACCAACAAGCCCGGTTATCTCACCGATGACCTGGTGAAGCAGATCGGCTGGGGCGAACGTGTGTGCGCGGTGGTATCGGGCGACACATTGCCTGTGCGCAAACCCGATCCGGCTCCTGTATTGCTGGCGTGCGAACGTGCGGCATTAGAGCCCGCGCGCTGTCTTTTTGTGGGTGATGATCGTCGCGACGTGCAAGCAGGACACGCCGCCGGCCTCTACACCGTGGCCGTGCAGTGGGGCTATCTCGACGGCGGCGATCCGCACAGCTGGGGCGCCAATCGGGTGGTGGAACACCCGCGTGACCTGACCGAGTTGCTCAAGCTGAAGGTTCCGGCGTGAGCGAAGAGGTTTCCCTGCACGGCGCGCTGCAAAGCTACGTCGACAAATGGCTGGCCGTGCAACCGCAACAGCGCACCGCGCTGGTGTTCGTGGATCCGGCCAAGTACCCGGGGCACATCGCGCTGGCGGCATGGGAGCAAGAGTTGCTCTCGGCCGCCTACGGCATCCGCGAGCCGCATGTCGCTGCCACCAAACTCAACTGGTGGGCCGAAGAGTTGAGCGGCGCGGCAGCCAGCGGCGGCCGGCATCCGCTGACTCGTGTGTTGTTCGATGACGAGCGCGCCCACGCCATGTCGCAGGAACGCTGGCTGGCGCCGGTGCTGGCCGCGATGGCGCAGCTGGAAGAGGGCACGGCGGTGGATTTCACCGCGCAGCTCAATGCTGCTTCCGCCTTGCATGGTGCCGTGGCCGCGCTGGAAACCGCCTGGTGGTATGGCGAAACCGCTTCATCGGAACGTGCCGCGCGGGTGGCCACGTTGAGTCACCTGTTGTTTGCCCTGCGCCGTCTGCAGGACGACGCGGAGCGCGACCGCCTGCCGTTGCCCATGGCACGGTTGGCGCGGTTCGGCTTGAGTCGTGCTGGGCTGCGCCAGCACAGTGATGCGCGCGATCAGGCCATCCAGGCTCAGCTGGACGATCTGCGTTCGGCTTGGAGCGAAGCCATGCGTCTTGATGGTCCGCTCAGCGTTTTCCGTGCGCTGGAGGCCGGCGAGGGCGAGCGGCTGGCGCGCCGGGCCGGGCGTGCCGGCGAACCCTTGAAGGCGTTGCAAAAAGGCACTCCGGACAGTGGCTTCATGGCAACCATGCGCGCCTGGCGCGCAGCCCAGCGGTGGCAGCAGCAGGTGATCGGCTAAGCGCAACGCACCGTTTCCGAAGCAAACCCTGTTTCGGGGCGTCAAGCTGGCTCAACATGGGCTTGTTGCTGTGATGGAGGAACTCCAATGCATACCCACGAAAACACCGCCCGCCTGATGCCCGACGTTGCCGCCCAGGCGCAGCCGCATCTGGCCGGCGCGCTGGATTGGGTCGGCATGGATGGCATCGAGGTGCCCGTACTGTTCGATGCCGGCGATGGCACGGTGCAGCGTTCCAGTGCGCAGGTGGGCGCTTTCGTCAACCTCATCCGTCCGGACAAGCGCGGTATCCATATGTCGCGCCTGTATCTGTTGGTGGACGAATATCTGAGCGCCAGGCCGATCAATGCCGGCATGCTTGAATCCCTGCTGCGCGTCTTCCTGGAATCGCATCAGGAACTGGCTGATCGTGCGCGCATCAGCATTCGCTTTGACCAGCTTGTGCGCCGTGCCGCCTTGCGCAGCAGCAACAGTGGCTGGCGTGCGTATCCGGTTTCCATTGAAGCCAGTCTTTGCGCAGACAGCTTTCGTCTGGAGCTGGGAACGGAAGTGGTCTACTCCTCGACCTGTCCCGCGTCGGCGGCGTTATCGAGGCAGCTGATCCAGGAACAATTCGCCAAGGATTTCGATGCGAGCAAGCCGTTGGATCATGGCGCCGTGCTGGCCTGGCTGGGCAGCCAAAAAGGCATCGTTGCGACGCCGCATGCGCAGCGCAGCGTGGCGCGTCTGTTGGTGCGCTTTGTCGATGGCGCGCCGCTCGATCTCGTCAGCCTGCTCGATCGCGTCGAACAGTCCTTGGGCACGCCGGTGCAGACCGCGGTAAAGCGCGAAGACGAGCAGGCGTTCGCCCTCGCCAATGGCGGCAACCTGATGTTCTGCGAGGACGCTGCGCGCCGCATCCAGCATGCACTCGACACGGACGATCGCATCGCCGACTTCCACGTGCGCCTGGAACACCAGGAAAGCCTGCATCCGCACGATGCCGTGGCCTACGCCAGCAAAGGCGTAGCCGGTGGTTACGGCAACGGGCGCGGCTGATGCAACGCCGGTGCGCGCGCGGTTGTTATCATCCGCGTGTTCGCAAATGAGGAAATCCTTATGAAGATTCGCTACGGAGTGCTCCTGGCCGGCGCGTGTATGCTGGCTGGTTGCAGCTGGATGCCGCACTTCGGCAAGCACAAGACGCCGGCGCCACAGCAGACGCTGATGAAATCGTTGACCGGCGAAGTCGATTACCACCTCGCACACGACCTGCCGCCGGATGCTTATCTGATCGTCACGCTCAATCGGCATGATGCGCCCGCCGGCGTGATCGCTACCGATCGCATTGCGCCGATCGGCGCCTCGCCGGTGTCGTTCGTGTTGAGTTATGAGCCCAGTGACGTCGCCAACGGTACGGATTTCCGCGTGTCAGCGAGCATCAAGCAGGGTGACCGCACCTTGGCGACCAGCGATACGCAGCCCAGAGTGCTTGGCGATTCTGGCAACAATGGGCCCGTGCAGGTAGTGATCGCCGAATTGCACTGAGCGTTCTGTTGTGCTCAGAACGATATGCTGTCGAGCAACGTGTCGAAGTCGGGTATGGAGGTCGCGGCGTGCCAGACTTTCAGTCGGGACTTCAGTTGTTTCACGTCCCGGCACGCATCGATGTCGCCCTGCATCTCGCGCTGCGCGCGCCTCATATCACCAAGCTCGCCGGCAAGGGCAGCCAGGGCCGTCTTGGGTGTGACCGAACCGTAGGATGGAAGATTGAACTGTTCGCGGAATCGTCCTTTGACGATGAACAGTTCGCGGTCCAGTTCGCTGGCCTGCTCCCTCAGAATACGGTTGAAATGGCTAAGCCGCGCATCGCTGATGCCATCGATCGAAGCCTGGTCGATATGCTCCAGTTCCAGTTGAAGTTCGAGCAAGGTAAGTAGATCGTTCTTCTCGTAGGCCTGATTCACCCGTGTCATCAATGAAGTTTTGCGCTCGCGCTCGGCGGGATCGGTTTCGCGGTCTGGATGCAGCATCCTGGCAAGCTTGCGGTAGATGTCGCGAATGGACTGGTTCAGCTGCGCCTCATCGGCGCGCTTGCGTTCTTCCGCAGCCTGCTGCTTGGCGGTCTTTTTACGCGCCGTCTTGCGTTCTTGCTGCGCTTCTCCAGCGGCCTCCTGCGCATGTTGCTGGACACGGTCGCTGGCGCGCTCCATGGCCTCTTCAAGCGAGATGTCGTGCAGGTCTTCGCCCAGATCCACGCCCAGGCTTTCCTCCAGCGCCTGCTTCATCATGCGCGCATCGGCTTCGATTTCCTCATCCAGATCCGAGCCGCTGTGGCGGTTGTAGATGTCTTTGAGATCGGTATCGCCATGCAGCTCGGCAACATCGCCGGCGATGTTGCCGAGGATTTCCGAGATCATGCGACGTTCGGTCTTGGTAAGGCCTTTCAAGCCATGCGCGCTGTCCAGCGTCCGCACGAACGTTGCCTGGAGCTGGCGCAGCTTTTCTATTTGAGGCAGCAGCTCCTCGACATATTTTTGTTGTGCCTGGGGCTGGATAAGCTCCCAGGCACGGAGTTCCGCGCGCAGACGTTCGATTTTCTTGATCTGCGTGTTGAAGGTTTTCTGGGCTTTCGATAAATCCTTGCCGTCAGCGGTGGGTGTAATGGCGATGGGTCGCGACGAATCCATGGGCATTGTCAAGATGTGGGGATACTCTTTGAACCTTCAGCGATCAAACGCCAGGCGCTCGCCGCGCACGCTTTCATCCACACGCGTGCCGTCCCACACGCGCTGCCCGTTGGCGAACGTCGACACAATGGAGTGGCTGAAGGTGTAGCCCTCGAAGGGCGACCAGCCGCATTTCGACAGCACTTCTTCGCGACGCACGGTATGCGGCTTGCATGGATCGACCAGCACCAGGTCGGCTGCATAGCCTTCGCGCAGAAAGCCGCGTTCGTGCACGCTAAATAGCGTCGCCGGCGCGTGGCTGACGGCTTCGACCACGCGTTCCACCGTGAGCTTGCCTTCGGTCACGCGTTGCAAGGCTGCCTGGAGTGCAAATTGCACCAGCGGCAGGCCGGAAGGAGCCTTGTCATACAGCTGTGCTTTTTCTTCCAGCAGATGCGGTGCGTGATCGGTGGCGAGCACGTCGATGCGGCTCTCCGCCACGGCCTTGATGATCGCTTCGCGATCCGCGGCGGTCTTGATGGCGGGGTTGCACTTGATCAGGAAACCCAGCCGTTCGTAATCCTCATCACTGAAATGCAGGAAGTGCACGCAGGTTTCAGCGGTGATCCGCTTGCCCTTGAGCGGACCGGGCTGGAATAGGGCCAACTCATCAGCCGTGGAAATGTGGAGTACGTGCAGTCGCGTGCCGTGCTTTTGTGCCAGCGAGATCGCCAGCCGGGTGGACTTGATGCAGGCCTCGCGCGAGCGGATCAGCGGATGCTCGCGTGCCGGAATGTTGTCGCCGTATTTTTCGCGCGCTTTGGCGTGCAGCGCATCGATCATCGGCGTGTCTTCGCAATGCGTAATGATCGGCGTGGGCGCTTCGCGGAAGATGCCGTCCAGCGTGTCGGGATTATCCACCAGCATGTTGCCGGTGGAGGCGCCCATGAACACCTTGATGCCGGGTGCGGCCTTGGGGTCGAGCGTGCGGATTGCCTCAAGGTTGTCGTTGCTGGCGCCGAGGTAGAACGCGTAGTTCACCGCCGAGGTTTCCGCCGCACGCGCGTACTTGGCTTCCAGCGATTCGCGGTCCAGCGCCGGCGGCTTGGTGTTGGGCATCTCCATGAAGCTGGTAATGCCGCCTGCGGCGCAGGCGCGCGATTCGTGCGCGATATCGGCTTTGTGTGTAAGCCCGGGTTCGCGAAAGTGCACCTGGTCATCGACCATGCCGGGCAGCAGCCAAAGGCCGGTGGCATCGATCACCTGCTCGCCGGGGCGAGCGTTCAAGCTGTCGCCGATGGCATCGATGCGGCCGTGCTTGACGCGCAGGTCGGCGTGGAAGCGCCGGCCTTCATTGACCAGTTCGGCGTTCTTGATCAGCCAATCGGTGGACATGCGAACTCCTTAAGGAAAAGGGAAAAGGCAGTGGACTTGCGCCGCGCTCAAGCAGCCCCATCTTCCGATTCCTTGCCTGAGGCATGGCAACCGGAAAAATGGAAGTGCTCGGGTACCGGATCGTTACCGCCCGAACACAGCGGCTGACAGCGTAGTATCCGCCATCCGGACAGCAAGCCGCCGCGCCATGGACCAAAGCGGGAGACAGCAATGCGTGCATAATCGGAGCAACTGGGGTAAAAGCGACAACGCTGTCCCAACAGCGGGCTCACGAAGCGCTTGTAGAGATTGAGCAGGAAGATAATCAGTCGACTCACGGCGTTCACATGGCCGAAACCGCTTTGAGACCCAAGGGTGTAAGTATTCCAGAAGGTGTAAGTATCCCAAAGGGATGGTTGCCGGTGTGAAGGGTATTGGGCTATAACAGCCGGCCGCCAAGGCCAAAACGGTGAAGGTAAATGGCGAAAACCACGCATAATTCGACCGCCGCCAAGAACGCTGCAAAAGGAAAGGCTGCGGGCAAGAGCAACGACAAGGCCAGCAAGGCCAAGGTCGCTGCCCCCAAGTCCGTGAAAAAGGCGGCGCCGGCCAAGAAGGCCGAGGCGAAGAAAGCACCGGTCAAGGCGGTTGCCAAGAAGGCAGCACCGGCGCCGGCCAAGAAGGCTATGTCCAAGCCGGTTGCCAAGGCGCATACAAAGCATCCCGAGCCGGTCAAGGCGGTAGCAAAGAAAGCTGCCAAGCCCGAGCCCAAGAAGCCGGAACCCAAGCACGCCGCGCCTGCTCCCAAGCCAGCGCCAGCGCCGGTCAAAAAGGCTGCCGAAAAAACCGCCACCAAACCGGTGGCATCGAAACCGGCGCCCGCCGCACCGGCCGCGGTATCGAAAGCGACATCAGCTACACAAACTGCAACACCGCAAGCCGTATCATCACACTCCGCCCAGCCCATGGCGGGCAAGGTGGCCAGCGCCGTGGGACCGTCCCCGGCGCCGCGCGTAGCGAATGCCACTGCGCATAACTCCTCCAGCAAGAAGCAGAAAACAACGCAGTCATCAATGAATAGCTCCGCTACCACGCTCGATAATGGTGTAACCCGCGAAGACGGCCGTTACGCCCTGCCCATCACCACGAACATCGATTTGCCCGCGGGCTATCGTCCTTCGTCCGACGAGGAGTACATGAACCCCCGTCACCTTGCGTACTTCCGCAACAAGCTGCGCACCTGGCGCGAGCAGTTGGTGGAGGAGTCGCGCCAGACCATGGAGAACCTCCGTGACGAGGTGCGTGACGTCGGTGATGAAGCCGAACGCGCCACCCGCGAAACGGAAAACTCGCTGGAGCTGCGCACGCGCGACCGCTACCGCAAGTTGATTTCCAAAATCGACAAGGCCTTGCGCCGCATCGAGGAAGGCCGTTACGGCTATTGCGAAGAGACCGATGAAGAAATCGGCCTTGAGCGCCTCGACGCCCGCCCGATCGCCACGTTGTCGCTCGATGCGCAGGAGCGTCGCGAGCATCTGCAGAAGCAGATGGGCGACTGATACGCGGCCTTCAACGAGAATAAAAAGCCCCGCCAAGCGCGGGGCTTTTCGTAGGTTGGGTTAGCGCAGCGTAACCCAACGTATTATCGTCAAATTGTTGGGTTACGCTGCGCTAACCCAACCTACGGCTGTTGCCTACAGCGTAGCTGCCGCGTACGCCTTCAACTTCACCAGCATCGCCGCCAAGCCATTCGATCGCGTCGGCGACAAATGTTTCGCCAAACCGATTTCCTGGATGAATGCAGGCTCGGTAGCCACGATCTCAGCCGCGGGACGATCGGAATACACCCGCAACACCAAGGCAATCAGCCCGGAGACGATGGCCGAATCACTGGTCGCGTCGAAGTGCATGCTGGATGCATCACCGCTCGGCACCAGCCATACCATCGACTGGCAGCCATGCACGCGGTAATCCTCGGTCTTCTTGTCTTCTGGAAACGGCGGAAGCTGTTTGCCGAGGTCGATCAGGTATTGATAGCGCTCGGTCCAGTCGCCGAAGAAGGCGAACTCATCGGCGATTTCCTGTTGAGCCTGGGCGGCGGTGGTTGGGGCAAGAGTGTTCATGGATAAATTATCGCGCGGTTCGGCTTAGCTCGGGCCGAACTACGCCATTTCAATGTTTCATCACACTCCAGCGCGTGCCCTGCGCGCCGTCTTCGATCACCACGCCCATGGCCGTCAGCTCCTCGCGGATGGCATCAGCTCGCGCAAAGTCACGTGCGGCGCGCGCGGCGCGGCGTTCTTCCAGCAATGCCTCGACACGTGTGGCATCCACCGCGTTGCTGCCGGCCTGTTTGAACCAGGCTTCCGGATCCTGTTGCAGCAAGCCCAGCGCAGCGCCACCGCCGAGCAGGGCGGCCTTCGTGACGGCGCTCGGCGTCTGGCGTGCGGCGTCGGCCAGCAACGAGAGTTCGGCCAGCGCCTGCGGGGTATTGAGGTCGTCGCAAAGTGCGGCTTCCAGGCGCTCCGGCACTGGCAGCTCCTGGTTCGTGTCGACGGTGATGCCACTCAGTTCGCGCAACACGCGATACCAGCCATCCAGCGTGCTGATGGCCTGGGTGATGGCCGCATCCGACCAGTCCAGCGGCTGGCGGTAGTGGCCGCGCAGCAGCAGCAGGCGCAAGGCTTCGTGCGGATGCTGCTTGAGTAGCTCATGCACGTGCAGCACGTTGCCCAGCGACTTGGACATCTTGCGTCCATCGAAGGTGAGCATGCCGTTGTGCAGCCACCAGCGCGCAAATACCTTGCCACCGTGCGCGCAGGTGGATTGGGCGATTTCGTTTTCGTGATGCGGAAACTGCAAATCCACACCGCCGGCATGGATGTCGATGGTTTCGCCCAGATGCGCGGCGCTCATCGCCGAGCACTCGATATGCCAGCCGGGGCGACCGCGGCCCCAGGGGCTGTCCCAGCCGGGCAGCTCCGGCGTGGAAGGCTTCCACAGCACGAAGTCGGTGGGGTTCCGTTTGTACGGCGCCACTTCCACGCGCGCGCCGGCGATCAACTCGTCCGTATCACGGCCAGACAGCTCGCCGTACGCAGCATAGGATGCCACGTCGAAAAGCACGTGCCCTTCTGCCTCATAGGCGTGACCGTTGCCGATCAGGGTCTGGATCATCTCGATGATCTGGCCGATATGCGCAGTGGCGTGCGGCTCGACGTCCGGCGGGGCAATGCCCAGCCCGGCCATGTCCTCGCGGTAAGCCTGGGCAAAACGGCTGGTGATCTGGCTGATCGGCACGCCTTGCTCCAGCGCGGCAGCATTGATCTTGTCGTCCACATCGGTGATGTTGCGGGCATAGACCACCCCGGCGTAATGCCGGCGCAGCAGCTTCACCAGCACGTCGAACACCACCGGGCCGCGCGCGTTGCCGATGTGGACATAGTTGTAGACCGTGGGCCCGCACAGATACACCGTCACCCGGTTCGGATCGAGCGGCGAAAACGGCTCGGTGCGACGGCTGAGGCTGTTGTAGAGCGAAATCGGCATGGCTGGGGCACGGTCGGGTCAATAAGCCCACTATCTTATCAAGCTATTGCGGCGATGCTGACGGGAAACGCGCTAAGTTTCGGAAACTAGGCAAAATTTAAGTACTAAGTTACGGCAATTCTAAGCGTGGATTCAGAGTGAATTTGCTGCAATTTCACCATGCGCGAAGCGCCCTCATTCCTCTTCCGGAGGCTCCCCATGAATAACAAAATGCTGTTGATCCCCTTGCTTGCGCTCACCGTAATGTCCACGGGCGCAATGGCGCAGCAAGATGGATATCCGCCCCCGCCCCCGCCGCCTCCGCAGGGCGCTCCGGGGCCAGTGGGCGATAATGCGCACTATGCCTGGGCGGACGTGCTGCGCGTCGATCCGGTCTACGGCGTCGCCCGCACGTCTACTCCCAGCACGCAATGCTATGACCAGCAGGTGGTGCAGCAGACGCCGGGCAATAAGGGTGTCGGCACTGTGCTCGGTGCCGTCGTCGGTGGCGTGCTTGGCAGCACCATCGGCCATGGCCGCGGCAACACGGCGGCGATCGTGGGCGGGGCGGTGGCGGGCGGTGCGGTCGGCAACTCCGTTTCCAGCGGTGGCCAGACCTACACCAGCAACCAGACCGTCTGCCAGCCGGTGACCCAGGTCAGCGAGCAGCGCCAGATCATCGGCTACGACGTGGAATACCGCTATCACGGCGACGTCTACATGTCGCGCCTCAGCTACGACCCAGGCGAGCGCCTGCGGGTGCGGGTCAGCGTTTCGCCCGCGGATTGAGCTACGCCACCGCCTCATATCTGGCGACCGTTGCCGCTGGCACGGTCGCCTTTCTTTTGTGAAAAATTTTCTGTTGCACGGCAGCGAGAATCCCGTCATGATGGCTATTCAACCACCCGGAAGCCTCATGTCTTCAGCCGTCTATACCGCTACCGTGCTCACCAGCGCCCGCATGGCCGCTGGCATGACGTCGCGTGCGCGCCGACCGCTGAATCGACATTCGGCCGGGTAGGCTGTCGCCACGTTGCATGTGTAATACGACGACGAAACCCGGCCCTTGCGCCGGGTTTTTTGTTTTTTTGACTGGAGTCAACGATGTCACTTCGTCACTTCCTCACCACCCAGGATTACAGCCGCGCCGAGATCGACGCGCTGCTTGAACAGGCCGCTGCATTCAAGCGTTCGCCGCGTGGCCAGCAACTGGCCGGAAAATCGGTGGCGCTGTTGTTCTTCAATCCCTCGATGCGTACGCGCACCAGCTTTGAACTGGGTGCGTTCCATCTCGGCGGTCACGCCATCGTGCTTTCGCCCGGTAAGGATGCATGGCCGATCGAATTCCGCCCCAACGTGGTGATGGATGGCGAGGCGGAAGAACACATTGCCGAAGTGGCGCGCGTGCTGAGCCGCTACGTGGATTTGATCGCCGTGCGCGCCTTCCCGAAATTCCAGGATTGGTCGGTGGATCGCAAGGACGCCGTCATCAAGGCTTTCGCCCAATACGCCACCGTTCCCGTGATCAACATGGAAACCATCACGCATCCATGCCAGGAACTGGCGCATGCGTTGGCGCTGAAGGAACGCTTCGGCGATCTCACCGGCCGCAAGTATGTGTTGACGTGGACCTACCACCCGAAACCGCTGAACACCGCCGTGGCCAACTCGGCACTGCTGATCGCCACCAAGATGGGCATGAATGTCACGCTGCTGTGCCCGACGCCCGACTACGTGCTGGACGAACGCTACATGGCCTTCGGCGAGCAGAACGCAAAGGAAAACGGCGGTTCGCTCACCATCAGCCACAACATCGAAGAAGCCTATCGCGGCGCCGATGTGGTGTACGCCAAGAGCTGGGGCGCGCTGCCGTTCTTCGGCCGCTGGGAGCAAGAAAAACCGATCCGCGACGCGCACAAGCACTTCATCGTCGACGAAGCAAAAATGGCGCTCACCAACAACGGCGTCTTCAGCCATTGTTTGCCGCTGCGTCGGAACATCAAGGCTACCGATGCGGTGATGGATTCGCCGGCCTGCATCGCCGTCGACGAAGCCGAAAATCGCCTGCACGTGCAGAAGGCGGTCATGGCTTCGCTCATTGCACAGCGCTGAGACCCGGCATGTATCTGCCCAAGTCCTTCCAGGAAACGCGCATCGATGTACTGCATGCGCTGATCCGCGACTATCCGTTTGCCACCGTCGTCATGCATGGGAACGACGGCTTGGTGGCAAATCACATACCGCTGGAACTGGTCAGTGATACATCGCTCCACGGACACGTGGCGCGCGGCAACGAACTGGCGAAAGCCGATGGCGCAGACGTGTTGGTGATCTTCCACGGGGCGGATGGCTACGTCAGTCCCAATTGGTACCCAAGCAAGCACGAAACCGGCCGCGAAGTGCCCACCTGGAACTATGCGGTGATACACGTACACGGCCGCTTACACGTCGTGGAAGACCAGGCGTGGCTGCGCCAGTTGCTGGAGCGTTTGACCGATCGCCACGAGGCATCGCAAGCCAAGCCTTGGCACGTCAGCGATGCACCGGAAGACCACATCGAAAAAATGCTGCGCTTGATCGTGGGTATCGATATCGCGATCGATCGCATCGAAGGCAAGTTCAAGCTGAGCCAGAATCATCCGGATGCCAATCGCGCCGGTGTATTGAGCGGGCTGGCCGAGCGCGATGGGCGACGCGACGCGGAACTGGCCGAACTGATGCAACACAGCGAGGAGCGTCGGCATGGGCGATAAACAGCATCAGTATCCCGTTCAAGTGATATGGACCGGTAATCACGGCAGCGGCACCCAAACCTATCAAGGCTACGGTCGCGAGCATGAAGTCCGCGTCGCCGGCAAACCGGTGATCGCCGGTTCCTCCGATGCGGCCTTTCGTGGCGACGGTAGCAAGCACAATCCCGAAGACATGCTGGTGGCCGCGCTGTCGAGCTGCCACATGCTCTGGTATCTGCATCTTGCTGCCGTAGCAGGCGTGGTGGTGACCGACTACGTCGACGACGCCGTCGGCACCTTGCAAGAGCGCGGCAACGATGGCCGCTTCATCGAAGCGGTGCTGCGTCCGCGCGTCACGATCACCGCCGACAGCGATCCGGAAACCGCCAAGCGCGTGCACGACGACGCGCACCATGCCTGCTTCATCGCCAACTCCGTCAATTTTCCGGTGCGCTGCGAACCACGCATTGTCATCGAATCCGTGTAAACCACCTTTCTTTTTGGATCTCGCATCATGAGCAAAGACATCGTTCTGGCCTTCTCCGGCGGTCTCGACACCAGCTTCTGCATTCCCTACCTGCAGGAACGCGGTTGGGCCGTGCACACCGTGTTCGCCGATACCGGCGGCGTGGATGCCGAAGAGCGCGCCTATATCGAAGCGCGCGCCAAGGAATTGAAGGCGGCCAGCCACGTCACCATCGATGGCGGCCCGGCGATCTGGAATGGCTTCGTCAAACCGTTCGTGTGGGCCGGCGAAGGATACCAGGGCCAATATCCGCTGCTGGTATCCGACCGTTATCTGATCGTCGATGCGGCGCTCAAGCGCTGCGCCGAACTGGGCACCAAGGCCATCGCGCACGGCTGCACCGGCATGGGCAACGACCAAGTGCGTTTCGACCTCGCCGTGAAAGCGCAGGGCGATTACGAAATCGTGGCGCCGATCCGCGAAATCCAGAAAGAACACACCGAAGTGCGCGCCTACGAGCAGAAATACCTGGAAGCCAAGGGCTTCGGCGTGCGCGCCAAGCAGAAGGCCTACACCATCAACGAAAACCTGCTCGGCGTGACCATGTCCGGCGGCGAGATCGATCGCTGGCAGACGCCAGGTGAAGGCGCGGTGGGCTGGTGCAAGCCGCGTTCCGAATGGCCGTCCAAATCGCTGCGCCTGAAGCTGAGCTTCGTCAACGGCGAAGCCGTCGCGCTGGATGGCGAAAAGATCGAAGGCCACAAGCTGCTCGCCAAGCTCAACGGCGTGTTGGCGCAATACGGTGTGGGTCGCGGCATCTACACGGGTGATACCACTATCGGCCTCAAGGGCCGCATCATTTTCGAAGCGCCGGGCCTTACCGCACTGCTGGTGGCACATCGCGCGCTGGAAGAAGCTGTGCTGACCAAGCAGCAGAACCGCTTCAAGCCAGACGTAGCGCGCAAGTGGGTGGAACTGGTTTACGAAGGTTTCTTCCACGATCCGCTGAAGACCGATCTGGAAGCATTCCTCGCTTCCAGCCAGTCGACCGTCAACGGTGACGTGGTGCTGGAAACCAGCGGCGGCATCATCAACGCGGTCGCGGTGGAATCCAAGCACATCCTCAACGCCAAGGGCGCCACGTACGCGCAGGCCGCCGACTGGGGCGTGGCGGAAGCGGAAGGCTTCATCAAGCTGTTTGGCATGAGCAGTACGTTGTGGGCCGAGGTGAACCGATGAGTGCAGCGGACCTCAGGGCCCAGGATTCGCAACTCGGCGCAGCGTTGCTCGATGCGACGCTGAAGCATTTGCGCGCGCTGGTGTCGTTCGATACGCGCAATCCGCCGCGCTCGATCGGCACCGGCGGCATCTTTGACTATCTGCGCGAACAACTGCCAGGTTTCGACGTGCGGGTGACCGATTACGGTGCAGGCGCCGTGACGCTCTATGCCGTGCGCGGCAAGCCGAAATACCTGTTCAACGTGCACCTGGATACCGTGCCGGACTCGCCGCATTGGACGCGTGATCCGCACGTACTGGAAGTAACGGCCGATCGCGCGATCGGCCTTGGCGCTTGCGATATCAAAGGCGCGGCGGCGGCATTGGTGGCCGTGGCAAATGCCTGCCAGGGCGATCTGGCCTTGCTGCTGTCTACCGATGAAGAAGCGAATGATCCGCGCTGCATTGCCGGTTTCCTCAAGGAAGGGCACCAGTACGATGCCATCATCGTGGCCGAGCCGACGCGCGGTGAAGCTGTGCTTGCGCATCGCGGTATCCATTCGGTACAGATGCGCTTCAGCGGTCAGGCCGGTCACGCTTCAGGCGAAATCAAGGCGACGGACAGCGCCGTGCATCAAGCCATCCGCTGGGGTGCTGCCGCGCTGGATCACGTCGAAAGCCTCTCGCATGAACGCTTCGGCGGTCTTACCGGTTTGCGCTTCAATATTGGCCGTGTCGAAGGTGGCATCAAGGCGAACATGATCGCGCCGACCGCAGACGTGCGCTTCGGTTTCCGTCCGCTGCCAAGCATGGATCCGGACCAGTTGCTGGAGACGTTCCGCACGCTGGTGGAACCCTATCCGGTCAGTTACGAGGAACTATTCCGCGGCATGTCACTGCCTGCTGGCGATGTTCCTAACGCCGAAGCACGCCGCCTTGCCGCGCGCGACATTGCCGACGAACTCGGCATCCCGGTCGGTAATGCCGTGAACTTCTGGACCGAAGCGGCGCTGTTTTCCGAAGCCGGTTACATCTCCTTCGTCTACGGCCCCGGCGACATTGCGCAGGCACACACTGCTGACGAATGGGTCGCGCTGGATCAATTGCAAACGTACGCCCAAACCATTTACGAGATCGTGAACCGTGGAAGCGCATAAGAACACTCGCCAGACCATTGTGCGTCTGCTCTCCGCCATGGGCAGCGCCAAGGAAATCCAGCAATACCTCAAGCGTTTTTCGCAGCTTGATGCCAAGCGCTTCGCAGTGGTGAAAGTGGGTGGTGCGGTGTTGCGCGATGAGCTCAACGATCTGACATCCTCGCTGACCTTCCTGCAGCAGGTAGGCCTCACGCCGATCGTGCTGCATGGCGCCGGTCCGCAGCTGGATGAAGAGCTGCAAGCCGCAGGCATCACCAAGCAAACCGTCAACGGCCTGCGCGTCACCTCGCCGAAAGCTTTGGGCATCGTGCGCCGCGTGTTTCAGCAGCAGAACCTGCGCCTGGTCGAAGCGTTGCAGGCGATGGATACGCGCGCCACCTCGGTGCCGTCCGGCGTGTTCATGTCCAGCTTTCTGGATAAGGACGTCTACGGCATGGTGGGCAAGGTCGACAGCATCAATCTCGCACCGATTGAAGCGAGTCTGCGCGCCGGGTCCATTCCGGTGATCGCCAGCCTCGGCGAAACGGACGAAGGCCAGTTCCTCAACATCAACGCCGACTTTGCGGCGAATGAACTGGTGCGCGTACTGCAGCCGTACAAGATCGTTTTCCTCACCGGTACCGGCGGCCTGCTTGACGACAAGGGCCAGATCATCGATTCGATCAACCTGAGCACCGAGTATGAGCATCTGATCCAGCAGCCGTGGATCAACGGCGGCATGCGCGTGAAGATCGAACAGATCGCCGATCTGCTGCAAAGCCTGCCGCTGACCTCGTCGGTGTCGATCACGCGTCCGTCGGAACTGGCGAAGGAGCTGTTCACGCACAAGGGTTCCGGCACGCTAGTGCGCCGTGGCGAGAAAGTGTTCCGCTATGAAAGCTGGGAAGGGATTGATCAAGTTCGCATGCGTGGGCTGATCGAATCCAGTTTTGGCCGCAAAGTGGTCGACGACTACTTCGCGCGCACCAAGCCTTATCGCATCTACGTGAGTGAGAATTATCGCGCGGCGATGATCCTCACCAATGAGGACGGTCTGATCTACCTCGACAAATTCGCCGTGCTTGACGACGCACAAGGCGAGGGCCTGGGCCGTGCCGTATGGCTGGTGATGCGTGAAGAAAACCCCAAGCTGTTCTGGCGTTCGCGTCATGGCAACACCATCAATCATTTCTACTACGCCGAGTCGGATGGCTGCTACAAGCAGGAACGCTGGAAGGTGTTCTGGTACGGCCTGGACGGCTTCGACACCATCGCGCGCTGTGTCGAGCATTGCGCTACCCGCCAACCTACCTTGATCGACTGATGACCATGGCTACTTCCAAGAAACGCATCGGCATCGTTGGCGCACGCGGCCATACCGGCGCGGAACTGATCCGCCTGGTGGCAGCGCATCCGTCGCTGGAATTGGCCTACGTGTCCTCGCGCGAGTTGAACGGGCAGCGCGTGGAAGATCACGTCGAAGCGTACAAAGGCGAGCTGCGCTACAGCTCGCCAGCGCATGAAGCATTGCCTTCGCTCGATGCCGATGTCGTGGTGCTGGCTTTGCCGAATGGCAAAGCATCCGTCTGCGTGGGAGCGTTCGACGCGGCCGGCAAAGATCCGGTCATCGTGGATCTTTCGGCGGACTATCGCTTCGACAACCACTGGTATTACGGCCTGCCCGAGCTTACACGCAACAAGTGGCGCGGCGAGAAGCGCATCAGCAATCCCGGTTGCTATGCCACCGCCATCCAGCTTTCCATCGCGCCGCTCAAGGATGTGCTGGCCGCGCCGCCGGTGTGCTTCGGCGTCTCCGGTTACTCCGGCGCCGGCACCACGCCTTCCGACAAGAACAATCCGGAAAAGCTGCGCGACAACCTGATGCCGTATTCGCTTACCGGCCATATGCATGAGAAGGAAGCGAGCCGGCACTTAGGGATACCGGTGGAATTCATGCCGCACGTGGCGCCGCATTTCCGCGGGCTGACAGTAACGACCAATCTCTATCTGTCGCGCGCCATGAAACGCGAGGATGTGCTGGCGCGTTTCCAGCAGGCTTACGCAGGCGAAAAGCTGGTGCGCGTGCTCGACGAAGCGCCGTGGGTAAGCCAGATCGCCGGTAAGCACCACGCTGAGGTGGGTGGCTTTGCGCTGTCGGCTGATGGCAAGCGGGTGGTGGTGGTGGCCACGCTGGACAACCTGTTGAAAGGTGCCGCGACGCAGGCCATGCAGAACATCAATCGGGCGATTGGCGTGGACGAATACACGTCGATTCCGCTCTAACCTGCGGGTGCATGTTGCGATCCATCGCCATTCCTGCGTTCACAGGAATGGCGGAAAAAAGACAAATGAGAACCTAAAGCCATGACCGACCTCCTTTGGCAGAAAGCCGGCGTCGAAACCAACGCGAAAATCATGAAGTTTCTGGCCGGTGACGACGTGCTGCTGGACCGCGAGTTCTTCCTGCACGACATCACCGCCAGCAAAGCGCACGTGGAGGGCTTGGCCAACATCGGTGTCGTTAGCGCGAAAGAGGCAGAAGACCTGAAGCGCGAACTCGACGTACTCGCCGAGGATTTTCGCGGCGGCCGCTTCGTGCTCGATGATCGTTACGAAGACGGCCATTCCGCCATCGAAGCACGGCTTACTGAGCGCCTCGGCGATGCTGGCCGCCGTGTGCATACCGGCCGCAGCCGCAACGATCAGATCCTGGTCGCCACGCGCTTGTGGTTGAAAGAAAAGCTTGCCCTACTGGAAACGCACTGCCGCAGTATCGCCGACGTGTGTCTGCAGCGCGCCGCGCAACCGGCGTTGCCGCTACCGGGTTACACGCATTTGCAACGCGCCGTGGTTTCTTCAACGGCAATGTGGTTTGCCGGCTTCGCCGAAGGCTTTATCGACAACGCCTGGCGCGCCAAACAGACCGCTGCATGGATCGATGCCAATCCGCTCGGCACGGCCGCAGGCTATGGCGTCAACTTGAAGCTGGATCGTGCGCATACCACGCAGGCGCTGGGTTTCGGCCGCATGCAGGTCTCGCCCATCTACGCGCAGCTTTCGCGCGGCAAATTCGAGATGGCGGTGATGGAAGCTTTGAGCAGTGCGATGCTCGATGCGCGTCGCCTGGCCTGGGACTTATCGCTGTTCACCACCGCGGAGTTCAACTTCGTATCGCTGCCATCGGAATACACCACCGGCAGCTCGATCATGCCGAACAAGCGCAATCCGGACGTAGTGGAGCTGCTGCGCGCGTCCTATGCCACGGTTGCCGCGGCGCGTTGTGAAATCGAACAGCTGCTATCGCTGCCGTCCGGTTACCAGCGCGATCTGCAGTTCTCCAAAGGCTCGCTATTCCATGGCGTGACGCATGGCCTCGCTGCGTTGGAACTGTTGCCGGACCTGCTCGCACGCATGCAGTGGAACGAACCCGCCATGCGCGCGGCGATCGAGCCAGCCATGTATGCCACCGACGTGGCCATCGAACAGGCCGCCGCCGGTGTACCGTTCCGCGAAGCTTATAAAGCCGCCGCCCAGGCAGCACAGGAAGCCGGTCAGGGGCGCACCCCAGAAGCCAGCCTCGCGGCGCGCACGTCGCCAGGCGCGGGCAACGACGTGCAACTGGGTGCACTGCGGCAGCGTCTCGACAGCCTGGCGTCATAGCGAACCGTCATGAGCATCGTCAGCACCGCAAACGCGCAGCACTATCACTGGGGACAGGCCTGCGACGGCTGGCATCTGCTGGCGCTGGACGAGCTCAGCGTTATTCAAGAGCGCATGCCGCCCGGCAGTTTCGAACAACGGCATCGGCATGTGCATGCGCGTCAGTTCTTCTATGTGTTGGAAGGTGCGCTGACGATCGAACTGGATGGCGTCGTCCATCGCTTGCAACGTGGCGAAGGCCTGCACGTGCCGCCGGGTAGTGCGCATCAAGTGCGCAATGAGGGTGCGGGCGATGCAAGTTTCATCGCGGTTTCCTCGCCCAAGAGCCATTGCGACCGCATCGCCGCGCCGCTAGAGGGGCTTGCCTCGTGAGCGGTCGCGCATTGTCCCAGCATGCCTTGCCTGCATGGCGCCGCGCGGTGCTGAAAGTCGGCAGCAATTTGCTCGCTGCCGACGGCGGCGGGCTTACGCCGCTTTACGCGCAGGCCTTGGCCGGTTTTATCAGTGCCAGCCAACGTGCAGGCCGGGAAGTGGTGCTGGTATCTTCCGGCGCCGTGGCTGCTGGCCGCGCCTTGTTGCGCACGCGCACGGCGCCCGGCCCGGAGCTCGCTGCGAAGCAGGCGCTGGCCGCATTGGGCCAGGCACCGATGATCGCCTTGTGGCAAAGCCTGACGGAGCAGCCCGTCGCGCAAGTGCTGCTGACGCATGACGACTTGCGCAACCGGCGCCGTTACCTCAACGCGCGTGCCACGTTGCGCGAGCTGCTGATGCTGGGTGTCCTGCCGGTCGTCAATGAAAACGACACGGTGGCAGTGGACGAACTCAAGCTTGGCGACAACGACAATCTCGCCGCCATCGTCGCTGCCCTGGTCGATGCGGATTTGCTATTGATCGCCTCGGACGTGGATGCGCTCTACAACGCCGATCCCCGCCGCGATCCGACCGCCGAGCCCATTGGCCACGTACCGCAACTGACTGCGCAGATCATCGCCATGGCAGGCGGTAGCGGCACCACGGTCGGCACCGGCGGCATGCGCACCAAGCTGCAGGCTGCCGAGAAGGCGGCCGCAGCCGGCATTCCCACGGCGCTGTTCAGCGGGCGCGAGCCGGCAACGGTCAGAGCTCTGGAAGAAGGGCAGTTGCGCGGCACCTTGATCGACGTCGCCGGCAACCGCATGCAGGCGCGCAAATACTGGTTGCGTCACGCGCCGGCTGGCAGCGGTCGCGTCAGCGTCGATGCTGGCGCCGTGCGCGCATTGACGGGCGGACGTGCATCGCTGCTGCCGGGCGGTATTCTCGATGTGGCCGGCGAGTTCCATCGCGGCGACCTGATCGAAATCGTCGACGCCCAGGACCGCCCCGTGGCGCGCGGACTATGCCAGTACGGTGCGGCCGAAGTGCGTCGCCTGGTCGGGCGGCACAGCCGCGATATCGCATCCATCCTTGGCTATAGCTACGGCGATGAAATCGTGCATCGCGATGATCTGGCCACCCTTGCAGGAGAGTCGGAAGCATGAGTGAGATTCGACAACTGGCTCTGGCCTGCAAGGACGCGGCGCAGACCATGTTTGCCCTCGATACGGATAGCAAGCGCAAACTGTTGCACGACATGGCGTCGGCGCTGGAAGCACAGCGCGATGCCATCCTTGCAGCGAACGCGCGCGACTTGCAGCACGCCACCGCCAAGGGCACGCAAGGCGCGATGCTCGATCGCCTGCGCCTGGATGAATCCCGTATCGCCGGTATTGCAACCGCCGTACGTGAGATCGCCGCTTTGCCCGATCCGGTTGGCTTGGTCACGCGCCGCGAAACTCGCCCAAATGGCCTGGAAATCGAGCGCGTGCGCATCCCGCTTGGGGTGATTGCGATGATCTACGAAGCACGCCCCAACGTCACCGCCGATGCCGCTGCGCTGTGCCTGATGGCCGGCAATGCCGTGATCCTTCGCGGCGGCTCCGAAGCGTTGCACTCGAATATGGCGATCGCATCTGCACTGCATGGCGCGTTGGAAAAGCATGACGTTCCCGCAGCGGCGGTCACCTTGATCGAGGACTTGCGCCGGGAAACCATGGTGGAGCTGCTTCAGCTCAGCGATATCGTTGACCTGGCGATTCCGCGCGGCGGCGAAGGCTTGATCCAATTCGTCGCCGAACATGCGCGCGTGCCGGTGATCAAGCATTACAAAGGCGTCTGCCATCTATACGTCGATGCGTCCGCCGATGAAGCACTCGCGTTGAACCTGCTCATCGATGGCAAAACCTCACGTCCCGGCGTGTGTAATGCGCTGGAAACCTTGCTGGTACACCGCGATATCGCCGCGACGTTCCTGCCCAAGGCAGCGCAGGCGTTGCAGGAGCGAGGTGTCGAGTTGCGCGGTTGCGAACGCTCACGCGCGTTGGTCGAAGGCATGCGCCCCGCCACCGAGGAAGACTACGCGGCAGAATTTCTCGATCTCATTCTCGCCATCCGCGTGGTCGATGATCTCGGCATGGCGATCGGCCATATCCAGCGCTTCGGTTCCGATCACACCGAAGTTATCGCGACACGCGACGATGAAGCAGCACTCCGTTTCATGCATGCCATTCGCGCAGCCGTGGTGATGGTGAACGCTTCATCGCGTTTTTCAGATGGCGGCGAATTGGGATTGGGCGCCGAGATCGGGATTTCCACCACGCGCCTGCATGCGTACGGGCCGATGGGTGCCGAAGCGTTGACGGTGGAGCGGTTTATCGTGCATGGCAACGGACAAGTGCGCCATCCGCAAAGCAAGCTGTGATCACGTAGGCTGGAATTGCATCCCGGCCTACGCGCAACGTATTCAGCCGTTTTTCCAGCGACGTACCGCCTGCGCAAATGCCAGGCAATCGGCAAATCGGTTGTACAGCGGCACCGGCGAAATGCGGATCACATCCGGTTCGCGCCAGTCGCCGATGATGCCCCGATCGATCAAGTACTCGAACAACGCCCGCCCTTGCGTGCGGCCACCCAATACGCGAATGGAAAGCTGCGAGCCGCGGCGTTCGAGTTCTTTCGGTGTCACGATCTCCAGCACATCAGGCAACTGCGTTTCCACCAGCCATTGCAGATAGCCGGTGAGCTGCAGTGATTTCTCGCGCAAACGCTGCATGCCAGCACGATGAAAAATGTCCAGTGACACACGCAGCGGCGCCAGCGAAAGAATCGGCGGATTGGAAAGCTGCCAACCATCCGCACCCGGAGTAGGAACGAACTCCGGCCCCATCTGGAAGCGCGTGGTCTTGTCGTGGCCCCACCAGCCGGCAAAACGCGGCAGCGTGGCATGGGCGTGGCGTGAGTGGACGAACGCACCGCCTACGGCGCCAGGACCGCCATTGAGATACTTGTAGCTGCACCAGATGGCGAAATCCATGCCGCTGTCATGCAATTGCAGCGGCAGGTTGCCCACGGCATGCGCAAGATCGAAACCCACCTGGCAACCCTGCTTGTGCGCAAGCTCGGTAATCGCCTTGAGATCAAAGGCTTGACCCGTGCGATATTGCACGCCGGGCAACAGCACCAGCGCGATGCGCGAACCGTGCTCGGCAAGTACGCGCTCGATGGCGCCCATCGAGATCGTGCCGTTGGGTTCGTCGCCCTCCAGTTCGATCAACGAGAGCTTCGGGCTGAAGCCGTGATAGCGGATTTGCGATTCCACCGCATAGCGGTCCGTAGGAAACGCGCCGGCTTCAATCAGGATGGCGTGGCGATCCGGGGTGGGGCGATAGAAGCTCACCATCATCAGATGCAGATTCACGCCAAGCGTGTTCATGGCGACGACTTCTTCGGGCTGCGCGCCGACCAGTTCGGCCAGGTGGTCGCGCACGAACTCGTGGTAATCCATCCACGGCAGGCGGCCTTTGAAGTGGCCTTCCACGCCGAGCTCGCCCCAGTAATCCAATTCCGCATTCACCGCTTCGCGCGATGCGCGCGGTTGCAGCCCCAGCGAATTGCCGCAGAAGTAATGGCTATCGCCGTGCTCGTGCGGCGGGATCAGAAACTCGTTGCGGAAATCGCGCAGCGGGTCGGCGGCATCACGGGACTGAGCCCATTCGGTGGTGGCTTCGTAGAGTGGGGACATGACGGTATCCATACAGCTGTTTCTTGTTACCGCCATTCCGGTTTTCGCGGGAGTGGCGATACAGGTGGAATGTCAAACGATAAGCAGGCATCTCAACTACCCAGGCTTGCGGCGACGTCGCTGCAACCCTTGTCGAACGTGGTGGCCCACGCTTGGCCGGCCTGGCTCGCGGACGGCCGTACGCAGCGCAGCTGGATGGCGTGGCCATTACGGAACCAGTAGCGTTCCGTATAGGTGTACTGAATACCGCTTTCGCTCGCGGTATAGAGGAAGCTGTTCTGCTCGCCCGATGGACGCGTACTTGCCTGGTAATTTTTCATGTTCCTGGCTTTCGCCATCGCGCCGTTGACGTAGTCGCCGAACGCCTGTGCATCCGATACCTGCTTCACCGTCACGGTGACGCGGGCCAAGGTGGTGCTGGCGCTGGGCGAGGGATCAGGTACCTGAAACACGCGCACTTCCGGATCGCCATCCACTTGCATGATGCCTACCCAATTGGCCGGCGTGGTGAAGTGCACACTGCCGGACGCCATGCTGACGTCGTCGGCGTGGGCCGCGGTGATGCTGGCCAATGCAAGTAAGGCTGTCATCACCATGTAACGGCTGAATCTCATGCGTGTTCCTCAGGATGCGGGTTGGATACGAAGCGACGTAGCGGCAGCCCCAGCCATTCCAGTGCGGTGCCGTGAAACAGGCGGGCGCGGGTCGGTTCGTCCAAGTGCAGCGATTCGATGCCGCTGCCCGGTTCCTGCTCCCCCAACGGGAAAGGATAATCGGTACCGAGCATGACGCGGTCGAAGCCGGTCACATCCAGGAGGTATTGCAGTGCGCGGGGATCGTGCACACAGGAGTCGAAATACAGGCGCTTCAAGTATTCGCGCGGATTGCGCGGGTTGTCCGTCGCGACCAGGTCAGGGCGCATGCGGAAGCCGTGCTCGATACGGCCGATGCTCCACGGAAAGCTGCCGCCGCCGTGGGCGAGCATCACGCGCAGCTTCGGCAAGCGCTCCAGCACGCCACCGAACGCAAGGCAGCAGCCAGCGCGCGCCTGCTCGGCGGGCATGCCCACCAACCATGGCATCCAGTATTTGGGCATGCTGGCGGCACCCATCATGTCCCACGGATGCACCATCACGGCCGCACCCAAATCCGCGGCGGCTTCGAAGAACGGAAACAGTTCCGGTGCGTCCAGGTTCCACTCGTTGCAGTGCGAGCCGATCTGCACGCCACTCAGGCCCAGTTCGTCGATGCAGCGTTCCAGTTCGCGAATCGCCAGTTCCGGCGATTGCAGCGGCACGGTGGCGATGCCGGCGTAGTTCTTGGGAAAGTCCCGGCAAACGCCAGCCATGTGATCGTTGAGATGGCGATGCAGTTCCAGCGCCTGGTAACCCGGCGCCCAATACGAAAACAACACCGGCACCGTGGAGATCACCTGCACGTTCACGCCGAAGCGGGCGTAGTCATCGACACGGTGTTGCGGATCGAACGACGATTCCCACACCTCGCGGAAGAACTTGCCATCCTTGTAGATGCGATGCCGGCCATCGCTGTGAATCATCACCGGGAAGGCATCGTTGCCGAATTTTGCGGCGAGGTTGGGCCAGTCACGCGGAAGGATGTGGGCGTGGGTATCGATTTTTAGCATGCACCAAGTGTAGCGCTTGCCGCGGCTGGCGTTTGTAGGTGCTGAAGGGTGGCGGACTGGATCAGTGCATGCTCAGGGATGCACGCGGGGCTCATCTTGCGCTGCAGCGGCTTCCAGCGGGCCACGTCCGACCACGTAGGCCAACGTATTGACGTTGTCGACCAGCCGATCGCTGATGCGCACCAATTGCTCGGCGCGGGGACGGTCGTCCGCCATGGCGAGCAGGGTGGCCAGGCTGCGTTGCAGTTGCCGCAGCTCCGGCGCCGGCGGGGGCGTTTGATTGTTGCGCAATGCAACAGCCATGGCGTGCAGCTGGGATGCCGCCCGTTCGATGAAGTGTGTGACTTCCGCTTGTTCGGGCAAGTTGTCGCAATCGTGCAGCAAGGCCTCCAGCGTCATCGCCGTGCGCGCCAGCCGGTTGCTGTTGAGGAACAGGGCATTGGCCAGCTCCAGCAAGTTGAGCGGCGTGGCCGGCTCGGCCTGCATGCGGTCGAGCGACGCCTGGGCATTGGTGCGCGCGGTGCGCACGGCGGTACGCGTTTCGCCGTGGGCGTGGCGCTGATCGGGACGCGCCAGTGCGTGCAAGTAATCCGCATAGGCATCCAGCATGTCCGACAGGGCTGGGCGCGCGCGCCGGCGTTCCCAGGTGGGCCACACCACATAGGCGAGCAAGGCCATGCCGCTGCCGAGCACGGTGTTGAGCACGCGATCGGCCACCGCCGTACCGGAATTCACGCCTTCGAACGACAGCAGGATCACTACCGTGCCGGTCAGCGTCGCCACCGCGATGCCGTAGTGCGCGGTAGCCAGATAACGGAACGCCATGCACAGCACCGCCATCAGCGCGAGATGCGCCCAAGGATCGTGTGGCGTGATGTGCAACAAGGCGGTGGTGAGCACCAGGCCGAGAATGGTGCCGACCACACGCAACAAGCCGAAGTTGAAGGTGGCGGCGAAATCCGGCCGCAGCACGATAGCCGCCGTCATCGGTAGCCAATAGCCGTGCGGCAGTTGCCACACGCGCGAAATCAGCAGCGCGAGGCTCAGGCACACCGCGCAACGCATCGCATGCCGAAACGCCACCGAATGCGTGGTGAGGTTCGCACGCAGGGTGGCGAGCGGCGAGCTGCCGCGCAACGCGCTCGGCAGGCGCGTTTCCGCGGCGGCGGCGCGTTGTTCGCCGGTGGCGCCGGCCCAGTCCGCGTTACGTAGCGCGGCGGCGAGCTGGCCGGATAGGGCATGAATGTGTGCGGCAACGCTGTCGCTGCGTGTGTGATTGTCCAGCAGCGCACGTTCGCTCGCTTGCAAGGTTTGCAGCGCACGTGCGGCTTGCTCGGGTGAATCGCCGCTTTCCAGCGCATCGGCCAGCGCGCTCAGCACGCGTGCGGCATCGGCACGGAACATCGCCACGATGCTGGCGGCGCCATGCAGCTCGGCCATCGCGACCAGTTCCAGGCGCAAGCGTTCGGCCAGTTCCAGCAGCACGGCGAAGGCTTCCATGGCTCGACCGCGCGCGTGATGGCGGCCCAGTAGCGTCTGTTGCAACGTGGTCATCGCATCGGTGAGTGCGGGCACGTCTTCGTCGTTCTGCTTGTTTTCCTTGGCCAACTTGGCAAGGCCGCGATAGACGGTAGCCAGCGCATGCCGTTCCGGCCCGTAGCGCTGCAAGGGCCACGCGGCCACGGAGAACAGGGTAAGCAGCAGGCCACCGGCGAAAATCAGCCCTGCGCCGATCAGCGCGTTACTGAGCGTGGTTGGTGTCGCGGCCGTGATCACCAGCAAGATCATGCTGGTCATGCCCACGCGCGCGATGTCCACGCCGAACACCACCAGCAAGCCGCCGAAGAAACCGCAGGCGGCGGTGGCTATCAGGATCAACGGTAAATTGCCGCCGATCAGAAAGCCGCACAGCGAGGCGAGCCCCGCTGCCAGCGAAGCCAGCAGCAACTGCTGCAGGCGCTGCCGATACGGACCGGGTTGATCGGAAAACATCGTGTCGAGCGCACCGGCGCCGACTGCCAAGCCGACTTCGGCATGGCCGGTGAGCATGCCCACCGCCAGTGGCAGCACCACCGCCGCGGTATTGCGTATCACCACCCACGCCGGCACGTCCGGACGCTTGGTCGCAGTCAGGCTTTGCAGCACGCTGGCGCGTAGCGAATAGGTGCGGGTGGACATGGCGGGGAACGCGATCGGGATGGCGTGATTCTGCCTTACCGCTGCGGCGGTGTCGCGTGATGTCGTATGACAAAACAGTGCCGCGATAGGCGCGCCGTTTTGTAGCAATGCTCCGAACTTAAGGGCCTTTGGTTGCCAAAAGTTCTCTTTTCGTCATTCCAGCTTTCGCTGGAATGACGAGCAAGAGTTTGCGGCGATTGAAAACCTAGCGTTGCCGCAAAGCCGCAGGGCGTTGCCGCTCAGAACGTCTTCTCGGAACCGCGCCCGGCGAATTCGCCGGTAAGGGTATTCACCCACACTTTTTCGTCGGTGGTGATGTATTCCGGCACCTGGATTTCGATGCCGGTGTTGAGCTTGGCCGGCTTGGTGCGTTTGGTGGCGCTGGCGCCTTTCAGTTCCGGCGCCGTGTCGACCACGGTGAGCAGCACGCTGGTCGGTACTTGCAGGCCCACCGGGGCATCGTCGATCACCTGCACGTAATAGCCTTCCACGCTTTCCACGATGTAGCCGGCGTTGTCGCCGATCAGTTCCGGGCCGAGCGTGTACTGCGTGTAATCCTCGTTGTCCATGAACACGTATGCGTCACCGTCCATGTACGAGAAGTTGGCGGCGCGACGCACCAAGTCCATTTCCTTCAGATCATCGTCGGCGCGCAGGCTGAGATCGAACTTGCGGCCGCCGGGAATGGAATACAGCGTGAAACGGAACGTGACGTTGCCGCCACGCGCGGTGGGCGAACTGCGTTCGATGTCGCGCACCTGGTAGACGGTGCCTTCGTGTTCGACCACGTTGCCTTTTTTGACGTCGGAAGCTTTCATGAGATGAGAGAGCCGATGATGGGAGATAAGGTTTGCATTACTTCGGTTGCAGACGCACTGCGCCATCCAGCCGGATGGTTTCGCCGTTGATGTAGCGGTTGCCGAGAATGAACGCCACGGTGGAGGCGAATTCTTCCGGCTTGCCCAGCCGCGACGGGAAGGGGATGGACGCGCTGAGCGATTCCTGCACCTGCGGCGGCATGCCATCCACCATCGGCGTCCAGAAGATGCCCGGCGCGATGGTCGCCACGCGAATGCCGAAGCGCGACAGCTCGCGCGCCATCGGCAGGGTCATGCCCACCACGCCGCCCTTGGACGCGGAGTAGGCGGCCTGGCCGATCTGGCCTTCGTAGGCGGCTACGCTGGCGGTGTTGATGATCACGCCGCGCTCGCCATCCTCACCCGCTTCGTTGTGCTGCATCAGCGCCGCGCCAGCCTTGGCAACGTTGAAGCTGCCCACCAGGTTCACCATTACGGTGGTGGCGAAGGTGTTCAACGCCATCGGGCCTTCCTTGCCGAGTACGCGGCCGGCGCCCAGGATACCGGCGCAATTGATCACCACGTTCAGGCCACCCAGCGCTTCCTTGGCAGCGTTGACGTTGGCCGATACGCCTTCCTCGGAGGTGACGTCGGTGCGGAAAAAATGACCGCCCAGCGCCTGGGCAGCGGCCTGGCCTTTTTCCTCATTGACGTCGAACAGGGCAACGCGACCGCCGTTGGCCGCCAGATGCTGGGCCACGGCATGGCCGAGGCCGGAAGCGCCGCCGGTGATGATGGCTTTGACTTGGTTGAGCAGCATGGGGTGTTCCATCAAGCGAAAGATGCAATGGTAACGCACCAGTCTGCGGTCCAGCCGTTCTTTGCTCCCTCCCCCCGGCGAGGGGAGAGGGAGGGTGGATGGTCAATACAGGCAGTCCAACAGTCCGTCATAAAGCGTCTTGCTGGTGTGCGGCAGCGGAGTCCTTAACGGATTGGGGGTATTGGTCAGCGTCGCCGCCAAGTCCTCGGCACGCGTGCCCGCCGCGATGGGGCTGGCGCACTGCCACAACTTGGGGTGCACCAAAACTTTGCCGCTGTTCGGGTCGATCTCCTCATCGCTGGCAGCAAACGTCCAGATGCATTCGCCGACTTCACCGGTGGCGGCTTGTACCGAGCAGCGATAGCTCAGCGCTTCGATATTGGTGTATTCGCCCGAGCAGAATGTGTCCCCACACACTTCGTCGAAGTTCTGCTTCAGCTGGTGAACCGTATAGCGCCACGCGTCCTGTTGCTGGTAGGTGGGCAGATAATCGCGGATCTCTACGTAATTGGCACTTGCCGATGTGGCTTGTTGCGAGGTGCCGGCAAAGGCGGATGCTGTCACGCAAAGGCCTAGCACAAGCATGCCTTGGATGATGCTTGAACGGACTACGGAACACATATTCATAAGCTTTTTCGTCTCCCAAAAAGTGGATGAATGCGCCATGTGCGGCGCAGTTCCATTTGGCGCGGTTGTCGCGCTAACGAACAGGAGACAGGCTCTGAAAGCCAAGTAGGAATGTGGTGTCTTTTTTTTGCGCGGGTGACGCACGCGATGTCAGATGCGTAGGTTGCTATGAAGCATATCCACCGCCTCATGGCCGTCATTCCCGCGAAAGCGGGAATCCATCTTGCCCTGATGCATCCTAAAAGTAGATTCCCGCTTTCGCGGGAATGACGGCCATTGGGCGAGTTTCATCATGGCGGGTGGCCACGGTACGACATGACTGTTGGGATGAAAAAAACCAACATGGAATGCTTGAGTGGGTAACGATGTTGAGGTTTGCACCCACCCTACGAAGTTTAGGCGTAACGCAGAAATATCTCCTGCAGCTCGCCCGAACCGTGCAACACCGGGAATGCGACGACTGCCTGCGGCGGATTTGCTGCCGGCTGCAGCTCTTTCTGCCACACGCCCACGTCCCACCACTGGCCAAGCTTGTAGCCAGCCTTGCGCCAGATGCCGGCCGGCGTAAATCCCATGGCTTCGTGCATCGCCACGCTGACCTCGCCGGGCATGGTGATGACGCCTACCGCCTGGTTGATGCCCTGCAAGCGCATCGCGTCCAGCAATGCGCCATAGAGCTTGCGTGCAATACCTCGGCGGCGTGCGTGCTGGTGCACATAGATGGAGGTTTCCGCGATCCAGTCGTAGGCGGCCCGCTCGCGAAAGCGCGTGGCATAGGCATAGGCCAGCACCTCGCCATGCTCTTCCCATACCAGCCATGGGTAATGTTGCAGGCGGGTGAGTATGCGATGGCGCATCACGTCCGTACCGGGCAGCTCGGTCTCGAACGTGATGGCGGTGTCGACGATGGTAGGCGCATAGATGGCGTGAATGGCGTCGGCATCTTCGGCGCGGGCAATGCGGATCATGTTTGATATTTCCAGTTGCGGTGCTTGCCTTCGGCCAGCCATTCCAGCGAGGTGGCAATGCGTTTCTGGCGCGTGGCGTCGGTCTTGGCTTCGGTAATCCACGCCACGTATTCGCGTTGTGCGCTCGGGCTGAATGCTTCAAACGTTTTGCGTGCGGCGGTGTGCTTTTTCAGTTGCGCGGCAAAATCGTCGGGTACTTTGGGTGGCGCTTTGCGCACGGTTGCTGCGCGCTGCCGTGTTGCGCCGGCCTCGCGCAAGCTCATCGCCTTGCGTACGTAGGCGATCAGTTCTTTCTTGGTCGGCAGCTCTTTGGTGGACGTGAGCTTGCCGAACTGGCCCATGCCTTCCTTTTCCTTGCCGCCCACCACATCTTTGCCGTGCCAGAAATGGAACGCGCAATGTTGCTTGAACGCGGCCATCGAACACAGCAGCTTGCCCTGATAGAGGAAATGCGGGCAGCTCCACTTGATGCTTTCCTCCACCTCAGGGCACGCGGCATGTACCACGGCGCGCAGGTGTTCCAGAATGGGTTGAGCGAAATCCGGCGCTTTGGCGATATAGGCGTCGACGCGTGGATCGTGGCTGGCCATGATCTGCCTCGCTGCTAAAGCTCAAGAATGAAGAAGCGATCGCAACCGAAATGCCCGGTGCCGCCCATCGGTTCGCACAGCTGGGTGAAGCCGTGTTTTCGATAAAGCGATTGCGCGGCGTCCATACCGGTCAGTGTTTCGATGTAGCAGCGTTGGAAGCCAAAATTGCGTGCCGCATCCAGGCAGCGCTGCATCATTGCCGCACCAGCGCCGATGCCACGCGCGTCGGGCAGGAAATACATCTTGCGCAGTTCGCACACATCCGGCTCGCCCCCGTCCAGCGGCGCGACGCCGCCGCCACCGACGACGATACCGTTGCGTTCCACCACGAAATACGCGCTGCGAGCGCGCGCATAGGCGGCGTGCATGTCATCGACTTCGGGATCGTGGATGGCGAAGCCCGGTCCGTCGGCGCCGAACTCGGGCATGACCGTGCGGATGATGGTGGCGACAGCAGCACTGTCGCGTGGCTCGATCGGGCGGATGGTGAAGTCGGGCATGAGCGGAAAGTTATCAGCTCTGTGCCGGGAAGTGGATCGGCCGAAGGTTGGGTCTATATGGAATGGCGAGTGCTAGACCGTGTATCTCGGAGATTGCGGTGATGCGCTCCCTCCCCTGTATGCAGGGGAGGGGACGGACTTCAGGCGACGGTCGTGCGCGCCTTGGTCACCCGGCTCGCCGTCGGCTTGTTGAGCTGTGCCGAGAGCCACGCCCCGGTCGCCACCAGCATGTCCAGGTTGATGCCCGTCTGCATGCCCATGCCGTGCAACATGTAGACGACATCTTCACTGGCGACGTTGCCGCTGGCGCCTTTCGCATACGGGCAACCGCCCGTGCCGGAGACGGCGCTGTCCACCACGCGCACACCTTCTTCCAGGCAGGCGAGGATGTTCGCCAGCGCCTGGCCGTAGGTGTCATGGAAATGCACCGCCAGTGCCTGCATGGGAATTTCCTGCGCTACCGCATGCAGCATCGCGCGCGCCTTGGCTGGCGTGCCGACGCCGATGGTGTCGGCCACGGAAACCTCATAGCACCCCATGCCGTACAACCGCTTGGCCACGCTGACTACGTCAGCAATGGCAACTTCACCTTGGTAGGGACAACCCAGGGCGGTGGACACGTAGCCACGCACCTTGACGCCTTCCGCCTTGGCTTCTTCCAGCACCGGCTGAAAGCGTTCCAGCGATTCGGCAATGGAAGCGTTGATGTTGGCGCGATTGAACGCTTCGGATGCGGCCGTAAACACCGACACTTCGGTCGCGCCTGCCTGGCGGGCAATCCGATAGCCTTGCTCGTTCGGCACCAATACCGGGTAGGTCACACCCGGCACCTTGCGGATACGGCGAAACACTTCCGCGGCATCTGCCAACTGCGGCACCCAGCGCGGGCTGACGAAGCTGGTGGTCTCGATGGTTTTCAAGCCGGTGGAGGAAAGCCGGTCGATCAAGGCGATCTTGATGTCCGGCGGCAGCAGGGTCTTCTCGTTCTGCAAGCCATCACGCGGGCCGACTTCGACGATACGGACGGAAGAGTCTGTATTCATATGCCAAGCACCCCTCGTTGCGTCTGGGTGGCCGCCAGGCGGCAGCCCGCGGCTTGACCAGACGGCCAGTTTGGCGCTGCGCCACGCGCTGCCACCTGACGACCACCCAGGCGCAACGCGGAGCATTTTGCATGCGAATAAAGACTCTTGCTCATACCAAGCTCCTGCAACCCGGTGATGGTTACGACGCAAAGCGAACGAGTACAGCGTCCGCTTCCACAAACTCACCTTGCGTTGCGCTCACGCTGTCAATGGTACCGGCGCGCGGCGCCTTCAAGGCCAACTCCATCTTCATGGCTTCCATCACCAGCAATTCCTGTCCTTCTTCCACCGTGTCGCCCGCCTGAGCCTTCACCAGCACGACGCGGCCTGGCATGGGCGCGACGATCTGGTTGCCACCGGCGCCTTCCTTGGATTCCCAGGCAAACGCCGCCGCGCGGACAAAGGCGTGACGCTGGCCGTTGGCGTCGTGCAAGGTGATGCGTCCGTCGTCGGCGTGCACGCGCAGTCGGGCGCTTTGTGCGTCGAAACGCGCGCTGAGCAGGTCGCTTTCAAAGCGTGCGCCGTGCACATCGCAGTGCGATGCACCGTGCTGCAGGCGGTAGTCGCCGTCGTGACCAAATGCTTCGATTTCGTAGCGCTGCTCGCGCAAGGTAAGCGCAACGATGCGTTTGCCGGCATGCCCGACGCGCCATGCATCCGCGCGCGACCAGGGCGAATACGGATCATTGCTCTCCGTGGACGCGGCGACGAGCTTGCGTTCGTCGCAAAGCAGTGCGGCGGTGGCGGCAGCGAACAGGACATGGTCAGAGGGTGCCGTATCGCCGGTTAGAAATTCATCAAGGTGGCGATCCAGATAACCGGTATCGATACGGCCTTCGACCACTACCGGATGACGAACCAACCGTTCCAGGAAAGCGATGTTGGATTTCGGCCCGACGATTTCGCATTCGGCCAAGGCTTCGCGCAGACGTTGCAGCGCTTGCGTGCGATCGGTGTCATAAACGATCAGCTTGGCGATCATCGGATCGTAAAAAATCGTGACCGTGTCGCCTTCGATCACGCCACCATCCAACCGCACGTGGCGCGATGGCGCGGGGAGCCGCAATTGGCGCAATTTGCCTGAGCCGGGCAGGAAATTCTGATCCGGATCTTCCGCGTACAGACGCACTTCAATCGCGTGACCGCGCGCCTGCACTTGCTCCTGCCGCAGCGGCAGCGGCTCGCCCGCAGCAATGCGCAATTGCCATTCCACCAGGTCCAGGCCCAGCGTTTCCTCAGTCACCGGGTGCTCCACCTGCAGGCGCGTATTCATTTCCATGAAATAAAAGGTGCCATCCTGGCCTACGATAAACTCCACCGTGCCGGCGCCAACGTAATTCACCGCCTTCGCGGCAGCCACGGCCGCTTCGCCCATCGCCTGGCGGCGCTCGACATTAAGGAATGGAGAGGGTGTTTCCTCCAGCACTTTCTGATATCGGCGCTGCGCGGAACACTCGCGTTCGTTGAGATGGATCACGTTGCCGTGCGTGTCGCCGAACACCTGGAATTCGATATGGCGCGGATGTTCGACGTAGCGCTCCAGGATCACGCGCGTATCGCCGAACGAACTGGCTGCTTCGCGCTGCGCGGAAGCCAGGGCATCGGCGAACTCCTTCTCCGCGCGCACAATGCGCATGCCCTTGCCGCCACCGCCGGCGGCGGCCTTGATCATCAACGGAAAGCCCGTCTTGCGCCCTTGTTCGGCGAGGAAATCGGTGTCTTGGTTTTCGCCGTGATAACCCGGTACCAGCGGCACGCGATGATGTTCCATCAACGCCTTGGCGGCGGCCTTGGAACCCATCGCGTCGATGCTTTCCGGGCGCGGGCCGATAAACGTCACGCCGGCTTCGGTGCAGGCTCGTGCGAAGGCGGTGTTTTCGGAAAGAAAGCCGTAACCGGGATGGATGGCCTGCGCGGCGGATTTTTTTGCGACTTCAAGAATGGCCTCGGCGCGCAAATACGATTCGGCCGGCCGCGGTCCGCCGATCGGCCACGCTTCGTCGGCGAGCCGCACGTGCTGCGCATCCTTATCCGCTTCCGAATACACCGCAATGGTGTGAATGCCCAGTCGCCGGCAGGTGCGGATCACGCGGCAGGCGATCTCGCCGCGATTGGCAATCAGTACGCGCTCGAACATGCGGATTCCTTGACCGGTCGCTTGCAGCTGCAAAGCCCATAAAGCTAGCAGAATTGCGAGATGCCGCCGATGCGCGGCGCAGCATGTGTACGCCGATACCACGTAGGCTGGGATGAAATCCCAGCATCGCCATGCCGCTAAAAGCTGGGATTGTCATCCCAGCCTACGGTGGCCGCTTTGGAAGTGGCATTACTCGCCTTCCCAATAATCCGTCGTATCGCCCTGGCGCATTACGATGCGAACCATCTGTGGCTTGCCTTCCGCATCCGGCCCGAACTCGCCCAGGATGCCGTACTTGTTGGAGTCCGGGTATTCGCAGATCTCCGGCGAAAGCTTGCTGCTCACGGCGAGATAACGCATTTCAACCGATCCAGTATTGATGATCTGGTGCGCGCTTTCCGGACCGCCCGGCGGGCAGGCAATGATGTCGCCCTGGCGGACCGGGTGGCGTTCGCTGCCGACGCGAATTTCGCCTTCACCTTCCAGAATGAAAAACATTTCCTCGTTGACCCGATGGTTGTGCAGCGGAAACGCACGCATGCCGGGTGGCACGGCGGTGATGTTGTAGCCGAGCTTCTCCGCGCCCAGCTGCATGGACACACGACCCATGCGTGCATCGAAGCGTTGCGCCGCATCGCCGGTGGCGGCAAAGCCGGGTGGGCGTGGCTGCAGGTCGACGTCGGCGATATTGATGATGCGTTTCATGGCGTGCCTCGTAAGTGGGGGAGGTAACTGCACGTAAACTGGGATGAAATCCCAGCACCAAAGTCACAACAAAGCGGGGATGTCATTCCAGCTTACGCACCGCTGTTGCCAGCGTGGCGTCAGCATTCAAACCCAGGCAGCGGCGCGTTTGTCGAGAAAGGCACCCAGCCCTTCCTGGCCTTCTTCCGACACACGCAACCGAGCGATCAATGCCGCGTTGTCATGGTCGATGCGTTCGGCGACCGGTTCGGTGAGCCCGTGCATGTTGAAGGCAAGTTGCTTGGCTTCGCGCTGCGCCACGGGGCCGGCCTTGGCGAGCTGCTTGAGCACGCTGTGCACGGTGTCGTCCAGATATTCGGCGGAGACGGATTCATGCAGCAATCCTATGTTCACCGCCGTTTCCGCATCGAAGATTTCACCAGTCAGGAACAGGCGCCGTGCCTGGCGTACGCCGATGGCCGCCATCACATAAGGCGAAATCACGGCAGGCACCAAGCCCAGCTTTACCTCAGTAAGGCCGAACTTGGCCGTATTCACGCCGATGGCGATATCGCAGCAGGCGATCAACCCCACGCCGCCGCCATAAGCCGCGCCATTGACGCGGGCCACGGTGGGTTTGGGCAGAAATTGCAGCGTACGCATCAGCGCGGCCACGCGCAGTGAATCTTCACGGTTTTCGGCTTCGCTGGCTTTGGCCATGCCACGCATCCAGTTGAGGTCCGCGCCGGCGGAGAAGCTCGCCCCCACGCCGGTCAGCACCACCACGCGTACGGCGGGGTCGCCACCGGCATCCCGCAAAGCCGCGGTGAGTTCGGCGATCAGCCGATCGTCAAAGGCGTTGTGCACGTCGGGGCGGTTGAGGCGGAGTTCGCGGATGCCGGCGTGGTCGGCGATCTGGATGGTGGTCATGGAACATCCATGCGGCGAAGGGTTGGTAGAGCGTAGACCAAGCTTTCTCTTGTTGGGAGAGAGGGCGCCGCCGGAAGTCCCCTATTGGCGCAAGGCCGTTTCGTAATCCTGGCCGCCATGGAAAACACCAAGGATGGATACGGTATGCGTCACATCGTCCACCGAAAAGCCGATGATGGTTTTTGCTCGGAAATGGGTAATGCGTATGCCTGGCCGAATGTCATCGCGCTGGTTGCCGCGATGAGGAAAGGTATTTAATGAATTACAATAATGGACCACTGCGCGTATGTATCGGTCAGCGATTTCCGCAGACGCCGCAGTGGCAATATAGAAGTTGAGTTCGACGAGCTGATCGTGCGCTTCCGGTGCCCAGATCACGGAGTAGGTCATGATCGGGGGCGTCCATGCTTGCGCATTTTGGTGAGGGATTCGAGTACTTGTTCCGTGCTCATGCCCCTGCTTGGGTCTGCTTTGAGCGCGTCGTAAGCCGACGCCACTTCAGTGCGCAGCCAATTTTCGATGGCATTTTCAAACGCCCGATCGCGCGCTTGCGCAAGTCGAACCGCATCTTGAATAGCGGAGCTCACGGATGCGTACTCTCCAGCTTCGACCTTGGCCTGGAGCAGGTTGGCCATTTCGACTGGCAGGGTAATGCTGAGTTGTTTGCTGGCGATACGTGGCATGACGCATCTCCCGAGTAAGTTTGGTAGGACTCAATCCTACTATTTCGCAACCCGTTACGAAATTGGGCCCCTGCACCCAATGCGAAAAGAGGATACAATGCGAACCATTCTTATTTAGAAGCGTAACAACTGTGCGCCTGTCCGATTTGCCGAAAGGTGCTAACGCCGTGGTTGAACGAGTCGAAGATGCCCATGCCAATGACCTGATCGCGCAGCGCCTGCGTGACCTGGGCTTTGTGGCCGGTGAACACGTGAAGCTGGTCGCGCGTGGCCCGGTAGGTGCGGATCCGCTGTTGATCCAGATTGGTTCGACCCGCTTTGCGTTGCGTCGTGCCGAAGCGGCTCGGGTCATGGTGCGGGAGGTTGCATGAGCGCCGATACGCTGCGCATTGCCCTGGTTGGCAATCCCAATTGCGGCAAGACCGCGTTGTTCAACCAGCTCACCGGTGGACGCCAGAAAGTGGCCAATTACGCGGGCGTCACCGTGGAGCGCAAGGAAGGGCGATTCACGGCGCCATCCGGTCGCGTGATGCAGATCCTGGATCTGCCCGGTACTTACAGCTTCGACGCCGCCAGCCCGGATGAGCAGATCACCCGCGACGTGCTGGAAGGCAACTATCCCGGCGAAGCGGCGCCCGACCTCATCATCTGCGTGGCGGACGCCACCAATCTGCGCCTGCATCTGCGCTTTGTGCTGGAAGTGAAGCGGCTCGGCCGGCCGGTGGTGCTGGCGCTGAACATGATGGATGCGGCCCGCTATCGCGGCATCACCATCAATGTGCCGGAACTGCAGCGTCGCCTCGGCATTCCGGTGGTGGAAACCATTGCGGTGAAGCGCGGCGGTACGCGCGCGCTGGTCGAGCGCGTGGATGGCGATCTGCCGGAAGCACCGCCCGCACTGCCGGATGATCCGGAAAGCCGCGCCGATCTGCACGGCGAAGTGCGGCAATTGCTGGCGGCCACGGTCACCATGCCGCGCGCCACGGCTGCCATCGACGATGCACTCGATCGCTGGGCGCTGCACCCGGTGTTCGGTTTGCTCACGCTGGCGGTGGTGATGTTCCTGGTGTTTCAGGCGGTCTACGCATCCGGCAAGCCGATGAGCGACTTGATCGGCGAAGGTTTCACCTGGCTTGGCGAGCATGCGGCCGTGGTGTTGCCGGCCGGCCCGATCCACGATCTGGTGGTCAGCGGCATCTTCGGCGGCCTGGGCACGGTGCTCGGCTTTTTGCCGGTGATTCTGGTGCTGTTTTTCTTCATCCTCATGCTGGAAGAGTCGGGCTATCTGCCACGCGCAGCGTTCCTGCTCGATCGCCTGATGGTCTCGGTGGGGCTGACCGGCCGCTCGTTCATCCCATTGCTGTCGAGCTTTGCCTGCGCCATTCCCGGCATCATGGGTACGCGCAGCATCACCGATCCGCGCGATCGTCTGGCCACCATTCTGGTGGCGCCGTTGATGACCTGTTCCGCGCGATTGCCCGTATATGCGCTGCTGATTGGCGCGTTCATTCCCGCGCGTCGCGTGTTCGGCTTATTTAATCTGCAGGGCGTGGTGCTCTTTGCCTTGTACGTGGCTGGCATCACCGGTGCGATGACGGTGGGCTGGGTGATCAAGCGCATTCGCCGCGACAAGAGCGAACACGCTTTGTTGATGGAATTGCCGTCTTATCGTTTGCCAAGGGTGCGTGACGTCGCGCTCGGTTTGTATGAGCGCGGCAGCGTCTTCCTCAAGCGCCTTACCGGCGTGATTCTGGCGCTGACCGTGCTGATGTGGTTTATCTCCACCTTCCCGGCGCCGCCAGAGGGCGCAACAGGGCCGGCCATCAACTACAGTTTCGCCGGTTATCTCGGCCGTTTCCTGCAGCATATCTTTGCGCCGCTGGGCTTCAACTGGCAGATCAGCTTGTCGTTGATTCCTGCCTTTGCCGCGCGTGAAACGGCGGTAGCGACGCTGGCTACCGTGTACGCGGTCAGCGGCGATGCGCAGGGCGGTGGGCTGGCCCATGCGCTTACCGGCAACTTTTCATTGGCATCGGCGCTGTCACTGCTGGTGTGGTTTGCCTTTGCACCGCAATGCATGTCCACGTTGGCCGTGATTCGCCGCGAAACCAATTCCTGGCGCAACGTGGCGATTTCCTTCGGCTACATGTTCGCCGTGGCGTACGCGGCGTCGTTCATTACCTATCACATCGCGGGGTTGTTCTCGTGAGTACGGGTTTGCTGGTGCAATACGTGGTGATCGGCCTGGTGGTGCTGGCCAGCGCGCTGTATGCGTTTCGCAAGCTGGCGCCGCAGCTGACCAACCGTTGGCTGGCCTCCGCGTCGATTCATTTCAGCCAACCCGGACATGCGGCATGGCTGCGTTCGTTCGCACGCCGTCTGCAGCCCAAGCAGGCGACGGGAAATTGCAGCGATGGTTGCAGCACATGCGGTGCTTGTGGACCGAAACCACCGGCTGCTGCGCGCGGCGATGCCATGCCACTGGAATTCCGGCCGCGTCGTCATTGAGGCCGTCGTAGGCTGGGATGAAATCCGAGCTTTCTTGCGTTTACCGATGCTGGGATTTCATCCCAGCCTACGCGCTAACGTGAAGCTGAAGCGCGCCGTCGCTAAGGGGTATATAACATCGGCTGCCAATCAGCCGGCGCGCTTCCGCAAGTCAAGTGAGCCATCGGACCTTCTACTTCTGGGTGGCTCCCGATACATCTACCTGAGATAGGTCGATCTTTTGCTCTGCCTCCTGCAAGGAGCTACTTAGTAGCCCTATTTGATTTCCGTCCGAATCGAGAGACTGATACATGATGGTGTCGTTATTGCCGGATGGGCCCTTGTAGATTTTGCAGCCCTTGTAGTCTTCAACATAGCCCATGACGCACCTCGCTATTTTGCGCAATGAAGTGGTTAAGAGACGTTCCGTGAAGACGTCTCTGCCTTTCTTACTGGGTTACGCGAGAAGCACCTTCCAGAATGCGCCGCGATGCTTAAAGAAGGCGTCGTGGATTCGTGAGTTGCCCCTTTGCTCACCCAGCAGGCGCGAATTGCCAAGCGGGCTTGGCTAAGCGATATGCGAATCCCAACATCGCCTGCGCATAACGATGTTGGAATTCGATTTTGCCTCAATTCAATCTACGCAGACCGAACGATCAATACGGATTGCCACCGGAATAATCGTTGTTGATCGTGCTGTTGAGTTGATCGAGCACGCCGGAATCGCTGGTGGTAAGCCCCAGTTCGCGATTCTTGTTCAACGAGTAATACGAGAAGTTCTCCGAGCCCACGAAAGCGACGGCATTGGACGTGCCGTAGTCGGCCACGATGGCCTTGGCGTGGATGTACAGCGAGGTGTTGTCATTGGGATAGGTGGCGATATTCGCACCAGCCGACTTCAGCGCATCGAGATTGGTGTAGTACTTGCTGTTGTCGGTCATCACGATGGTCACGTTCACGCCAGCGGAGGCCGCATTTTCCAGCGCGCTGACGATGCCGCTATCGCCCATCTCTTCGTTTTCCACCAACAGGCTGGTGGTGGCGTTGTTGATGATGTTGAGCAACGAGCTGCGCGAATTGGTCGGGCTCCAGACCAGATCATCGCCGTTGGATGGCGTGACCGAGGTGTGCGCGAAGTCCTTGTTGAAGGTGGCTTCGATCGCGCCCATGTCGACCGGATCGCTCTCGATCACCGCAAAGTCGCGGCTGGTGCTGTAGTAGCGGCTGGTGAGGTTCAGCGACATGATCGCTACTTGCGCGTTCGAGGTGCCGTAGTCGATCAGGATGCTCTTTTGGTGCGTGGCCGAGTAGGTGGTCCAGGCCCATTTCACGTTCACGCCGCAGCTGCTCAGCTGGTTATAGGCCGTGGTGTTGTTGCTCTTTTCGAGATTCACGTCGAGGATGGCGCGCACCTTGACGCCACGCGCAGCGGCATTGCACAGGTCATTCTGCGCGGTAGTGTCCTGCAGTTCGTACATCGTCATGTCGATGGTCGACTGTGCGGCATTGATCAGGCTGTAGATCGAGGTGAGCCCCTGGTCAGGCTCGATCACCAATGTCTGCGTGCCCTGCGCAAAGGCAGGCAGCGCGATGCCGAACGCACAGGCAGCCACGAGTGCGGCTTTGGCGAAGCTGGAACGTTTGCTACGGATATGCATGACTTGATCCTTATGTCGAGTGAGATGAGAACGCGCACTCCGTGCGCTGATCCGCGACCGCGCTCCCTACGCGGCGCTTTTCGGCTGCCCGGCCATGCCGGTTTCCCCATGCAACAGTGCGTGCAGCACACAACCGAAGGCGCGCATCTCAGCGGCCATCGATGACAGGAATCTTTCGATGACGTGGCAGCTGGCGCGCGTGTTTAAGTGGCGTGCGCCTTCGTCATCGCAGAGTGAATTGGCGATGGATTGAGATCGAGGGAATTGTCGGTTTGCTCACATCCTGCGATGTGCGAATGCAAAGTCAGTTACGCGCAAGCTTGGGATGCAGATAAGCGCGATGAAGCCACATGTCGATCCCCCACAGCGCCAGGCCGAGCAATGCCATGACTGTGGTGAGAAAGTCGCTGTCATCCATTTTGTGCACCAGCGGTGCGCCAAGAATGAGGCTGAGAAAAATAATGGCCGGCGCGAAGCGTCCCGCGCGCAGCAGCAACTCACTTTTTGTAGGTGTGCGGCGGCGGAATCGTCGCACGGCGAAGACAAAGCCCAGAGCGGCCAGCATGCCTCCGAAAGCGTGCGCCCAGCCCGATGCCTGGATGGCCACGCCTGAAACGCAAAGCAAAGGCATGGCGAGCCTGCGCAACCATGGCCAACGTGTTTGCGTCGCCTCCGATTGTCCTTGCCATTGGTCGAACCACCAGCATCCCGCTATCAGCAGCCATCCACCCATCACCGTTGAGCCAAGGATGCCGGATGTGCGTATCGCCGCGTGCCAATCCGTGCCATCGGCCTCGGAACCACCGCCCATCGCGAAGATGCCCACGACTGCGAAGATGATTGCCAATGTCCACACGCATGCACGCAGGGTATTGAGAGCGAAGCGTTCCCATGTCAATGACATGCCCGTGATGGCGCCGCGCGACCAGAACACAGCTTGTCGGCGATCAATGGCCGCAGGTATGTCATCAATGCGGCCGTTATGCGAAAGCGCTTGGATCAAGCGCGCCAATCGGCGGCCGCGATGGGATTGCATGGCTGCAAGGGTCGTACGCAACCAGCTGAAAGGTTGTTGCAGAAACGCCAGATCCTTGCGCAGTAGCAGCACCTCAGGGCGACCGTTACGCACCAGGCCGATTCGCCGCGCCAGTTCCTGATGATGCTCGGGAAGCAATTCCCATAACGTTCTTTGCCGCATGCGCAGGGCTTGCAGGGCCACGGGATTGATACCTGACAGCACGTGATCCAGATCGAAGAAACGCAGCAACGCATCCATGTTATCGCCCGATATTGGCTGCGGTTGCTGAAACAAGCGTTGCAGCACGATCTGGGCGGCTTGTTGCTTGACCTGGATGGACCAGAACTCCGATCGCTTCTGTAATTGGTGAAAGAGTGCGCTGCCGTTTTCCGCTTCAATCGCAGCACGAATGACGTCATTCGTCAGATTGCCAAGATGGATGGCAGGAGCGGGAAGAGGCTTTGCATCACTGCTGTGCGGCGTTGAGGGCACGGGCGATGCGGCGGTGTCGGGACGATGTGATTCTTTTTGCGCAGTCGCCGGCGGGGCGCTGACGGATGGCTGTGTGGACTTGGTGACGTGTGCCAGCACCATCTTGTACGCCGTATGCAAGCGCTGAAACGCTTCCGGGTCCTCGTCCGGCCGCGTCGTGCGCAACAGACGCGCATACGCCCGCTTGACGCTGGCGGCATCCGCCTCCGGCGTCAGCCCCAACAGCTCGAACGCCCAATTCAAAGCTGCGTCTCCAACGAGTCCAGCGCCTCGCTGAAGTTCTTGCGATGCTCCTCGATCACGCGCTCATCCTGCATTTCCAGCACCTGCCGAAAATGGCCGATCCATTGCTGCAGCACCTGGCGCGCGGCGAGATGTTCCTCGAACAAACGCTCGGCACGTGCCAGCAGCGCGATGTTTTCCTGTTTGGCGCGCGGATGGATTTTCAGCTCCGACAAGGCGGCCAGGCGTGCGCGAATTTCCTGCTCGTTGAGCATGCCTGGATTTTGCTGTAGCACCAGCTCATGGCGAATGCCGCTGGCTTTCGGAGTGGCCTCCACTTGCAGCACGCCATTGATGTCGTAAGTGAAGCGCACGACCACTTCGTTCTCAGAGACAGGGAGCGTGGGGTTGAGTGCGATTTCCAGCTCGCCCAGCTTGATGTTGTTCTCTACCATCGGGTTTTCGCCCTGGTAGATCCTCAAAGTGAGCTTGGCCTGCCGCTCGGCCATCGGCCAATAGCTGCTCTCGCGGCTGATCGGTACCACGCTGTTGCGCTGGATGATCGGCGAGAACAAGCCGTTCTGCACATGTCCTTGTGCATCGCGCTGGCCGATTTCCACGCCCAACGTATACGGGCACACATCAGTAAGGATGATTTCTTCCAGCTTCGCATTGCGGCTCTTGAGGCCAGACGCGACGCACGCGCCCAGCGCAATCGCTTCATCGGGATTGACGTGGCGCAATGGCAGCTTGCCGAACATGCGCGCGATCAATCGCGACACCAGCGGCATGCGGCTGGCGCCGCCTACCAGCACGATTTCGTCGAGCTGTTCGGGTCGCAGGCGTGCATCACGCAACGCCCGTTCAAGCGGCATGCGCATGCGCTGCATCAATGGTTCGGCCAGGTTGAAGAAGCGGTCCTGGTCGATGTTCCACTTGATGTCGTGCTTGCCGACCTGGCATTCGACGCTGACTTCCGGTTGCTGGCTCAGGCTGCGCTTGACCAGTTCCAGGCGGCGGCGCAACAGGCCGCGTTCGACCGCGGAAAAATCGTCGGCGCGCAGCTTCAGGTCGGCAAGACACGCAGCCTGCAGCGCATCGAGAAAATCCTCGCCGCCAAGGTAGTTGTCGCCGGCGCTGGCGTGCACTTCCACGACGCCTTCGAACATTTCCAGCACCGATACGTCGAAGGTGCCGCCGCCAAGATCGAAGATCAGGAAACGGCTGCCTTCCTTGCGTTCCTGCAGGCCGTAGGCGAGGGCGGCGGCGGTGGGTTCGTTGATCAGCCGCTCTACCTTGATGCCTGCCAGCTCACCCGCCGCGCGGGTCGCCTTGCGTTGCGCGTCAGAGAAATAGGCGGGCACGCTGATCACGGCTTCCCGCACCTTTTCGCCCAGCGCGGCTTCGGCATCCGCCAGCAGTGAGCGCAGCACAAGTGCCGACAATTCTTCCGGACGAAAACCGCGTGATCCAAGCTGCACTTCGCGCGCCGTGCCCATCCAGCGTTTGAACGAAGCGACGCTGGCGTTGGGATGGCTGATCAGCCGATCGCGCGCCGCCGCGCCAACCAGCACGTGACCATCGTCATTCACACTGATGACGGAAGGCGTGAGGTAATCACCGAGTGCGTTGCGGAAGAGTTGCGGCCCTTCCTCGCCGTAACAGCCAATCAACGAGTGCGTGGTGCCGAGATCGATACCGACGATCATGATGTTGCTTCCCCTGTACGTCCTTGCCTGAAACCTTCGTCTACATCGTAGGTTGGGTTAGCGCAGCGTAACCCAACGATGTCCCGGTGAGAATGTTGGGTTACGCTGCGCTAACCCAACCTACGGGTGGTTCCGCGTTACATGCGGAACACTCCATACCGTTGCGGCTCGATCGGCGCATTCAACGATGCCGAAATCGCCAGCCCCAGCACGCGCCGCGTATCGGCAGGATCGATGATGCCGTCGTCCCACAGGCGTGCCGTGGCGTAGTACGGATGACCCTGGCGTTCGTATTGATCGCGGATCGGCGCCTTGAAAGCGTCTTCTTCCTCGGCGCTCCACGTTTGGCCGGCGGCCTCCATGCCATCGCGCTTCACCGTCGCCAGCACGCTGGCGGCCTGCTCGCCGCCCATCACGCTGATGCGTGCGTTCGGCCACATCCACAGGAAGCGCGCGCCATACGCACGACCGCACATGGCGTAGTTGCCGGCGCCGAAGCTGCCGCCGATCACCACGGTGAACTTGGGTACGTGCGAGCAGGCCACCGCGGTGACCATTTTCGCGCCGTCTTTGGCGATGCCGGCGTTCTCGTATTTCTTGCCGACCATGAAGCCGGTGATGTTCTGCAGAAACACCAGCGGCACGTTGCGCTGATTGCACAGCTCGATGAAATGCGCGCCCTTGAGCGCGGATTCGGAAAACAGGATGCCGTTGTTGGCGACGATGCCCACCGGATAGCCATGGATGTGCGCGAAGCCGCACACCAGCGTCTTGCCATAGCGCGCCTTGAATTCATGGAATTCCGAACCGTCGACGATGCGCGCGATCACTTCGCGGATATCGAACGGGCGGCGCGTGTCCTGCGGGATCACGCCATACAGTTCTTCCGCCGCATAGCGTGGTTCCACCGGCGCTTTCACCGCCAGCGGCATCGGCTTGCTGCGATTGAGGCTGGCAACGATGTCACGCGCGATCGACAGCGCATGCGCATCGTTCTCGGCGAAATGATCGGCCACGCCGGAGGTGGAGGTATGCACGTCGGCGCCGCCGAGTGCTTCGGCATCCACCACTTCGCCCGTCGCTGCTTTGACCAGCGGCGGACCGCCGAGAAAGATCGTGCCTTGCTCGCGCACGATGATGGTTTCGTCGCTCATCGCCGGTACGTAGGCGCCACCGGCGGTACACGAGCCCATCACCACGGCGATCTGCGGAATGCCAAGGCCGGACATGCGCGCCTGGTTGTAGAAGATGCGGCCGAAATGTTCCTTGTCCGGGAAGACTTCGTCCTGCATCGGCAGGAACGCGCCACCGGAATCGACCAGGTAGATGCAGGGCAGGCGATTCTCCAACGCCACTTCCTGGGCGCGCAGATGCTTCTTGACCGTCATCGGGAAATAGGTGCCGCCTTTGACGGTGGCGTCATTGGCAACCACCACCACCTCGACGCCTTGCACCCGGCCAATGCCGGTAATGACGCCGGCAGCCGGTGCCGCATCGTCATACATGCCATGCGCCGCAAGCGGCGAGAGTTCCAGAAACGGCGAGCCCGGATCGAGCAGCGCGCGGATACGTTCGCGCGGTAGCAGCTTGCCGCGTGCGGTGTGCTTTTCGCGTGCCTTGGCACCGCCACCTTCGGCACTGCGCGCCAGTTGCTGATGCAAGTCATCCACCAGGCTGCGCAGGTTGGCGCTGCTGGTCTGGAAATCGGAGGAACGGGGATCGATCTGCGAGGTAAGGACGCTCATGTGTCGCCAAGCTCGTGGGGCAAACCGTGGATGATACCGGTTGGCGGTCGGGCATAAAAAAACCGGCCGCCAGATGGCGGCCGGTTTAGCCGAGCGACGAACGAAGGATTAGTTACCCTTCGAAGCGTCCTTGGCAGCGTCCTTCGCAGCGGTCGCAGCCGACTTGGCAGCGTCGGCAGCCTTGTCGGCAGCCTTCGAAGCGTCAGCAGCGGCGCTCTTCATCGCATCGCCAGCAGCCGGAGCGGCGGCGGTGGAAGCGGGAGCCGCAGCGGTAGAAGCCGGAGCAGCGGCCGGAGCAGCAGCGGTGGAAGCCGGAGCAGCAGCCGGAGCAGCAGCGGTGGAAGCAGCAGCGGCCTTCTGAGCCTGGTCAGCAGCCTGCGTAGCAGCTTGCTGGGCCTGGTCAGCCGACTTCTGTGCGTCCTGCGCGCCTTCCTGTGCGCCGTTGCTGCAAGCCGCCAGCAGCGCGACGAGCGCAGAGGCGAGAAGGGTACGCGTGAACTTCATGATGGATCTCCTTAGCCGTGGAATGCCAATTGGCGGATTATTAATAGCGCTTTCACGTTAACGGCGCTACCAGTTTTTACTAACAACTTTTATGCCGCATTAAACCAGCCGGGGCAGTAGGGATGCTCTGATCTATTCTACGCACCCGGCATGACGTCCAGAAGGCTCGCAGGGTGTGTTGCGCGGCGCCGGGAAGACTGGCCGTCTTGCCAAGCTGCGCGGCGCAGCCTGCGAGCCTTCTGGACGTCACCCCATCGTTTTAATTCAAGATGTTGGGGCCACACTGTATGCGCGCCTCGCTTCGCCCCGCCGTCTCGACATACCACCAGTATGCCTTCACCGTCGGTGCAAACCGAGGCGCGCATACAGTGTGGTGACGGGTGCGTGGAATAGATCAGATCATCCCTAAACCCCGGCTGGCAGGAAAAAGTATGACTTAATCCAGACGCTCTACCGCAATCGCGGTTGCCTCGCCGCCGCCGATGCACAAGGCAGCCACGCCGCGACGCAAGCCACGGGTTTTCAAGGCATTGAGCAAGGTCACCACGATGCGCGCACCGCTGGCGCCGATCGGATGGCCAAGTGCGCAGGCGCCACCGTTGACGTTGAGCTTGTCGTGCGAAATGCCCAGCTCGCGCATCGGCGCCATGGCCACCACGGCAAAGGCTTCGTTGACTTCGAACAGGTCGACGTCGCTGGCTTTCCAGCCGGCCTTGTCCAGCACCTTGCTGATCGCACCGACCGGTGCGGTGGTGAACCATTCCGGTTCCTGCGAGTGCGTGGCATGGGCCACGATGCGTGCCAGCGGCTTCACGCCGCGTGCCTTGGCGTCATCGGCCGACAGCAGAACCAGGGCCGCTGCGCCGTCGGAGATGCTGGACGAGCTGGCGGCGGTGATGGTGCCGTTCTCTTTGCGAAAGGCTGGCTTAAGCGAAGGGATCTTGTTGATGTCCGAGCGGCTGGGCTGTTCGTCGGTATCGACCTGCACGTCGCCTTTCTTGCCGGCCACGGTCACCGGCACGATTTCGTCGGCGAAGGCACCGGCAGCCTGGGCGGCTTGCGAGCGCTTGACCGATTCGATGGCGAAGGCGTCCTGTTCTTCCCGGCTGAAGTGGTACTTGTCGGCGCACAGCTCGCCGAATACGCCCATCGCCTTGCCGTCGTAAGGGTTGGTCAGGCCGTCCCAGGCCATATGGTCGACCAGCTTGCCGTCGCCATAGCGAATGCCGCTACGGGCATTGACCATGTGCGGGGCGTTGGTCATCGATTCCATGCCACCGGCAACGACCACGCTGGCCGAACCAGCTTTGATCAGGTCATGGCCCAGCATGATGGCCTTCATGCCCGAGCCGCATACCTTATTGATAGTGGTGCAGCCGACGGCCGGGGTGAGGCCGGCATTCAGTGCGGCCTGGCGGGCGGGCGCCTGGCCGAGGTTGGCCGGCAGCACGCAACCCATGATCACTTCGCTCACGTCCTTGGCGGCGATGCCGGACTGTTCGAGCGCGGCGCGAATGGCGGTGGCGCCGAGGGTGGGGGAGGGGACGCCAGTGAACTGGCCGAGAAAGGAACCGATGGCAGTGCGCTTGGCAGCGGCAATCACGATATCCGACATGGGGATCTCCAGGGGAGCTTTAGGCGCGATGCGCCAAGGAAGGAATTTGCGAATTATCGCAGCCCGCACTGCTTAGCAGCAAATTTTCGGTTTTCGTGAGAAATCACGCATCTACACCACTCGCAATCATGTAAATCAAACGAATAAGCTATGGGGGAATGTCGCCGACGAGAGTGGCGATATTCCTAAATCTTTGGGGACACTCTGGGTGAGGAAGCTATGGCAACTGGGATGCAGGCGTTGCGCCGCCGTGAATTAGCGTTGTTCGTTGGTCTGGCAGTGAGTTTGAGTGGCTGCGGTGGCGGGGGCGGCAACAGCAACGTAAGAGGGGCCGCGCCAGCGCCTTCGGCTCCGGCATCCACACCGACGCCATCGCCTGCACCGTCGCCTTCGCCGAGTTCGAATGTTCCAACGCCGCCGCTCGATGCGCAGTTGTCGCTAACGAATGCTTATGCGGCGCAGAAGCAGGGATATACGGGCGCCGGCGTCACCATTGGCGTGGTGGACAGCGGCATCATGCGCTCCAACCCAGCGGTGGCTGGGCGCGTTTCGCAGGAATTGATTTACGTCGACCCGAAGCAGAACAACACCAATGTCGATGACGTGGTGGGCCACGGTACGTGGGTTTCCGAAATCGCGGCAGGCTCTTCGTTTGCGCAGTTTCCAGGCGGCATTGCCTCAGGCGCGAACCTCGTTTCCGCGCGCATCATTGCCGACAGCGCACCGGACGATAACGGCTCCACGCCACCTACGCAGGTAACGACCAGCGACGCCACGTTCTTCGGGCAGCTTGGCAACGACCTGATCAATGCCGGCGTCAAGGTGATGAACAATTCCTGGGGCGGCATTACCTGGGATACCACTAACGCCTCACTCAATTCGGCGTTCGATGCAGCGTATACGCCTTTCGTCGTCACTCATGGCGGCCTGGTTGTGTTTGCGGCCGGCAATGATTCGCAGGCCAATCCCAGCACGATCGCCGCGCTGCCTTACTACGCGAACGACCCGAATCTGCAAAAAGGCTGGTTGGTGGCCGTTGCGTTGAACAGCAACAATCCGACCCAGTTGGACAGCTATTCCAACAAATGCGGTGTGGCCATGTACTTCTGCCTGGCCGCGCCGGGCGACGTGATCGTGCTCGACAAGAACACCACATCGAGTACCACCAATCCCAACTATTACATCGTGGAAGGCACCTCGTTCGCAGCGCCGATCGTGTCGGGCGCGGCAGCGCTGGTGTGGCAGGCGTATCCGTATTTCAACAATGATCTGGTGCGACAGACGTTGTTGGGTACCGCCACGCCGATCGGCGCGCAGCCGAATCCCACCTTCGGCTACGGTGTGCTGAACATTGGCGCCGCGGTGAACGGGCCGCAGCAGTTCAACTGGGGTAACGTGGAGGTGGGCTTCAATGGCACCTCCAGCTGGAATAATCCCATTTCCGGTGCCGGTGGCTTGATCTTCGATGGCCCCGGCATGCTGACGCTAAGCCAGCCCTCCACTTATACGGGTGGTACCACGATCAACGGCGGTATCTTGAACGCTGTTTCGCTGGCATCGGGCGCTACCATCGCGTCAGGCGCGCAACTGCTGATCACTGGCAATTACTCCAATGCCAGCAAAACGCCACTCATCACCGGCAATGTCAGCAATCAGGGTGTACTGGTGGTTGGTACCACCAGCAACCTTGTCATGCAGGGCAATTATGCCCAGCCGAGCGGCGAGCTTGCGGTGTCGCTGGGAACATCGTTGCAAGTGACGGGCAGCGCCACGTTAGGCAGTGGCTCAAGCTTGTACGTGTACGGCGCCAATCAAGGCTACGTAGCGAACTCCAAAACCACCGTATTGTCGGCAACCAATGGTTTGACCGGTACATTCACGTATCTGACCTGGTCGCCCAGTGTCACCTTGAGCGCTTCGCTGTTCTACGATGCCAACGACGCCTATCTCAACGTACAGCAGATAAGCCTGACAAAAGCAGCAGGCTCGCCGTATGGGTCTGCTGCGTACTCAGGCGCGGTACGTACGCAAAGCGCGTTCAACACCATCAACAGCGTGATCAGCGGTTCAAGCGCGCAGCCGTTGCCAAGCAGTTTCGTTAGCGGTGCTGCATCCATCCAGCAATCGCAATCCACCGCAGCGTTGCAGCAATCGTTGAACAGCCTCTCCGGCCAGATGTACGCCGCCAGCGCAGCGATGACGTTTGAAGCCATCGATGCCGACACTCGCGCATTGTCCGATCGCTTCGACAGCCTGCTCGACAACCCGCAAGCGCTGCAGCGCGAGAGCAAATTCCAGAACTGGTCGCAGAACCTGAACCATCAAGGCAGCTTCTCGCGCAGCGGTTATGACAGCCTGGGCTTCCAGCTCAATGGCAGCATGGTGGGTGGCGACCGCATGCTCGGCAATGGCGCCGTGCTGGGTTATGCCATCAGCCATAGCCAGGGTTTGGGTAACCTGCAACAAAGCGCGGATCAAGGCTACAGCCGTGCGCTGGAAGGCATGGTCTACGGCGGCGTCGTGCACGGCAATTGGTATGCGATGGGCCGCGTGGGTGTGGGCAACGATTGGCAGAACACGCGCCGCGAATTGCTGCTCGGCAATCAATATGCCGGCGTGGGCAGTGTCAGCCATGGCACTTACGACGTGGCGTACAGCGAAAGCGGTTATCGCTTCAACGCCGGCAAGTGGAAGTTCACCCCATTCGCCAACCTGCAATACGCCTACGTGCAACGTGATGGCTTCAACGAGTTGGGCGGTGATGGCTTCGGCCTCAATTCCAGCTCGCAGACGATCCAGCGTTGGCAGGCGGGTCTCGGCTTGCGCGGTTCACGCGAGTGGAAGCTGCCCGACGGCAGCAGTCTCAGTTTGCAGGGTCACTTCCTGTGGCAGGACGCGTTCGCCATGCGTGGTGTGGTGCCGACCGCCAGCTTCGCCGCCTTGCAGCAATTCATGCCGATCAACGGTATTGGCTTGTCGCGTTATGGCAACGTCGCGGGTGTATCGCTCAACTGGCGCTTCTCGGCGCGTTCGCAGTTGTCGTTCGGTGCGGACCAGTACACCGCACAGCGTGAGCACGCGACGATGGGAACGGTGAACTACAGCCTGGTGTTTTGATCCAGCCTCACCGTAAACGCTCCCTCCCCTACGTGTAGTAGGGGAGGGTTGGGGTGGGGTGAAGCAACCTCGCGGTTACGTTCAACTTCGCCTCAACATCAATGCGGCGTAGCCGCATGCGAGCTTCGCTCGCGTCACCCCACCCTCACCCTCCACCTCGCCCTCCACCCAAATCGAGTCGAGGACAGGCGCTGCAAGCAGGGGAGGGATATGTATCCCGCGAGCCTCGTTACTCGCGCCCGTGAAACAACTCGCGCCCGATCAACATCCGGCGAATTTCATTCGTGCCGGCACCGATCTCATACAGCTTCGCATCGCGCAGCAAACGACCGGTCGGGTATTCGTTGATATAGCCATTGCCGCCCAGCGTCTGGATCGCCTCCAGCGCCACCTGCACCGCATTCTGCGATGCATTGAGCAGGCACGCTGCCGGATCGATGCGCGATTTCACGCCCGCATCGAATTTCTGCGCCACCATATACGCAAAACCGCGCGAGCTCTGCAGTTTGGTGTACATGTCGGCAATCTTCGCCTGCATGATGCCGAAAGTGCCGATCGGTGCATTGAACTGCTTGCGTTCACGCGCGTAGGGCAGGGCGATATCCAGCGCGGCCTGCATCAAGCCGATCGGGCCGCCGGAAAGCACCAGGCGTTCGGTATCCAGGCCGCTCATCAGCACGCGCACGCCTTCGTTGACTTCACCCACGATGTTCTCAGCAGGAATCTCGCAGTTGTCGAACACCAGTTCGCAGGTGTTGGAACCGCGCATGCCCAGCTTGTCCAGCTTTTGCGCGGTGCTGAAACCCTTCATGCCTTTTTCGACGATAAAGGCCGTCATGCAACGGCTGCCGGCGATGCGCGGCGCTGTGCGCATGTAGACCAGCAGCACATCCGCATCCGGGCCGTTGGTGATCCACATCTTGGAACCGTTGGCCACCCACACGTCGCCATGCTGTTCGGCGTGGCAGGTCATCGAGCCGACCACGTCGGAACCAGCGCCAGGTTCGCTCATCGCCAGTGCGCCGACGTATTCACCGGTGCACAGCTTGGGAATGTATTTGCGGCGCTGTGCTTCATTGCCGTTATGGAAGATGTTCTGCACGCATAGATTGGAATGCGCACCGTAGGAAAGGCCAACTGAGCCGGAGGCGCGGGAGATTTCTTCCATTGCTACCATGTGCGCAAGAAAGCCCATGCCGCTGCCGCCGTATTCCTCCGGCACGGTGACGCCAAGCAATCCCATATCGCCCAGCTTGCGCCACAAGTCATGCGGAAACAGGTTGTCCCGATCGATATGGTCGGCGCGCGGCGCGATCTCCTTTTCCGCGAAGGCAGACACGCTTTCGCGCAGCAGGTCGATCTCTTCACCGAGCGGGAATGGACGCATGACGAACTCCTGGGGCAAGGGGTTTTGAGGCCAGGAATTGTAGCGCAGGGGTTTTACCAGCCCCTGACGCGCCGCAACGTAGGTCGGCATGAAACACGCCCCGCCTCATTGCCGTCATTCTCGCGAAAGCGGGAATCCATGTTGCTCTGATGCATCCCTGAGAATGGATTGACCGGCATTCGCCGTTGTAAAGCGCCTCAGCTTTCGTGGGAATGACGGCCGTGAGGATGCGGCGGGTGTTTGTTACGGCTGCACTTTCGCCAGCTTGCCTTTCATGACCACGCCGGACATCAAAAAGCCCACGTGGCATTCGTAGTTCTGGTTGTCGCGGTATTCACTGTCGTAATCGCTGACGATATCGACCACCGCATTGGCGCCGGCTGCCTTTGCCTGATCCTGCAAGGCAATCAATACCGATTGCAGCGCCCAATCGCAGGTTTTCTGATCGCCCTTGCCGAATGCATTGGTCTTGCGATTGACGCTCACATCGTCCTTCACCACCGTCACCTGGCCTTGCGGTGCATTGCCGGCCAGATAGAACTTCACCGAGCCATCCAGCTTGCCCGATTGCGTTGCCGCAGCCACGGCGTTGGCGAAGGGGAAATGCACGACCTTGTCACCGGCGAAAGACGGCCCGGATGCACACAGCAAAGCGACGGCAACGAATACTTTCAGTTTCATGTCCACTCCTTTGATTGATTGTTTTTCAGCACAGGCCGCCATTCACCGCGAGCACTTGCCGCGTGATATAGCTTGCTTCCGGGCTCATCAGAAATTGCACGGCCGCGGCCACTTCATCGGCCGTGCCGGCGCGCTGTATCGGGATGACTTTCAGAATTTCCTCCAGCGGCACGTCGTCGCTGGTCATGTCGGTATCGATCAAACCAGGCGCCACGCAATTGACGGTGATCTTGCGCTTGGCCAATTCCACCGCCAGCGCTTTTGCTGCGCCGATCACGCCCGCCTTGGACGCGCTGTAGTTCACTTGGCCGCGGTTGCCGATCAAGCCCGATACGGAGGTGATGCAAACAATGCGACCTGCCTGGCGACGGCGGATCATCGGCATGATGATCGGATGCAGCACGTTGTAGAAACCGTCGAGATTGGTGCGCAGCACCTGATCCCAGTCGTCCTCGGAAAGCGCAGGAAATGCACCGTCGCGCGTAAGCCCTGCATTGCAGACCACACCGTAATAGGCGCCATGCGCTTCGACGTCCGCTTCCAGCGCAGCGAGGCTTGCTGCGCGATCGGCCACGTCGAATTGCAGAATGCGTACGGCGCGACCCAGCGCTTGAATGGCGGCGCCGACTTGTTCGGCTTCGTCACGACGGCTGCGACAATGCAGCACGATGTCGTAACCCGCGTGCGCCAGGCGCATCGCAATCGCACGGCCGATGCCGCGGCTGGAACCCGTCACCAACACTGTGTCAGCCATGCGGCGTCTCTCCGGAATGCTGTCGGTAAAAGGCCTCCGCATCGGGCGGGCTGAACACGTTCAAGCGCGCTTCGGCGTGGATGCCTGGGCCTTCGATATGGCAGTGGAACACGCCCATGCCTTGTTCGTTTTGAAACTCGCGCGCCGCTGCCACGCGCAGTTGCGTACCGACGGGAAACGCATCGACGTTGCATGCGTAGTGCCGCGTGCCGAGTAGAAATCCCATTTGCACCGGCCGTTGTTCGGCGCGTGCGCAACAGCCTGCCCATGCGGCGACCGCCTGCGCCATCAGTTCCACGCCAACCCACGATGGCAGGCTGCCGTCGTCGTCCACGAACAAACCGCCGGGGTTGATCGTGCGTGTGCAGACGATGCGGTCACTGTGCGCCTCCACGATGCCATCGAGCAGGATCATCTCGCCGGCATGCGGCACCACCTCGGCAATCGGCCACGGCGTCATGCGGAATCCCCCAGAATCAGCGCTGCATTGTTGCCGCCGAAGGCAAAGGAGTTGCTCATCACATAGCGCCGTCCACCGGCCGGCAAGTGGCTGCCGATGTGAGTGAAGTTCAACGCCGGCAGCGCCGGATCGGCTTCGCCATCCCACAGGTGTGGTGGCAGGCGGCGCTCGGCGCGCGAGTCCGTCAGGCTCAGCCAGCAGAAGGCCGCTTCCAGTGCGCCCGCCGCGGCAAGCGTGTGGCCGGTAAGCGACTTGGTCGATGAGCACGGCACAGTGTTGCCGAACATGCCGGCCACGGCCTGGCTTTCCATGCTGTCGTTATGCTCGGTGGCGGTGCCGTGCAGGTTGATGTAATCGATCTGCGTCGTATCCAGCTTCGCATTGAGCAGCGCATCGTGCATCGCTTTGCGCGCGCCTGTTCCCGCCGGATCAGGCGAGGACATGTGATAGGCATCGGAACTGGCGCCACCACCAAGCAGCTGTACCGCGCCGCGTTCGCGTGTCATCAGGAATAGCGCGGCAGCCTCGCCAATGTTGATGCCGCGACGATGTTGGGAGAAGGGATCACAACGCTGCATATCAACCGCCTCCAGCGCATGGAAACCGTTGATCGCCAGACGGCATAGCGTATCCACGCCACCGCATAGCACGGCATCGCACAATCCCATGCGCAACAGGCGTTGCGCACTCATCAAGGCGCGTGCGCCCGATGTGCAGGCGGTGGAAATGCCATAGCAGGGGCCGGAAAGTTCCAGCCACTCGGCCAGAAATTCCGCAGGCGCTCCAAGTTCCTGGTGCGAATAGTGATAGTCGGCCGGCCACTTGCCATCGCGGCGATAGGCAGCAATGCCGTGCGTGGCTTCTTCGATGCCGGTAGTGCTGGTGCCAAGTACGACACCGATGCGTGCGGGGCCATAAGCCGCGATCGCTGCGCGGATGTCGGCTTCGATTTCCGAGGCTGCAGCTAGCAACAGGCGGTTGTTGCGATTGTCGCGATGGCGCAGTGAATCCGGCGCAGGCGGCAGTTCCGCATGCACGCTGCCTAGTGGCGGTTCGTGAAGGGGAATCCAGCCGTGTTCGGGGCGAATGCCGCTGTCGTCGCCAGCAAAGAGCGCTTCGGCAACGAGAGCTTTGCAGGTGCCGAGGCTGCAAATAACGCCGAGGGCGTTGAGGTAGGTGTTCATGCGTTAGCCCCTCTCCCCTCGGGAGAGGGGTTGGGGTGAGGGTACGATCGAAGCGTGCTGATCGAGCCTTGCGCAAGGCGTTGTGACGCGCGCTCCGACCGAACCCTCACCCCGTCCCCTCTCCCGACGGGAGGGGAGCAAGCTGGACGCAGACTGTTCATGGAAACGGCTTCCTCGCCGCCACATTCACCAACGTCTCCTCACGCTGCCCCGGCGGCGGCGGCGCCTTCAACCCCCAGCGCTCCATCAACCCGAAATCCTTCGACCGGCTCCACCACAAGTACGGAAACGACACGTTCCGTTCTTCAAATTCAAAACCCTGCCAGCGCAGCATCTCCAGATATTCCTCCGCGCTCTTCTGCACCTCCATCGGGTGCCGGAAGAACCAGCGGATCACCCACGTATCGATATACGCCTTGGTCGACTCCGCAAACAACAGCCAGCCGCCCGGTTTCAGTACGCGCCAGAACTCGGCCAGCGCGCGTTCTTGTTCCACCAGATGATGAAAGGTCTGATGGCAGAACACGATATCGGTGCACTGGTCCGGCAGCGGCATCTTGGCGCAATCGGCGGCATGCAGTTCGAGCGCCATGCCCTCGCGTTCCGCTTCTGCCTGCGCCAGCGTGAGGCTGTGCGGATCGGCATCCAGTCCGATCACGCGCGCAGGTTGGAAGGCATCGCGCAATAAACGCAGCGATTTGCCTTGACCGCAGCCGGCATCCAGCAGCGTGCCGCCTTGCGGTAGTGGTTCGCCGATCAATCGTTTGAGATCGTTGATCGCCACACGCAGCACGTGATGCTGCCAGGTGTGGGTGCGCAGGAAATGGAAACCGATGCGGGTTTCTTCGACGTAGGTGGGGCTGGCGTATTCCATGGATGGTTTATCTCTTTCCATTCGATGCGAGCCGTTGTTCGACCGCATCAACAAAAACCTTCGGCGATTCCAGCTGCATTTCTCCGCTGGCGATCTTCACCGCTACCTGCACGCTGCTTGCGCGCGTCACGCGGTGACCCGTGGCGGCATCCCGGATCAGGTAATGAATCAGCAAACGGTTCTGCCATTCCATCAAGTCAGCGCGCACGATCAGATGCTGGCCGAAGCGCGCCGCCTGCACGTAGCGCAACTGCAGGTCGATCACCGGCCATGCATAGCCGGATGCCTTCATCTGCACGTAGTTGTGACCAATGTCATCGAGCAGCGCGCAGCGCGCTACTTCCAGATATTTCACGTAGTGCCCGTGCCACACCACGTCCATCGAATCGACGTCGTAGAACGGTACCTGGATGTCCACGTCTTTATGCAGAACGCCGCTAGTGCGCATCGGCGGTCTCCTTTTGCGACGGCCAATAGGCGTAGAAATTGAACCATTGCTGGGGCGCGATCAAGCATTGACTAGCGAGGTGATCCGCGTAGCGCTGCACCCACTCGTGGATGGTCGCATCGCGACGGCCGCGTTCCCACTGCGCTTTATCCAGAAAGGCATCGAGATAAATGCGATAGCGGCCTTCCACCTTCAGGCAACACAGCAGATTGACCGGGCAGCGCAGCAGGCCGGCCATCAGCCATGGGCCTTGCGGAAACGCCGCCGCGTGGCCGAGAAAATCCACCGTCACACGGCGCCTGTCATGCAGCGGTACGCGATCGCCGGCAATCGCCAGCCATTCGCCGCGTTCGATGCGTTGCGAGAGATCCATCATCATCGCCGTATCCAATTCGCTCACCTGGATCAACCGCATGCTGCGGTCACCGGCTTCACCGAGCAGGCGATTGAACTGCGCCACGTGGCGGTTGTGCACCAGCACGTTCAACGGCACCTGTTCGCTCAGTTCGGCCATCGCACGGCACACATCGGGATTGCCCAGATGCGTTACCACCAGCATCTCGCCGCGCCCACCTTGCCGGCTATGCAACAAGCGCGGGCGTACGCCAGAAGGATCGACCAACTGCACTTGCTCGAAGCGCAGGCGTCCGCGCCATACGTCGAGCCGGTCGAGCAGGTTGTCCGCAAAGGCAATGAACTGCTTGAACACGCTGCCCAGCGTCGGCTTCAACTGCGGCTTGTTGCTCCACTCGGCCAGATACGTTTGATACTGGCGAATATTGCGCCGCGCGCTACGTGCGGAAGCAAAGAAATACAGCACGATCAGATACAGCACCGGCGCCAGCAAGCGGCGGCCGAATACGCGCACGCTAAACGCGGTAAGCCACATCAAGACGAAACTGCCGCGCTCCTTATGCGCCGACCAGTGACGTTCCTGTACCAAGGGTTCGCTCATGCGTCGGCGCTCCATGCCAGTCGACCGGAAGAATACGCCTTGTCGCCGTGGCGATAGGCAAAGTGCAATTTCTGCCGCGCCGTGTCGTAGCGCAGCACCAGCTCAACCCGATCGCCCGGCCGCAGCAGGTGTTGGAATTTTACCGCTTCCATCAGCCTGCAGCGTGGTGGCGTACCAAGCCGCGGTGCCGCCAGCGCCAGTGCCCATGCAATCTGCACCAGGCCCGGCAACACTGGCGCGCCGGGGAAGTGGCCGGCGAAGTAAACCAGTTCATGCGGAATCAGCAGTTCCAGCGTCCACACGCCATCCTGATGATGCTCAGCCAGTACGACCGGGTCGCGCGTCGCGCTCACGCCGCACCTCGCAGGCGCCGGCGCAACAGCCACTCACCAACGAACAACGTGCCCATGATGAAGTACACCAGCAGGCCGTTATAAAGCGTCCACCATGTCAGCGGTGCCCATAGCGTCAACACGGCCGACACCACGCCGTTGAACACGAAGAAGCCAACCCACACCCACGTGACGTTGCGCGTATACGGGATCGCCGCATCCGGCAAATCCGGTTCGCGCACGCGCGCGATGCGCTCGATGATCGGCGGGCCAAACTTCAGGCTCAAGCCAAATGCGCATAGCAGCAGCGCGCTGATTAGCGTGGGATACCAACGCAACAAAGCCGCTTCACCGCTCAACCCGAGCAAGGCGCAGTAGACCAGGGCTGCCGTCAGCATCCAGCGACCGCCGGGTTGTTTCAGCAGGGCCGGTGCGCGAATCAACCAGATCGCGCCGAGCACCAGCGCGAACATCGGCGGCGGTACGCGATCCATGCCGAAATACACCACGAAGGGATAGAGCACCCCGACCAGCGGCAAGAGAATGGAAGTGAGCTTGTTCATGCGCCCTGTTGCTGTGCTTGCACGAACGCGGCAAGCGTGGCGACCGTGGTGAAGTGCTGGCGTGCATCCTTGGAATCGGAGGCAATGCGGATGTCGTAGCGCTTCTGCAACGCCAGTGCCAGCTCCAAGGCATCCACCGAATCCAGGCCAAGTCCCTCGCCGAACAGCGGCAGGTCTGGCGGAATATCCGCTACCGTGACGTCTTCCAGATTCAGGGTGTCGATGATCAGTTGCGCAATATCCTGTTGCAGCGCGTTCATAACGAAAGTTCCCTCAAAAATAGTTGGTGTAAATGCTCGTTGAGCCGACGCGACGCTATCGGCAGCGGCGCCGAAGCATTGAAAGTATCTGGCGAAATGTCTTGCCCCACGCGCAAAGTGACACGCACCCGCCGCTCCGGAATGCGGTGCCACGGTTCGGCCTTGGTCAGCGTGGTGGGCTGCACCGTAATGAAAACCGGCGTGATGGCGCTTGCGCCGCGCAATGCAATCGCCGCCGCACCACGATGAAACACCGGCGCCTTGTTCGGCGCCGTGCGCGTGCCTTCGGGAAACACGATCAAGGTTTGCCCTTCGCGTAGTGCATCGGCCGCTTGCTCGAGCATTTCCGGGCTGCCGTTGTTGCTGATGTATTGCGCCCGGCGCACCGGTCCGCGCGTAAACGGGTTGCGCCACAGGCTTTGCTTGACGATGCAGTTGGCGTCGCGAATATGCGCGATCAGAAATACCACATCGATCAGCGATGGATGGTTGGCGATGATGATCTGCCCAGGACGGCCAAGGCGCTCGACACCTTGGAATTCATAGGTGAGTACCCCGCTGCGATACATGAACCGCACATGCAGGTAAAACGCCTTGCTGATCGCGTTGCGCACGCGGCGGCGGCGCACGACCGCATCGCCCGGCAGCAAGCCGAGCAGCGGCAGCACGATCAATCGCAGCACCAATCCGCCCAGGCCGAACAATGCAAAGCTCGCGCCGGTGGCCAGCAACCGCCACAGATAATTGGCGCCGCTCGTGCGCTTTACGGGATGCGTTGCCAGATCCATCGCCGTGTCTTCCATGTGTGTTCGACCGCGTCCTCGCCAGCATGCAGTGCGCGCACGAAATCCAGAGCGTGCGGCCACGCAGCGGGAGTGGACGTCCCCTGATGCGGTTCCAGGCGCAACTGCCAGCCCTGGCCGGCATGCGCTTCGATTCCCCCGACTCTCAGCGCCACAGCATACGAAAACGGCACATCGTCGATCCAGCCATCGTAGGCGGCCGGCGGACGTTCCTCGGCGATCACCACCAGCACGCTAGGTGCGCCATCACTGAGCAGCGCGGCCGCTTCCACCATGGCGTGCTCGAACGTATCGGCTTCGCCGGCAATCGCCACCGATTCGCCGCGCTGCCCGCGCAGAATCGACCATTGGCCGGCGATGGCGTTGTGTACGGAAAGGCCAAACTGGGTGGGCGAAAGCGGCTGTTCGTCGGCGACTTCGCTGAGTAATGCGAAAGTGCGTGGCGTTTCGCCATGGCGCGAGGCGAACACGAACGGCAGTTGTTCGTCGTCACCGCAGAGCGGCCAGGCGACGTGCATGGTCATGCGCGCCAGGCGACTGAGGCGGCGGCGTTGCATGGGGGGCAGGAAATCGCAGGTGGGTTGTTCGTTGTTGTCGGGCAGAGGTGTGGGGTGGCTGGCCCAGGCTTGCCAGGCGTCGTCGGTGTCGAGGGTGGGGGCCCAGAGGCGGAGGTGGTGGATGTGGAAGTGCATCATGCGTTGGCACTCGCATGGTTGCGCAATGTATGCATGTGCGATGAGCAGCTCCCTCCCCTGCTTGCAGGGGAGGGTTGGGGTGGGGTGAGTACTTGCCGGAGGCCTTCCCGCAAGGGTTCACCCCCTCCCACCCTCCCCCTGCAAGCAGGGGGAGGAGCTTGGATTCGGCTTCGCTCTGCATTCAAGGGAATGGTGTGCATTACTCCACTGCCTTAAACACCAGCGACGTATTAATCCCCCCAAACGCGAAGTTGTTATTCATCACATACTCCGCCCGCATCGCCCGCCCGCCATTGACGATGTAATCCAACTCCGCACATGCCGCATCCGGCTCGCTCAGATTGATCGTCGGCGCAAACCATCCATCGCGCATCATCTGCACCGCCCACCACGACTCCAGCGCGCCGCATGCGCCAAGCGTATGCCCAACGTAACTCTTCATCGAACTCACTGGCACGCGCTTGCCAAGCACCTGCGCTGTGGCATGGCTTTCCGCCACGTCGCCACGATCGGTCGCGGTGCCGTGTGCACTCACATAGCCGATCGCATCCGGCGCAAGCTGCGCATCCTGCAACGCAAGCTGCATTGCCGTCGCCATCGTTTCGCTGGTGGGTTGGGTGATGTGGTTGCCATCGGAGTTGCAACCGAAGCCCACAATCTCCGCATAGATGCGCGCACCGCGCGCGCGGGCGTGGTCGTATTCCTCCAGCACCAGCGTGGCGGCGCCTTCGCCGACCACCAGGCCATCGCGCGCCTTGTCGAACGGACGCGGCGTCAACGGCGCATCGTCGTTGCGCGTGCTGGTGGCGAACAGTGTGTCGAACACTGCCACACCCGGGCCGGAAAGTTCTTCCGCACCACCGCATAGCATCAGCTTCTGCTTGCCTTGCTGGATGGTTTCGTAGCCGTAACCGATCGCCTGGCTGCCCGACGTGCAGGCGCTGGAGGTAGGCAGGATGCGCCCCTTCAAGCCGAAGAACACGCCAACGTTCACCGCCGTGGTGTGCGCCATCATCTGCACGTAGCTGGTGGCCGTTACGCCTTGCATGGAACCGGTTTCCAGCATGCGGCCCATCACGCGCACCGGTTCCACGCTGCCGCCGGATGATCCATAAGCCACGCCCATGCGCCCATCGCCGATGCTGGCGTCATCCAACAAGCCGGCATCGCGCAGCGCGCGTTCGCTGGCTGCTACGGCCAACTGCGCCACGCGGCCCATCGAGCGCAGATGCTTGCGCGGCCAATCGGGAATCTTGAAGTCATCCACCGGACAACCCAGCCGGCTGTTCAAGGATTCATAGAAATCCCACTCCGGCATCCTGCGTACGGCATTGCGGCCTGCGCGCAAACGCGCTTCGATCTGCGACCAATCGTGTCCCAACGGCGTGATGCCGCCCATGCCGGTGATAACGACGCGCTTCATGGGCAAGTGCTCCATGCAATAAATGAGTTCATAGCGATGATGCCCTGGGTGCCGTGCTGGCAGGCACCAGTACAGCAGTGAAACCGATGCCAAGCAAAAGAGTAAGGCCGAAATCCTGCAGTGCCGGCATCGAACTCCACGCCAGCAAGCCGAACGAAAGTAGCGCCGTGACGGCGGACAGCAACACGCTGGCGTACATCGCGCCGGGGCGATGCGTGACATGCGGTTCGCCTTCGCGCAGGAACACCGCGTAGTTGGCGCCCACGCCCAGCACCAGCATCAAGGCCATGCCGTGGAACAGCGTGAGCGGATGATGCAGATAGCCCAGCACCGCCAGCGTAAAGCCAATACCCAGCACCGGAGGCGCCAATACGCGCGGCACATTGCGCCAGCCATAGCGCCAACCGAACACCGGCACGATCAACAGCACCGCCGCCAGCAGCCACACGCTGGCGTAGCGCCGGTAACGGCCGAACAGCTCGGAAACGCCGGCGGCTTTATCCACCAGGCTGACACCCGGCAGATCCGCGGCGGCTTGCTTCAACAGGGCGGCGGATGCGTCGCCTTGCGGCAGCACCAGCGACGCCGCGCCGTGTTGCGCCTCATCGCCCATCCACAGATAGCGGAACGGCGTGGCGGCCGGTGTCTTCAACCAGTCCTGCAAGTTCAGCGGTGTGCCTGGCCATGCTTGCAGGTAGCGATCGATATCGGTATCGCGAAAGCCGGCGTCATGTAGCCATTGGCGCATGCGATCGGGTTGCGCAAACCATGACGCCAGCAAGGCTTGATTGGCGCGTTGGCGTTGCAGCGAGGGCACCATGCCGGCCAGGCCAACCCAGCCTTGCAACTGCCCAGCATCCGTCATGGCTTGCAGGCGTTGTTCCAGTGCTTCTTCGCGTTGCAATACCTGCTCCTGATCCGCGCCTTGCACCAGATAGAACTGCGTGCCATTGCCGAGACCGGTGATGTCGCGAATCTGCTTTTCCTGCGCGACCAACTCAGCCGGTGGCGAAATCAGCAGGTGCACGTCGTCGTCGTGACGCATCTGCATCCAGCCAGGTACCGCCAGCAACAAGGCGAGTGCCGCAAGAGCTACGCCGCGCCATCCAGCCGTACAGCGAGCAACGATGTTTTGCAGTACCCGCGCGCAGTCAACGGAGAGTCTGCTCAACGGTTTGGCCGTCCGCTGCAGCAACGCCGGCAGCAGGAAGAACACACTCAAGCAAGCAGCCGTCATGCCGACCACCGCAAAGCATGCCATCTGCCGCAATGCCGGGAACGGCACCATGCCCAGCAAGGCATAGCCAAGCAGTGAGGTGCCCAGCGCCAGCAGCAGGGCAGGGCGCACTTGCTGCAAACCTTTGCGCGGCTCCCACGCATTGCCGGCATTGGCGCGCGCGGTGAGGTACTGAATGGAATAGTCCACTGCTTCGCCAAGCAGCGCCGCACCGAACACCAGCGTAAGCAGGTAAATCTGACCGAACACCAGCACGCTGATTGCCGTTGCGGCGACGATGCCGATGGCGGTGGAAAGAAACGCCAGCAGCAGCGGGCCGGGCGAGCGGAATACCACCAGCAACAGCACGGCAATGCCGAGCGTGGAAATCAGGCCCACGCGATGCACGTCGCGTTCGGCGCCGCTACGCGCCGCAGCGGCGTAGAACAGGGCGCCTGTGCGCAGTACGCGTGTGCCCTGATGATTGCGTTCGATGCTGCCCACGGCCCGGTCCAGTGCGTCCAAGGCTCGATGTTGAATTGCATCGTCGTATGACGATCCACTCAACGTCGCCGTCACCAGTACGTAGCTGCCGTCATCGCGATGCGCGGTCAGCAGGTTGTCTTCCGGCAGCAGCGGCGAACGGCTCCACGGCTGTTGTTCCAGCCAATGTTGCAGCCAGCCGAATGGATCGTCCTGCAAGCGCGTGCCCACGCCGGTGACGAACGGCTCGTTGATGCGTTGAGCCAACGCCTGCTTGGGATCGTAGCCGGCTTGCGCGAGTGCCTGGCGGTCCGTATCCGTCAGCAGAGCGAAGCGATGCGCCAGATAAGGCGTGATCAGTTGCTGCAGATCGAACGGTGGCAATTCGGCGGTGACAGACGCAAATACGTCGTTCTTTGCCAACACCCGCCCAAGTTCACGCGCAGCCGCTTTTGCCTGCGCATCGTCCGCATTCGCCACCACCAGCACCACGCGATCGCCATTGGCGTGCGCCAGCCGTTGCGCGGCCACTTCGGCCAGCGGATTGCGCTCGGTCGCTGGCAGCATTGCCAGCAAGTCGGTCTGGATCGGCGAGCGATCGCGCCCGAACAGCAGCCACGCGCAAGCCAAGGCGAGCAGCAGCGTTGCCACCGCGAAGCCGATTGCACGCAGCCACAGGTTCCGCTCCGTCATGGCAGACCGAGCGCGTGTTTTTCCTGCGCGCTCAGCGGGCCGGCGTCGCGGGTATCGGTCATCTGGATATCGGTTTGCGTGCCGTCCTGCATGTCGATGCGGATGCGTTGCAGATAGGCATCACCATCGAGCTGGATGTCGCGCAATACTTGGGCGACGCGTGATTGCTTAGGTGTGAAGTGCAGATTCCATTGCGCAGCAGTGCCGTTCGCTTGCACGCCGAACTGGCGCTCTACTTCATCCAGTTGGCCGGTGAGCATCCCTTGCAGCATTTGCGAGATCTGATTAACGCCGCGTTCGTTGCGCACCGCTTGCATGCGGCCGTTGGCATCGATACGCATGGTGCGCTTGTCGGTCAGCGCCAAGGTTTCCTGATACGGCTGCTGGATTTGCCACAGCATGCCGTGGCCGGTGACGAACAGCAGCTGGCCGCTGCTGGTTTGCGGCTGGGTGAGGGCAGGGGTTTGGCGCTGCTGGGTGAAGCTCGCGCGGATGGCGGGGTGTTGGCTTAGTTGATTGACGACGGCATGCAGCAGGTCGCTGTTTTGGGCGTGGGCGCTGCAGCAGATGAGCAGCAGAACTAAAAGCTGCGAAAGAAACCTGCATGCCCAGAACAGGCTCCCTCCCCTGCTTGCAGGGGAGGGCTGGGGTGGGGTGAGTACTTGCCCGAAATTTTCCCGCAAGTGCTCACCGCCTCCCACCGCCTCCTGCTTGCAGGAGGCGAAAGAAAAAAATGTTCCCCTGCAAGCAGGAGGAGGGGCAAAAGCAGTGCCTTGCGATGAATATGACGTTACATCGCACATGCCAAATTCCTCCTCCGCCACTTCCGCCACAACAACCCCGGCGCTCGCGGCAACATCCCAAGCAACAATCGCGTATGCATCGCGGATATCCGCAGGTTGTCGTGCAGCATATGGAAATGGGACAGACCGTTTTCCGGATAGATCACCCGGGTCGGCAGATTGCGCACTGGTACGCCGCGCCAGATCAGGCGTACCGCCACCTCGGTATCGAAATCCATGCGCGCGGGCAGGGGCGCGCGATCGATCTCGGCACACGTTGCGTCCAGCGGATAGAGACGGTAGCCGCACATCGAATCACGCAGCGTGAACGACAGCGTTTCCATCCACACGCACACGTGTGTGACGTAGCGCCCGTACAGCCGGGCACGCGGTACGCTCGCGTCGTAGATCGGCTGCCCGCAGACCATCGCATGGATGTCCGCACGGCCTTCGGCGAGAAAACGCGGCACGTCGGCAACGTCGTGCTGGCCATCGGCGTCGATCTGCAGCGCATGCGTAAAACCGGCATCGCGTGCGGCAATAAATCCCGCCGTAATGGCGCGCCCCTTGCCGCTGTTGCGTACCAGGCGGATTACCTGCACGTGTTCGGACACCAATCCGCTCAGCACCGCGCGCGTGGCCTCATCGCTGCCATCGTCCACGATCACCACCGGCAAGCCATGCGCGCGCAGCCCCGCCACCGTGGCGGCGATGGTGTCCTTGTGGTTATAGATGGGAATCAGCGCGCAGGGTAGGAAGGCTTCCGCGGCAGCGGCTGGCGCAAGCGGCATGGGGAGCCTGCCTGCGTTCAGCGCGTCAGCAGCGTGCGTACGTTGGCGACCACGTCGCCGACTGTCCGCACGTTCTTGAAATCCTCGGGCTTGATGCGCATGCCGGTCATGTCCTGCACCTGGATGGCCAGGTCCACGGCATCGATGCTATCGAGTTCCAGGTCGGTGAACAGGTGCGTGTCGGGCGTAACCCGCGCAGGATCGATCTCGAAGGTTTCGTGCAGCACATCCTTGAGCCGTAGCAGGATGTCTTCGTCGCTGATCCCGGTTTCCAACATTGCGTTCATACACACACCCAGCCTGCTCGCTGCCCTGCATACCCTCCCCGTGCCCCATCGGCAGGCGTTGAGCGCCTTGCAGGGCTGCGGAGAAGCATCGATTGTTCCTAACCCGCCGCGCGGGTTCCCCTGAGACCTTTACTAATGGAAGCAAGGCCTTACCGCAGATGTTCTTGCGGTGAAAAGTCTAGCAGAACTGTCAGGGCCAACGGCCGGCGCGGACAAAAGAAAAACGCCGGTCGAAGACCGGCGTTTTTAGTACTTGTGCGTACAGTTTTTACTGGCCGCGCATGCGGCCGGCAAAGCGCGGCGCGCCATTGCCCATATGCGGCAATTTGATCTTGCCGATCGAGGCGATGCGCTCTTCGGCCAGACGATCGGCCGCCTTGTAGGTCGGCACGCTCTGCGTCTTGCTGATTTCGAAGATGCGGCCCAGGTTGTAGTAGATGGTGCGCATCATGCGCATGGCGCGCTCGCGGTTGTAGCCGTCGATTTCCAGCGACACATTCATCACGCCGCCGGCGTTCACGGCATAGTCCGGTGCGTACAGCACGCCACGGCGCTGCAGTTCGTCACCGATCGCGTCGGTGGCCAGCTGGTTGTTCGCCGCGCCGCAGATGATCTTGGCCTTGATGCGGTCAATGGTCTGCTCGTTCACCGTGCCGCCCAGTGCGCAGGGCGAGTACACGTCGGCGTTGACGTCGTAGATTTCGTCCAGGCCAACGGCTTCGCAGCCCAGCTCATCCACGCAGCGCTGCACGGCATCCTTGTTGATGTCGGTCACGAACACCTTCGCGCCTTGCTCGCGCAACAGCTTGATGAATTCGCTGCCGACGTGGCCGGCGCCCTGCACGGCGTAGCTGTACTTGCCCACGTCTTCATTGCCGTACTTGAAGTTCAGCGCAGCCATCAAACCCTGCAGCGTGCCGTACGCGGTGAACGGCGAGGGATCGCCCGAACCGCCATGCACCTGGTGCACGCCGGTGACGTATTCGGTTTCGCGGAACACGTATTCCATGTCGTTGACGTCGATACCGACGTCTTCGGCCGTGATGTAGCGGCCGTTGAGCGAGTTGACGAAACGGCCGAACGCGCGGAACAGCGCTTCGGACTTATCTTTCGACGGATCGCCGATGATCACCGCCTTGCCGCCGCCCAGGTTCAGGCCGGCCACCGCGTTCTTGAAGGTCATGCCGCGCGACAAACGCAGCACGTCGTTCACTGCATCTTGCTCGGTCTTGTACGGCCACATGCGCAGGCCGCCCAGTGCCGGGCCCAGCACCGTGTTATGGATCGCAATGATGGCTTTCAGGCCAGCGTCTTGGTTGTGGCAGAAGACGACTTCTTCGTGGCCTGTTTTAGCGATGGTTTCGAAAATCATTGGAACATGAACTCCACGTTTGACGGTGCTGGGGATGGCACTCGAATGGGAAAAGCGCTGGCCCCGCCAAGGACCTGACGCCTGAAACTTAAAACCCCAGCAAAGGGGCTGGGGCGGTGAGTTATCCCAATAATTCTAGTACGAGCCATCAAGGCGACGCTTTCGCATCGCAACAAATGCAAACGCCCCGCACGTAGCGGGGCGTTTGCAGGTTCACGTGAAAGCGACGTGTTTACCCTTGAACCCACACGCCTACGCGCAGATGCCAGCCATCGGGACGATGCTCCCAGTGATGCGGCACGTAGTGATAGCCAGGACGTACCGCTTCCCAATGACCACGCATTGCGACGTAGCGGGCGCCGTCCCAATGCCAGTAACCACGTGCCCACACATAACCCGGACGCGGCGGCGGTACTTCTTCGATCACTTCCACCGGCGGCGGTTGCGGAGCGATCACTTCCACCACTTGCGGCGGCGGCGGCGGAGGCGGCGGTGGTGCAACGTACACAACACGGCGCGGATGCGGCGCGGGTTGTTCCACCACACAACCGGCAAGCGTGGCTACCACGCCGGCAACCACCAGCAAGGATGCAAAACGTAATGACATTGAATAACCCCCAGAGAATTGGATCGGAGCTGCCGATCCGGTCAGCGCAACGCGCAAGTTTAATGAGCGAAGCTGTCGTGGAGCCTGCGCTTTATCGTGCGATAAAGCGCAGGTTTTTGCGGGAAAACTAGCGATCAGCGACCCCAATAACCATCTCGCCAATACCAGCCCGGCCCGCGATGGTCCCAATGACCTGGATACCAACGGTAGCCCGGGCGTGCGCGCACCCAAGCGCCACTGATCCACACGTGGCGACGGTAACGCGGATCCCAGCGCCAATAGCCCGGCACCCATACAAAGCCACGACGCGGTGCCGGCACCACTTCATAACGCGGCGGTGGTGGCGCCACATTGATGCCAACGCCCACGCTCACCTGTGCGGCAGCCGGCGGCGTGTAACTCACGCTGGCCAGTGCAAGACCAATACCTGCAACCAAGGCCAGTTTGCGAGTGATGCTGATCATGTGTCTCTCTCCTTAAAGTGCGGCAGCTGCACCGAGGCTGCTGTCGAGTTGGGGAACGCGAGCGTGTCTGATCGTGTTGACGTGATTGCTTTCGTTGGTTCAGGTAGCAGCAGAAGTAATTGCGATGGTTGTGCAAGCGGTTAGGCGGATGACTTGCACGTAGGCTGGGATGAAATCCCAGCATAGGAAGCTGAAACAACACTGGACTGTCGCAGGGGAGGGAGCAGGTCTTCGCCAGCTTAAAGATCTGGCCGCTGCCACCTCTGGAAATAAAACGAACGATCGTGCTATTTTCCAGCCCATGATGAGCCCAGCCACCCCAAGCAAAGGCGCCGCCACCCGCGAGCTGATCCTCGACCACGCCTACGAACTGGCCCGCCAGGACGGCCTGGAAGGCCTCTCCATCGGCGCCCTGGCCCTCGGCGTCGGCATGTCCAAGAGCGGCGTGTTCGCCCACTTCGGTTCCCGCGAGGAACTGCAACTGGCGCTGCTGGATGCCACCACCCAGCGCTTCCTCGATTTCGTGATCCGGCCCGCCGTGAAACAACCGCGCGGCTTGAAGCGCCTGCGCGCCATTCTGGAAGGCTGGTCCGAATGGATCCGCATTCACTACAACGGCTGCGTGCTGATCAGCGCCGTCGTCGAATACGACGGCCGCGAAGATGGCCCCTTGCGCACGCGCGTGAAAGAACAGCAATTCGGCTGGCGCAACGAAGTGGTACGCGCGATTCGCCAAACCATCGAGGTGGGCGATTTGCGTGCGGATACCGACCCCGTGCAACTCGCCTTTGAACTCTATGCCGTGATGCTCGGCCTGCATCACGACGCCAGCCTGTTCGGCTTTGACGAAACACATCAGCGCACCTGGGCAGCGATCGATCGCCTGCTCGCCAGTTACCAGCCTTAAGGAGGCTGCCATGACACGCCAGACGGTTCGTTCGCGTCATCGTTCTTCGCGCACCACGCTGAAGTTGCGCGCCGTGCGTTTGGGTTTCGCTGTCGGTAGCCGCCTTGCGCCGAATCGCACGGTGGATCGTGCCGCCCGTTTGTTCGCCACGCCGTTCGCCAGCAGCCGCAGCCGCGCGCGCGCCGCGCAACCGGATGACGCCATGCAACGCGGCGAACTCATCATCAACGGTGAATCCATTGCGACCTATGCGTGGGGCGACCCCACCACGCAACCGTATGCGTTGTTGGTGCACGGCTGGTCCAGCTTCGGTCTGCGCTATCTACCGTGGATAACCAAGCTGCGTGATCTCGGATATGCCGTGGTGACATTCGATCAACCCGGTCACGGCGCCAGCAGCGGTAACTTGTGCACCTTGCCGGATTTCATCGCCACCATCCGCGCCATCGGTCGGCATTTTGGCAATGCGGCGTTGGCAATCGGCCATTCGATGGGCGGTGCAGCCGTGGCGTTGGCGCAAGACGAACAGTGGTACGCGCAACGCCTGGTGTTGATTGCACCGGCCGCGGATATCGAAGCAGCTGCCGGCCGTTTCATCCGCTTCGTGCGCCTTGGCGAACATCTGCGTGACCGTTTTATTGCGTGGTGCGAACAATACACCGGCGTGTGCATACGCGAATTGCAGGTGCATCGCCACGTGCCATCGCTAGGTCAACCGGGATTGATCGTGCACGATCTGGATGATCGCGAAGTGCCGTGGGAAGAGGGCGAACGTTACGCGCGCTATTGGCCGGGTTCGCGCTTGCTTACCACGCAAGGCTTGGGCCATCACCGCGTATTGGATGCGCCGGAAGTGATCGAAGCAACGCTGGCATTCCTGCGTGGCGAAAGCGTGGGCGATCGCGTCGTGGCATCGCCGAATTTGCCATTCGGCCTGGCGTGAATTGCAAAAACGCCTCACCGTCATTCCGGCTTTTGTCCATTGCTGTCCAAGGGAGATTTTTTTCGTCTTGCGCAAATCGCTATAGGAACCGTCGTCCCGGCGAAGGCCGGGACCCAGCGACTTGAAGATCGTCAAAGTCACTGGGCCCCGGCCTTTGCCGGGGCGACGAATCGGTAGCATTGAATTTGTGGAAAAAATGGTTGCTCGCTGAGGGCTCATGAGCTGAGAACATTCTTCCTGGACAACAATGGGCTTTCGCCGGAATGACGGTGAGGCGGATCTATGCAAGCCAGGTTAGAACCACCACTCACACCCGGTTGTAACAAGCCTCATCCAACACCCCTTCCGACTTCGCCACCATCACCGCCGTCACCGTATCGCCGGTCACGTTCGCCGACGTGCAACCCATGTCCAGCAAGCGATCCACCGCCGCAATCACCGCAATCACTTCCAGCGGCAAACCCGCGGACGCCAGCACCAAACTCATCACCACCAGCGCCGCACCCGGCACACCCGCGGCACCGATCGACGCCAGCGTGGTCGTGACAACCACCATCACCATCTGCATCAGCGACAGCTCGATGCCATATGCATTGCTGGCAAAAATCGCCACTGTGCCCAGATAAACCGCCAGCCCCGACATATTGATGGTGGAACCCAGCGGCAACACAAAGCTGGCCACGCGCGGATCCACACCCAAACGCTGCTGCGTGTTCTCCAGATTCAACGGCAACGTCGCCGCACTGCTGGCGGAGGAATACGCAAACAACTGCACCGGAATCATCTTGCGCAGGAACGGCAGCGGATTCAGGCGGAACGCCATCAGCATCAGCGCACACAGCACCAGCATGAAGAACACCATCACCACATACGCCACCGCCACCAGCGTGCCCAGGTGACCCAGCACCGAGAAGCCATGATCGGCCGTGACATAAGCCATCAGGCCGAACACACCGATCGGCGCAAACTTCAGCACCATGCCGATCAGCTTGAACACCACCGCCGACATGCCTTCAAAGAAATGACGCACCGGCGCGGCTTTCTCGCCCGTCAAATTGATCGCCAGGCCAAACAGCACCGCAAACACGATCGTCGGCAGCAACGCGCCATCCGCAAACGCCTTGAACGGATTGGCAGGGATCGCGCTCCACAACGCATCCTTGATGCTGGATTCCACCGCCGCCGCTTCACCCGCAGTTGCCGTCAGGCCGAAACCGGCGCCCACGTTGAAAAAGCTCGCCGCACCCATGGCCAGCACCGCCATAACCGCCATCGACACCATGTAGATGGCAATCGACTTCCACGCAATGCGCCGCATCGCCGCCAGATCGGTCAGCGAAGTAATGCCGCATACCACCGACACAAACACCACCGGCACCACGCACATGCGGATCAGTGACATAAATACGTCACCCAGCGGTTGCAGCATCTTGGCCGGCTCGCCAAAGAAATGCCCGGCAGCAAGGCCAAGCAGCATCGCGATCAGAATCTGATGCCACATCTGCAAGCGGAATCGTTTCGCCGAAATGATGGAAGAAGTCATGAGTGTTGTCCCCGATGGAAGAGTGCAAACCGAGCATGCGTCGTGTTCCGCATGCTTTAGAGAAATCTCAATGGAAGTTGGGTGACTGCTAAAAATTTTGTTATCGCCGCATTGGCTCCCTCCCCTACGTGCAGTAGGGGAGGGCTGGGGTGGGGTGAGCACAACCATCCGCATTCAAAGCAGGCATTGCACCCGCTCAGCAAGCTATACACAGCAGCCACCGCTGTCTGCCAGCGATAGACCACAAGCGTTCCACCCACAACCCCACTAGAATAGTTGCACTTGGAACATCCCCGTTCTCGGAGTCCGCATGAGTTCCCCCGCCAAGCACGTTCCTGCCACCGCCGCGCAGGCCGAAACCAGCCCGCTGCGCTTCGTCACTGCCGCCAGCCTGTTCGATGGCCACGATGCCGCCATCAACATCATGCGCCGCATCATTCAAGCGCAGGGCGCGGAAGTGATTCACTTGGGACACAACCGTTCCGTGGAAGACGTGGTGCGTGCTGCATTGCAAGAAGACGCCGACGCCATCGCGCTGTCCTCCTATCAAGGCGGCCACGTCGAGTACTTCAAGTACATGGTGGACATGCTCAAAGAGCGCGGCGCCGCGCACATCCGCGTGTTCGGCGGTGGCGGGGGCACCATCACCCCGGAAGAAATCCGCGAGCTGCAAGCCTACGGCGTGGAACGTATCTACCACCCCAACGACGGCATGAAGCTCGGCCTGGTGGAAATGATCGAAGACGTCATGCACCGCGCCGGCAACGCTGCCGCGCAGCGCGAGCAGAACGACGCCATCGTTCCCGCCAACATCAGCATCGACGACGAAATCAGCATCGGCCACATGCTCTCCGCCATCGAAGAGAGCAAGTTGAGCGAAGCCGAACTCGCACGCCTGCGCAAGGAATGGTCACTCGCCGGCAAACACACCCCCGTGCTCGGCATGACCGGCACCGGCGGCGCTGGTAAATCCTCTGTGGTGGACGAACTCTTGCTGCGCTTCCTGCACGCCTTCCCGCAGATGCGCATCGCCGTGCTCGCCGTCGACCCCACGCGTCGCCGCAGCGGTGGCGCACTGCTCGGCGACCGCATCCGCATGAATGCGCTGCGCAGCCATCGCGTCTACATGCGCTCCATGGCCACGCGCCGCCAGAACGCCGCCACCAACGAAGTGCTGCACGACTGCATCAACTTCTTGAAGAGCCAGCCGTACGACCTGGTGATCGTGGAAACTGCCGGCATCGGCCAGAGCGATTCGGAAATCGTCGACCTGGTCGACTTCCCCGTCTACGTCATGACCAGCGACTACGGCGCCGCCAGCCAGCTCGAAAAAATCGACATGCTCGATTTCGCCGAACTCGTCGTGCTCAACAAATTCGACAAGCGCGGCGCCGAAGATGCATTGCGCGACGTGCGCAAACAATGGAAGCGCAACCGCAACGCCTTCACCCTGAAAGACGACGACGTGCCGGTGTATCCCACCATCGCCAGCCAGTTCAACGATCCCGGCGTCACGTGGATGTTCACCAACCTCTGCCGCCTGCTGCGCAACAAGCTCACGGCCAAAGGCGGCGAACACGCCATCGAAACCGCCCACTGCGATTTCAAGCCGAATCTGGATGTCACACTGAAAGAACCACGCGCCACCGTGCTGATCCCCGGCGCACGCGTGCGCTACCTCGCCGAAATCGCCGAGCAGGGCAGGGGCATCAACGCCCAGATCGAACGCGAAGCCGAATTCGCCAGCAAGGCACAGCACTATTACGAATCGCTGAAAGAACTCGGCGATCCCAAGTTGCCGCGCCCACTCGAACGCTACGAGCACGATGACCTCCATGCCCCCTCAACCCCCAACACCGTCACCGCGGCCCCCAACACGGTCGCCCCGGCGAACGCCGGGGCCCAGTCAAATACTTCGCGCGAAGCGCACGACATAAAAGTAGAAGCAACCCACGAAGCAGTAGACCGTTCGCTCTTGGTCCTCCGCCAACGCTACAACGCCGCCCTGCGCGAACTCAGCCACGAAGCCCTGCACCTCCTGCGCGACTGGCCCAAGCTCTACAAATCCGTCACCGACGACGTCACCGAATACAAAGTGCGCGACAAAGTGATTCGCGTCGAAAACTACCGCGAATCCTTGAGCCACCAGAAAATCCCCAAGGTCTCCCCACCCAAAACCAAAGACTGGGGCGACCAACTGCGCTTCCTCATGCGCGAAAACCTGCCCGGCCACTACCCGTACACCGGCGGCGTCTACCCCTATCGCCGCACCGGCGAAGACCCCACCCGCATGTTCGCCGGCGAAGGCACACCCGAACGCACCAACCGCCGCTTCCACTACCTGAGCCAGGGCGGTGCCGCCACGCGCCTTTCCACCGCGTTCGACTCCGTCACCCTGTACGGCGAAGACCCCGCACCGCGTCCGGACATCTACGGCAAGATCGGCAACTCCGGCGTCAACATCGCCACGCTCGACGACATGAAGAAGCTCTACTCCGGCTTCGACCTCAGCGCGCCGACCAGCTCTGTCTCCATGACCATCAACGGCCCCGCGCCGATCATCCTCGCGATGTTCATGAACACCGCGATCGACCAGAACGTGGAGAAATACCTCAAGTCCGACGCCACACGCTGGGCCGACGCGCAACAGCGCATGGACCAACTCTTCGCCGGCAAAAAGCGCCCCACCTATTCAGGTGATCTACCCAAAGGCAACGAAGGTCTCGGCCTTGGTTTGCTCGGCGTCACCGGCGATCAACTCGTCGACGCCGACACCTACGCGCGCATCAAAGAAGAAACCCTGCAAACCGTGCGCGGCACCGTGCAGGCCGACATCCTGAAAGAAGACCAGGCGCAAAACACCTGCATCTTCAGCACCGAATTCGCGCTGCGCATGATGGGCGACATCCAGCAATATTTCGTCGATCACAAGGTACGCAACTTCTATTCCGTTTCCATCTCCGGCTATCACATCGCCGAAGCCGGCGCCAACCCGATCAGCCAGCTCGCCTTTACGCTCAGCAATGGCTTCACAATCGTGGAGTACTACCTCGCGCGCGGCATGCACATCGATGATTTCGCGCCGAACCTGAGCTTCTTCTTCTCCAACGGCATGGACCCGGAGTACACCGTGATCGGTCGCGTCGCCCGCCGCATCTGGGCCCGCGCCATGCGCGAACGCTACGGCGCCAGCGCCCGCAGCCAGATGATGAAGTACCACATCCAAACCTCCGGCCGCTCCCTGCACGCGCAGGAAATCCAGTTCAACGACATCCGCACCACCCTGCAAGCGCTGTATGCCTTGTTCGACAACTGCAACAGCCTGCACACTAACGCCTACGACGAAGCCATCACCACGCCAACGGAAGAAAGCGTGCGCCGCGCCGTGGCGATCCAGATGATCATCAACAAAGAACTCGGCCTCAACTTCAACGAAAACCCCTGGCAAGGCAGCTACATCGTCGACACGCTGACCGATCTGGTCGAAGAAGCCGTCTACAAGGAATTCGAAGCCATCAGCGAACGCGGCGGCGTGCTCGGCGCCATGGACACCATGTACCAGCGCGGCAAGATTCAAGAAGAATCGATGTACTACGAGCAGAAAAAACACGACGGCAGCCTGCCGCTGATCGGCGTCAACACCTTCTTACCGAAGGATCATGGTGGCGAGATTGCTACCGAGATCGAGCTGATTCGTTCGACGGAGGAAGAGAAAGGGCAGCAGATTGAGAATGTGCGGGGCTACGGCAAAGCCCGTAATGCGCTAGCGCCCGATAGCCTCAAGCAACTGCAAGTTACTGCGAGGGAACGCAAGAACGTGTTTGAGCAGTTGATGGAGGCGGTGAAGTACAACTCGTTGGGGCAGATTTCCCATGCTTTGTATGACGTCGGAGGCGAGTATCGGCGAAATATGTAAGTCAGTTGTCGTAGTCAAAGCGAAAAGGGCCTGTCTATAGACAGGCCTTTTTGTTATAAATCCTTGACGTAAATTGGCCACGAATGGTTCGCTGCGACATCTCTATAAATTACCTGATTCCCCATATCACGCATCCAACGTTGCGAGGCGATAGCTCAGGGGCGGCGTCCTGGCCGCAGCGACAATGAGCCGAGGTATCAATGCGGCCAGATCAAAGCGACGGTTGAAGCGGTAG